>JAAHTH010000838.1_pt2 | contig 23381 bp, 34 predicted proteins | sample 6116091 | NCBI WGS metagenome assembly JAAHTH01 (sample SAMN13939990, study PRJNA603662) | sponge metagenome | isolation source: marine sponge | host: Mycale hentscheli | place: New Zealand | collected 2006 | reverse complement strand
GCGCTCTGGCGTTAGTTCAGGCTTGGCGCCTTTCTTTGTTGTCTTCGCTGCTGGCTTCGCTACTGGCTTACCGCCTGCGTCTGTATCTTTGTCGGTTACTATTCCTAGCATAGAACTAAGGGCGTATCTGCGGTAGTAGGTAATCTTAGACCCGTCTACTTGAAACTTATTCATTCCCTTTAACTCTACGTCTGAAGGCATAAGCGTAGAACTGGTTAGCTGTTCACCGCTTTCTATGTGAAATAGAATAGTCTGGATAGTATCCAAGTCCACAGGCTGCGAAAAGCCTAGACCGTGTTTAGCCAGAAGCGGGTTAATGGTTTTAAGAATAGTGGGTAGGTCTGCATAAGAATACCCGTAGCCCTGCGTTCCTTTGTGGATAATTGGGCAGTCTTGCTGGAAAGAGGCCAGCGCCTTAAATAAGTGTTTCACGTTGTTTTGGTTTAATTGATTAAAGATAACTATTTGTCTTCTACTATGGTGATAAAGTCATTCCAAATTTTGTAAGCCTCTAGGTTTGTCGCCTTCGCTAGTCGGCAGTATCTCAGGGCTATCTTCACTTGGTCTATCGTTGTCGCTGACATCAGCACCCGGTGCGCTTTCGTCATCAAGTATTCGTTCGATTCGCTTAATGCACTCGGCTTGCTGTTTGAGTAAGTCAAGTAGTCTGTTAGCTGTTTCTTCCATTTCATAAGTGGTAAACTATTCCACGCTCCTTTAGTAGCTTATGAGCGCATTTGTAAATTTTGTCCGCGTCTATTCTTCGTCCCTCGCGGTAGTGGGTTAAGCAGTCTACTACTGTGCTTCTGGGGTAGCCTGTTTCATCTGCTATTCGCTTAATACCCTGATAAGGTAGAAGGCTTTTAATTCGTTGAACTTGTCTGTCGGTCATCCTATCGCGTTTCTTTTGGCTGCCATAAAAAGGTTCTTAGCGTCTGCTATTGTAGCGTCTTCGCTCTGGTATGCGTCTATTAAGGTCATATCGCTAACCGTTGCTGTGTGAAGCTGCCCGTAGTATTCGATTACTACTGCGTATTGTCCGTGTCCTGACTTTCTAAGGCTGTGTATTCTATCAATGTAAGTTTGCATTTCTTAAAGTGTTTTAGTTTGCACCTAAAAACCCCACGTTTGTTTCAGCGTGGGGCGGTTGGTTTGTGTGTTTTTGTTTGTTTCTCTTGTTTTAGTCCAAAAAGTATCCCTCCCAGAATTCGCTTGGTGTATCCTCATCCTGAGTTTTTAGGATTGTTTGGTTTTGATAGTCTGCAACCCCTATCCTCACTTGATAGTTATTATCACCTATATCCTTTACCTGTGTAAAGTGTGATATGTCAGGTCGACCCATCACTACTGCGATGCATCCAATCTCACTTGGCTCTTTGATATCAATTACTTTGTAGCCCTTACTGCTTAAATATTGTGCAAATTTCTCTTTTGTCATTTCTTAAAGTGTTTTGGTTATGGCAACAATACTACGCATAACTTTTGACATAATAACAATACTAGGGTAAAGTTTTTAGGGTACGAACCCCATTACTAACGTAACTACCTAAGAATTAAGTAGATACGGGTTTAATCTGTTGACGAATTTAATTAGCCGAAAAGTCGAATCCCTTATCTGACGCCATAGCTGCTAGGTACTCTTCAGAATTTACCGCACTATCAAAGATAACGTCTACCTGTTCGCGCATCTGCCGGGCGTTGTAGTACATCAAACCAAGCAGGACCGCCAGAAGTATATTAAGAAACGCCAGCAGAATAAGGACAATAGCTATAATAGTCAGTAGAACGCTCATAGGTCCATCAGTTCATTAATACAAGTATGCCCGCCTATAACTACCGCGCATCCTATCGCTGGTTTCTTTCCTCGTTTGGCATAAGCGAAGGCGTATTTACTGGCATCTATTCCGCAGCCTATCTGCGAACCGAATACCTTAAAGTTCTGACCTACGAACCATTCAGTATAGCATTGGGTGTGCAAGTGTCCCTGCACAGTAGACTGCATATCTGCCCTACATTTAGTTCTAGCCGTTCCGCCTTCGCCATGTATATACTGGACACCATCGTAAACTACCCGGTCTGTAAAGTTCCAGTCTGGGGCGTTTAGCACTTCGTTAAAAGACCGAACCCACGCTTTCGGTATGCCTCCACTAAAAGCCTTTCTACTTATAATTCTGTCGTGGTTTCCTACCGTAACGTCTGCCACCGGGAAGACTTCTACCCAGCGTTGCAGTCTGTCTATTGCTAGTTCTAGTTCGTCCTTACCTCCGTAGCCATCTGGGTCTGTTTCGTGGAAGCTAGAGTAGTGGCTGTCTATAACATCGCCAATGAATATAACTTGGTTGCAGTTATGGCGCCTGTATGATTCTACGCAGAAGTCTAAGTAGTCGTCCAGACAGAACGGTTCGTGAAGGTCGCCTATTACCAGTATGCGCCTTTCGTCCCTTGTTAGGTTTTGATAGGCTGCTAGCTTGTTACCCCGAAGTCTTGGGCGCTGCTCCATTAGTCCGCTGCGTGTACAGCTTGGGCAAACTCAGGGTCTAGCTTCTCAATTTCCAAAAGGTCCATTTGCCACAGCCTGTCAGCCTCTGCCTTTTCTTCGTTAGTGCTACTTACACCTAGCGCTGCTTGTCTGCTAGCGTTCTTCTTTAAGTAGCGGTCTATTTCTTCCTTTATTCCTGCGTTCTGGCGGTACATCATCTAAGTAACTGAATTATTACAACGGTTTCAGCAGCTAGACCTACGCCTAGCGCTACGTTAAGTAGTGTATTTTTTAATGCCTTCTTTCTAGACGCCTTCTTGTGACACTCTATTACTTCCTGAAGGTTTAGGGCTATGCTGTCTTTCTGGGCTAATTTAAGGCGCTCTAGAGATAGTTCTTTATCTTTTAGACTAATAATACTGTCTAGCCTATTAAGCTGCTCAGAAGTTAGTTTAGACGTTTCTTCTAGCTGTCGAATGTAGGAGAACCCAAAAAGAACTACCCCGAACTGGTGCTGGCTAATTCCTACTAAAGTGTCGCTGGCGTATGGTATCAAGACGGGCGGCTTCTGCTGTGAAAAAGTCTGATTTGCCGCTAAAAGGAAGAAGGCTAATACTATCAACCTTAATAATAGTTTCAACATATACCCGGTCTTTTAGTTCCTGAAGTTCGCAATTTTCGCGCTGCAATTTAGCTACTACTACCTGAAGCCCCTTAATGTCTAACTCGTAGGCTTTTATCTTCTCTTCGCTAACCCTTATTCTTTCGTAGTTAACCGCGCCTGTCTGCTGCTCATTAAACAGTTTAGCGCTGACAGCCACCAAAACCAGAAGGCAAAGCCCAACGGTTACTAGTAGTATCTTTTCACAATTCCCCAAGCCACAGGCTAACCTCATCTTCTCGCCTTGCTGTTAGACCTTTAAGGACTTTTCCTTTAGACTTATTCCAGCGTCTAAATTCGTCTGGCATATTCTGGTCTTCGGGGTTGTCGTTTAGTTTAATAAGTAGGGTAGACTTCATTAGGTTACCTATTCCCACGTTATAAGTAAACGAAATAAGGGCGGCTAACTGGTAGTCTTTTAGTTTGACGTCTACAACGTCTAGCACTTGCTGGCGGACCTTGCTTATAAAATGCTCCAGAATTTCAGCGCCTCGCTTTCTGTCTACCTTACAGTCTTCCATAGCTACGCGGTCGCCATTTTCGTACATGGTATTACCGTAGCCAATGGTAGGAACACCAGAAGGGCATAGATAAGGTTCTGGCATAAAGCCTTCCCACTTCTTAATTACGCTGGCGGCTAGTTCTTCCGCGCTTGGTTTTGTCTTCTTTTTCTTTGCCATTGCAGTTTCCGTTTTTACAGGTACATTCTACGGGGCGAAGCCCGCACCACTTCACTTTACTTTGCAGCGGTTCTCCCTAATTTCTCCGCGCATCTCAGTAAGCGCTTTAGTGTTCTCTCCTATAACTTCCGCGAACTTGTCTACATGGTCGTTATTTGCGCTAGACCATTCCTTCCGTTCTTCCCTATGAATGTCGGTTAATTTGTTCAGGTAATAAACCAACACAGCTAGAAATATTCCAGCTATTCCGTACTGAGCAAGCGCTTCTAAAATCGCATCCATCAAAAACCTAAATCTATCGTTATTCTGCTATTCCACTCAGCCTCGGTGAACACCGCTTCAAAGTCTTCTACCGTTAACGGGTCATCGGGGACTAAAAGCCCAGCCTGACCCTCGAATGTAATGGTAGCGAATACTGCTGTCGTTTTGCCGTCAAGTCCTCCAAAATGCTCGTTAGCTATTTCGCTATCTCGTGCCGCAGCAATAGCCTCTGTGTCGTATGGTATCAAGTAGCTCATAGTGCGTAAGCGTTAATCATGGTTGCTAAGTCCTCGGCTGGTGGTGCTGCTTTCCAAATTGTAACCGAACTTATAATAGGGTCGCCTTGATAGGCTAGCTGAATGCCAGCCGTTGCCCATGCCGCATCGTCAGTCCAATCTATGTTAGTGATGGCTAGAACGACATCGTTACCGCTTGTCTGCGTGTGAAGTTCGCCTCTTGTTTTTGGACTCATTACAGAGCCATTAACCTCGTAGTCGGGAGTGCCGACATCGTGGAAGCAGTCCGAGCCATTACCTACAAAAGTGATGAATGGAGACTCGTTGCCAGACATTCGGAGGATTCGGTAGCTAATGTCTGCACCGCCTTTAAACTTCAGCAGAACTGCTCCGTCCGTTCCGTTCAATCCAAGAGCAGATTGTTCCAAACCGAAGCCGTTTATCATTTCCATGGCTCGGCTACCGTTGTCCATCGTTATCTGAGTAGTGTCAATGTAAACGGGCATTCTCGAAAGTATGGTAGTAGCCCAATCGTTACCGTTGCCGCTTTGGTCGTACATATCAGTAATAACCGCCTTTGTATCGGTATTCCACGTTGCAACGTCCCCAGCCTCTACGCTGTTACCTGTGAAGTCTCGCTCTGTCCCTGTTGTAAACATCTTCGCACCTAAAATCGCGTTCGTGTCTGCGTAGGTACTTGCAAAGGCTTTCTCAACAGACCACGAGCCTACAAGGTTGGTGGTGTCCGTCAGGTCGTCAAGTGCGTAGGAAACGCCAGCACCTCCAGCGGCAGCCTGCCGCCTCGCTCTATTTATCAGGCTGTTCACCCGTTGTAAATGATAACGCTACCGCTAGACATAGTAATAGCTGTTATGGTTTCTTGTTCAGGAACTGTAATGTAGGCGCCTGCCTTTAGGGTAGTTCCGCTTAGTCCGTAAGCTGTTAGACTGTCCGTAGTTCCTACTGTGAACGTGGTTATAACGGTGTCTTCCTGAACGATAAAAGCGTAAGCCCCTAGCGAAGTATGGGCGCCCGTTCCTGTTAATACTTTGCAGCCTTTAGACGCTGCTATTCTCTGGTCGTAAGTCATTTCTTTAATCTGGTATCTGACAGCTATTGTAGCTGTACGGTTGGGTTATATTTAGAATCATTGAGTGACCGCTTACCTTGTCGTCAAACCTTTCGGTAAACGGTGTTATGTTAACATTCCGCTGAACGTCTAAGTCTGTATGTAACTGCCTGAAATAAGCCACAAAGTCTAGCAAAATACTAAGGGTGTCGCTCAGTACTTCTTCTTCGTTTTCTTCTCCCGGCAGAACGCGGTCCATGCAAAGTATGCGAATGTTGTAGGTTAGCGTCCGTTCGCTAAGTGTAACGCTGTCTTCAATCGCCCAGAGAACCGCGTAGTCCAGTTCCTTCGGGTTAATCTCCCAGACGTCCCCCTGCCCGTACTGCTTTACCTGTTGGTGCGCAGTCGCCTCGTTCTCTATTAGGGCGAATAGCTCGGTGAGCGTGTACATACTTTCTTAGCTTCTCTAGGTTCTTTCGGTTAACGCCTTTGCTCATATTTGTCTTCTAAAGATTCTATCTTCCTTCTACGTCCTAGGAATAGCCCAGTAGTAAAGGTGTCAGATTCTGGCTGAATCTTGTCTAGACCTCCGTCCGGGTTAGCATAGGCTGGGTAGTCGCTTGAATTTTCTAGTAAGAACCTTACTAGCCTTTCGGTGTACCACTCCGCCTTATCCTTGTATTTCTGCGAAAGAAAGTTTATTTCGTCTAGTGAAGCGTTACTACTGTTTTCGCTGCTTTGCTGGTGTACTCCTTTATTAAGGAACTTGTAGCTGATAGCGGTAGGCGCTTCGGCTTGCGTCCAGTAAAGTAGCGCTGGCTGTATGTAGTCAGTTAGCAGCGTCTCGTTAGCGGTCGTTAAGGTGCCGCCCGTTATCTGGGTCTTTAGCTGGTCGTATAACGTAGTCCCTAACTTCGGCTGCACGTGTATATCCTGACAGAGAATAACGACAGGGCGCAAGTACTTGAAGTCTATGTTTTCGTGCAGTAAAGTGTTATCCTTTAAGAACGATTCCGATATAAATAGAACGTTTGCCATTTTACGCCTTTGCTGTTACTAATACCCTTCTCCATTCGTGACGGCAGTGGTAGTTTTTGCCCCAGTAGCCCCCGCCTCTTTGCCATACGTTGCGACCTTCTTCTAGGTCCATTGCCATAATTTCCTTTAAACTCCAAGTAGTGCCAGCGGTCGGGTTGTCTTCGGTTGCTGATTCTCTTACCAGTTCTTCGCAGAACGGCCTTGTCTTTTTGTTAGGCAGGATAGACGGGCCTTTAGCCTCTGGGCGCTTTGCGTAGACGTAGCGAATTTTAAAGACCTCTTCTACTGGCGGTATTTCTTTAATTAAGTCCTTACCCTTCTTGGTCACTTCTACTACCCGCTGCGTGTCGTCTACCACCTTCTCTATTAGAATATTGATGGCGTTAGATTCGTTCAGCCTTTGCAGTCCTTCCATCAAGCGTTCTAGACTTATTCTAAGGCTTTCGCCAATAGCTACAAAAGGCGTAGATGGTTCCTGTACCAATATCTCCAGAATAGCTGTGTCTATTGGGTCAATGTCTACGAACCAGTATTTGCGGGCTAGTTCTTCCTTAAACTTTGCAGTCTCGTATTCTGCTTCAAAATCAAAGCGCTTAGACTGCCCTTCTATCTTAAAGGCTTGCTCACCTACCGCTAAAAGGTGTTCTAAGTAAATGTCGTCCTTGTCGGTGCTGCAACAGGTCGCCCGTAGTTCTTCGGCTACTTCTGTCGGTATTGTTTCACCCGTTACCGTAGCCCTAGCCATTTCAGGCGTGAAGCCGTATAGTTCCGTAAGTACAGAGATAGCGGACGCCTCCTCTACCATACCCTGTTTAACGTTCTGAAGTAGGGTAATAATTCCGCTAACACCACCTACTGAGCCTTTAAGCGCTGCCTGCGCGTCCTTAGTCTTACTGTCTGTTCCTACCTCTTCTTTCTTAACTACCTCTAACCCTATCTTCTCCCTTATCTCGTCTGGCGTCATTACTGAAATAACAGTAGACTCTGAGAACTGAATAGATATAGGTTCGGTGTCCTTAATTACTAGACGCCCTTCAAAACCCTGAAGGCTTGCCAGTTCGTTAAACACCCTTTCTATAAATTGCTGACGGTTATTTACGTAGGTGTTTTGGAATAACTCAAAGCTATCTACTAGCTGGTTTCGGCTGGTAAATATTCCATCTTCTTTAATTCCAAAAAGTGCAGGGTCGGTAACTTGGTGTCCTGCGTATATCTCCCGCTGGACCGTTCGGTTAAGAATATCAAAGCGCTTATCGTAGTCATTACCGTTTAGCTGCTGAATTTCTACGCCCCTATCTCTGCTGTCCGCAAAGTTTAGAACGATAGACCCAGCGTTATCTGTCCCGGTGAACTTCTGCTTAATCTGGCGCTCTATCTCTTCCTGTTCTTCGGGCGTTGGTTCGCCATTAAAGAAGGACAAAATAGTAGACCCAACAAAGTTCTGGCGTACCGCTGAAATATGAAAGTTCTGTATTTCTACGTCTAGTTCAATATAGCCCGTAGAGCCTAGATAAGTAGGTAAAGGGTAGTACTTGCAGTCTGGGCTATAACCCTTAACGTACAGTAATTGCTTACCGCTTGGTTCTTTCCAGTTAAAAGCGTCTATCTTCTCTACTTCTGGCTTATGCTTAGACCAGTCTTCTGAGTAATAGTAGCAGGTGCCGTCTTCGTTGCTTCTATACCTAGCGAAGTCCGCATGATAAATAGCGGCTATCTTTTCGTTAAGCTGGTCGTAGACTATTTCTAAGGCGAAGCCGTTGTAGAGTTCGTAGTCTAGCGCTACCTTTTCCAGAATGTCGTTAAGACTTTCATACTGGTTCGGGTGCTTTACAAACTGCTCTAGCTTTGCCGTCTGAAAGGTGTTAAGCCCTTCGCTATCTACCGCCCAGCCTTGCCCAGCTACATAGTCCTTTTTGCTATTTATCATAGCGTGATGCTTGGCACTTCTTCGGTATAGGTTTAGTAGGTACTCCGGGTAGCGGTTCTTCCATTCGCCTTCAGTCCCGAAAAGTATATACTCCTTACCCCGTACTTCTTTGAAGTCTGGGACTTTCTGGGCGCCAAAGTTTACTATACTTAATCTATTCTCCATAAACAACGTATGTACTGTTTCCACCTGAATAGGTAGTTACTGGTGTTGTAGCGCCTGTTAGCTTAACTATTCCCTGCTCTAGCATCGTTAGCCCTGTCGGGTCTACGTTACTTGAAGAACTGTTAGCGTAAATGTAGTAGCGCCATTGTCCATCGTTACCCATTTTTGCTTCTCCGTTCTCGGGGTTAGCCGTTCCAGTTCCTACCTCTGTAATAGTGAACTGGTTAAACCTATTCGGGTAGCTGCTGGCGTCCTGTGCAATAGCGTAAGCTACCGCCTCTGTCGTGTCGCTCTTAAACTCGAATAGGTAGTAAGTAGCCGTCCCCCTTTCAGTTAAGGTTACTACTACGCTGTTAGCGCTATTTCTTGTTAGGTTTATCAAACTGAAAGAACGCAGTATTCTATGTCGCAGTCAGCCGTATCTGCTTGGGCGCTAATATTGTCAATGTCCACGAAAGCACTAAACGCCCCAGCGCTTGTATCAGCGTCCATCTGTCCAGTAGATAGCATAAACGTAGCGCCTGCGTCTACCTTAACGTCTGCTGTTTCTGCTCCAGCGTTCTTAAACCGCACCCGAATAAAGTTAGTGTTATCTAGGTTGGTAATTCTTATGTAGCGAATACTAGCCCTAACGAACTTACCCTGCCCGTTGTTTGAATTAAGTTCAATCAAGTCCATTTCGCCAGAACTGGAAACCGTCATAACCCTGCGGTCTACTTCTGCTACTGAACTAATAGTGCGGGTATGCGCCCCTGAACGGTCAACGCCCCCTAAGTTTATAGATTCTGAAACGGTTATAGTAGCGTCTGCCGCTGTTACTGTCGAAGCCATTAGGTGTCTTTTTTAGTAAATAGCAAAAGCCCGAATTTGTGCCAAAGTGCTACCTCAAAAACATACATAAAAACTTCCCACATTCAAAAAAAGTAACCGATTGCAACCGGTTACAAATTTCGCGCGGTTCTTACGTTTGTTCTTACGGAACTTACGGAAAGCCAAAAAAAAAGGGTAGCCCGAAAGCCACCCTCTTTACAACGTGAAAAAGAAAGAATCTTAGTTAGTGATACTAGCCAACATAGCGGCAGTAGTTCCAGAAGAAGGCGTTAGCTTCAACATTGGCGCTGCCTCCATTCCTGAAATAGTGATAGTGTACCCCTGAAGGTCCGCGTAAGCAGTTCCAGAAGCGGCAGTACCCGCTGAAACTTCTAGCCCGGTAGTAACACCAGCTACGAAAAAGTTAGCCTCTTCGTCATTGGTTTCTACAATAGCTACAAGTCTGTTCTGAGCCAGTAGTCTTACCTCATTCCGCATGGACGTAGCCAGCTTAGAAATAACCATAGTCACCTCTGGTGTGTAATAGACAGAGCCGTTCTGAACGTTTGAATTAATCGTCTCTACAATGCTGGAACTTTCCTTTAACTGCTCGTACTTGTAGAATACGGTAGAAGCAGAACCAAAGGCGGTAATGTCTCCAGCGGAAACAGTAGCCGCTAGTCCTTCGTAGTCTGAAAGGGTCGCCAGTCTAATAGACTTAATTCCACCTATTGCTGATTTGCAGTCTAGTACATGGCCTTGGGTTAATGCACAACTCATTGTTATTTGTGTTTTAGGTGGTTAAGGGAAGGGCCGAAGCCCCTCCCGTAAATAGGTTTCTTAGATAGCTACCTTACCCATCTGGTCAGGGTAGGCGATTTGTGTGCCCATTGTAAACTCACAGGCAACGCGAATTGTACGGTTGTCTTTGCTGTACCAGATTTCAATTCCTGCATCTGAAGTATCTGTGTCTAGGTCCAGTCCCAAAACAAGGTTAGAAAGGCTGGCGCCATAAACACCGTTAAGACCTGTTAGTCCGTTAACTCCTACTACCTCGATGTTAGTACCCGGAAAAATCATTCTTAACGGGTCGAAGTCTGACTGGTAGTTGTTAAGCTGACCTCCGCCACCGTTAGCAACATTACCACCTCCGTTCATAATTGCAGAAGCGAATAATCTGAACTTATCCAAACCGCAGAAAATCTTAAAGTCGTTCTGAGCCACAGCAGCAGAAGGTGTAAGAGCGTAAACTCTTTGAACAGCCTCTACCATGTCCGCCATAGTCAAAGAAGTGAGAGCCGTTCCGTATGCAGCAGTATTGCAGTCAGTAGCCAATGTAGCCGCTGGAATCAATAGCCCGTCAAACATTTCAAGGTTACCAGCACCAGAAGAAGCGTTACCCTGCCAGATAATCTTCTCTATTTCGTCCTGAATCTTTTCTACCAAGTAGTTAGAAAATTGCTCCTCGAAAGGCATAGAATCTTGGATAGCACCCGGTGCAAGCTGGCTGCGTAAATAGAATCCTTCTAGCTTCTTAGGACAGAACTCCATGTTAATTTTAACGTGCTTTGCCTCAATGTTTCTTTGAGTAAAAGTTACGTCCCCTGAACCAGCGAACTCACAAGTAGCGCCATCAGCTACCATGTTAACGTCCACGTCCATTAGGTTTACCGCAGTAGTGCCTTTTACGCCCACTTGCTTGGTCATCATTGACGCAGTACGTCCACCCGCTAGGACTTTAGTCAGCAAAGGAAAATTCTGTTCTTCAATATACGATTCTAAGTCGTTAGTATCAAAAGCCATTTTTAAGTGTTTTTTAAGTGTGTGTTATTTGTTAAGTGCTTTTCTCATCTTCTCTACTAGGTCTTCGCCAGAAGTACCCTTAGAGAACGGGTTAGCCACCTTCTTAGTAGGGGCTTCTTTTGGTGTCGCTGCCATCTTCTCTACGATGTCAGTAACAAGGCATACCGCCTCTGTAACTTCGTCTACCTTCTTAGCAGACGCGAAAGCAGCAGCATCAATCTCAGACTTAACCAAGTTTGATACAGCGCCCAGAATGTCTTCTTTGAATTTGTCAGCGTCAAAGGCTGGCGCCTCTTCAGTAGTTTCTTCGGCTGCCATTTCTTCTTCCTTCTCTTCCTTCGCCTCTTCTTCTACCTCTTCTTCTACCTCTTCTGGTGCTGCTTCAGGTTCCATAACCTCTACGATAACACCGCCTTCTGTTCGTACAACAACACCGCTTTCTAGTTCGTGGGTACCGTCTGGTGCTGCTACTACTTCGCCATCTTCTCCGATAACGGAAAGGTTAGCGCCCACCTCTAGTACTTCATAGCGTACTATGGTGCCGTCTACTAGCTTTGCGTCCTCAAACGCTTCGGCTACTGGTTCTTCGTTAAAAAGTAGTTTCTTAATTTCTGGCAGCTTACCCGCCACCAATTCGGAAATATTCATAGGTGAAGTCTTTAGCCTTAAATAGCCTTAGACCTTAACTGTGCCACTTAGCCAGCTAGGCTTGCGCTAATCTCTTCTATTATCTGGCGGTCTATTGTAAGTTCCCGGTCTTCGCTAAATAGCCCTTCTACTGAAAACCCCTTAAAGTCTCCGTCCTTTACTTGCTGCCAGACATCGTCATTCTCTACCCTGAACGAACCGAACCAGCTACCTTCTGGAAGTTCAGAAAACCCTTTAGGCGTTGGCTTCATTTCGTCCACTATAAACGACTCAAACATAAACACACCGTCTAAGGCTGTTTCGTGCATCTCATTAACGCTGTCCGTTCTGCCCTGCTTCATGTACTTGTAGACTATTTTTCGGATAGTGTCAGCGTCAAAGACTACATAGTACTCTTTCCCTTCCTCATCTCTTCGGTAGATTGGAAGCCCGGCTACCATTAACGGTCCGCTTATTATGCGCTTATCTTCGCTAGTTACTTCAAAGCGGTAAGCCTTCTGCTTATTAAACGCCATCCATTCGCGTTCTATCGCGGGTGTATCTACTAAGGCTACCGCCTCTACGCCTGCTTCTTCGTTATCGTCTATTGTCAAGTAGATAACTGGTAGTTTGTTCTCTTTATCCATCTATTCCGAAGGTTACTTGATTCTCTATTTGTGATATGTTATTCTGGTTTCCCGTCATTTCTGTTTCAACTACGAAAGCCTGAATAGGTGCTAACTGGGCAGCTTGTGCGTTTCCTAGTTCTGTCGTGCTAGTAGTTACTGGCTGTATTGACGGTGCCGCTGCCTGTACGCTTTGAGCAATTCCGCTGCCTGTTGGTCCGGGTACATTGGCTTGGTTAAGAATAGATGTAGCACTTGCAATGGCAGCAGCTACCGTACCTACCGCTATTGCTATTTGGGCTATCATCTGGTAAGGGTTTCCCGAAGACTGCACAGCCGCCCTAATTGCAGAAGCGGTTGCAATAGCCGCATTTATAGCAATTTCTGTAACTGCCAGCGCTTTTGCAAAGGCTGCATTTTCAGCGCCCACAGCTTGTACCATCTGGCTAATATTGCCTAAAGCTGTCGCTACCTCTGTCGCTGCGTTTATCTGTAAGTCCCTTCTGTATTCTGCTTCCTCCTTCGCAATATCGTTTAAGACGTTATTATAAGACCTTTCTAGGCTTATCATTTCGTCATGGTTTTCTATCTGCTCCGCTGTAAGGTCTTTATTATGTTCTTTTAAGAAAGCCCTAGTACCGTTAAGGTGTTCCACATACTCGTCAAGCGCCTCGGTCCTTCTTCTGTTGAACTCTAGTAAGGTGTCGTCTTCCTCAAAAAGCAGGTCATTTTCTAGCTGGTAAAGTCTGGAAGCCTCAATACCTTCGTTTAGCGTTTCTATATATTGAGTGTGTTCTAACCTTAAAGCTGTCGCATTGGTCTTCTGCTCAGATAATACCCCGGTCAACCTTTCGGCTATGTCTTTTCTTTCCGCTTCCGCTTCTATTAAGGCGGCTTGGGCTGGTATGCTTTCTTCGTTCATAGCCAGTTCAGCCTGCCTTAGTTTTATTCTAAGGTCCGCTACTTCTGTTTCGCCTCTTACTTGCTCTGTTAGAATTTCGGCTAGCTGGTCGTTCGCTTTTATTCTAGCCTGTATCGTGTTTTCTATTTCGTCCCTTTCCTGCCTTTGAAGTTCCGCCAGTCGCTGCTGTTCAAGTGCAAAAAGTCGCTGTTCCGCTGTCGCTAGTTCTAGTTTCTCTCTAAGGTCTACAATATGTTTAGCCTGTTCTAGCGCCCCATCTGCACCATGCATTAAGGCATCCCCGAACTGCGTAAACAGTTTAGCTATTTCGGCTGGGTTTAGGCTTTTCAGGGAAGACAGCCCATCTACTAATTTCTGAACCGCAGAAGCCGCGTTACCAAAAACCACCTCTAGCGTAACCATTGCCGTACTTAAAGCGTTAGTTACCCGCTGGTTACTCTTCAGAAGTTCGGCTAATTTCTCAAAAACTACTAGCGCTATGGTAAGTTTACCTACCATCTTAGCAGCGTTTCCAATAGAAATACCAAAGCCCTTAACGCCCTTACTCGCGTTTTCTGCGCCTTTTTCTGCGCCCTTAAATCCTGCGCCTACTTTGTCGCCTACTTCTTTACCCTTATCTACAATAGAATCTAACCCCTCTTCTACCTTCTTTAAGCGCTTGTCTAAGTCGCCTACCAGTACTTCTACATCTATCGCTACCGTATTGTCCGCCATCTTACACCAGGTCTGTTATTCTGTAAAGAATGTCTACAACTATATCGCTATCGCCTGCGGTTGGGTTTCCAGTTAATACGGTCGCTACTAGGTTGTCCCCGGTTACTATGTTATTCGTTCCAGAATTAAGACCGAAAACTCCGATAGCATCTGCCGACCCATTAATAACCGCCTCCGCTTGCAATACTGAACCCGTGCTGGAAGAAGCCCGTAACGCTAGAGTAGTGTTAGTGGCGTAGGCTGTCGTATTATACTTCAAATGGAATGAAGCGTTTACTACCTGAATTTCCTTACCAGCTATTCCCGTGACTATCGTTATAGGTGTTGAATTGAGCGCTAGAACTTGGGCGGTAGTTAGTGTTATCTGCACCCGTTTTAGTTCGCCTCCGCCTGTCGCTATTTCTAATATTCCGCCAGTAGTCCTAACGTATAAGCGTTGGTCGGTGTCGTTCAGGTACAGTTCACCTACATAAACATCGTTAACGCCCCACGTTCCGTCTGTATGGTCCGCGCTTGGTGCTGCGGCTGGTTGCGCCCCCGCTACCGTTGAGCGCTTTAATCTTATTCTGCTATCCTGTGTTGCCATTAGTTGTTACCTCCTTCTATTAAGTAAATAGACGATTCGCTAAACTGTGCCTGAACTGTGTTAAGCCCACCGTCTACTGTAAATATGTTAGTGCCTCCGTTCAGGTCGCGGACCTCATCTAATCCGCCCTCTAGTACGTCTGAACTTTCCTGCTGTCGGTTGTTAACAAAGGTTACGTTAGATTCGGTTACAGTTACCCCGTTCGTATTGATAAGCCTCACAGCGGTAACCCCTTCTTCTACCGTGTTGTCGTCTCCGATAATTGTAACGTCCCTACTTCCTTTCTTTACCTTGTTGCGGTTGCCCTGCACCATGAAAGAAGTAACGCCCTCTTCTACCTCGTTATTCTTGCCCCTAACAATACCGCCAAACAAAGGTGACCTATTACCATTCTTTAGGCTTTTGCGTGTTGTAGGGCGCTTCTCTACGCCAGACCCGCCTTCTATCGTTCCGCCCGTTCCTATCTCAAAAGTCTGAGCCTTCAGCGGTTCCTTAGTGATAACCTTAATTAACTCTACTTTGGTCAGGTCTTGGCTGAACGGGTTGTAGTCCATTACCCGGTTAATTCTCCAGTAGCTGTTATCTATTAGAATCTGGTCCCTAAAGTCTAGCTTATGAATGTCGTTAGGCGTTAGGTAGAAGTAGGCTGTCTTTAGCTTGCTGTCCTTGTTCGTTATTTCAAGAAGCCCCCGCCTGTGGTAACGGTTAAATAGATTGTCGTTAGTGTACAGGATAGAACCTGTAAAGCCGTTCTGAGCGTAGAACAGTTCCGAAGGTATGCCAAAGTTAATGTCCTGCGCTGGTGCTGTCGGGTGCGTTAGGTGTCCAGCGTAAGGGTAGCTGGTGTTGTCTATTTCGTCTGTCCCTATTGTTACATATTGAGAGTGCTGCCAGCTAGGGTTACTAACTAAAAGACCAGCATAGTAAAGAACTCTAACGTTAAAGTCCGTAGGCTGCGCCCCTTCGTCTATATCGCTGTCGTAAATTTTGCCTATTATCCTATTGCTAGGACCATCATTTACTAAAGGCGTAGGGCTGAAGACTACTTCTGTCGTGTTGGTGTTCTGCAAGAAGTCGTTATCTACATCTATTCTAGCCCGTCCGTAGGTATGTCCGTGCGCGTCTTGGTAGCGCTCGTTATAGTAGTCAGAATCTTCTTTGTAAGTGTATTCAAATTCATTAGCAGTAAGAAGCGCCAAAGGTTCTAGCGTTACTTCTTTAGAGTAGTCTAGTTTATGCGTCCAGTCCTTTACTTCGCCCCCTTCGTAGAAGTCGTCCCGTGTTTCAATCAGCAGGTTGTTCTCTTGGTTCGGGTCTGGCGTTACATACAGGTTGAACATATTTATAACAGACTTCAACAGGTCTGCCATACCCACTTCTGGTAGGCTGTTGTTCATATTAATATTTTCCCCTTGTAGTGCAGGTTCGCCTAAGTAGGTGTTCTTAAAGAATCCTTCTGTTACTCTAGGGCGGCAGTAGTACCAATCCCCTGAAATTACCGAAGTGCTAACCGTTGGGTGCATTGCCCAAAATTCCCTCCTGTACCCAGCGCCTTCTGGTTCAGGAGAATAAATCTCCATCCAGAATTTATCACCAAACCGAGCGTCTACATCGGCATCGATAGATATAGTTGTATTCTGTGTAGACACATTTTGACCAACAAAGTCTGGGTTACTATTGCCAATATTGAATGAGAAGTTTTGCTCTGCCATTACTTCGGTAGCGCTATAAACCCCGGCACCCCTCCACCTCATCAGCCTGAGACTGCCTAAAAACTTCTCGCTAGGGTTGCCTAGACTTGTCAGGTTCGCCCGGTTGTATTCCTCAATAACTTGAAGGTTAACCGCTGATTCTATTCTATAAATTCCTTCCCTTCCGCTTGCTACCTCCCAAGAATATTGAAAGTAGGAAGCCTCTGACTGCCCTTGTAACAAGGTTGGAAGGTTGTAATTACCGAAGCCAAAGCCGCCCGTACCGTAGTCAAAACCTCCGTTTGGTTCTGCCTGAGTTTGGTAAGAATAGTCGTCTGAAAAGGCGATAATTGCATAGGGCTTGTGCTGCTGAGTGCCTTGAGTGTTCTGGGTAAAGGACGCCAACCAACTATTATTTCCTAGCTGAGTATTAACTAGGGCTGGATAAACTCCGCCAAACGCTCCGTCTGGCCACAACTGGTTTAACTCCTGAGACGGGTTTGGGTTTCCAGCGTTACCAATCTTAGCCGCAAAATGCCTGTGGCTGTCAATAGGTGCTGTGTCGCTATAAGCATCTGGTACAGGAACTACAAGACGCTCAAAGAAGGCAGACGAAAGAAAACTGCTAGTGTAGCTGAACCCAGCAAAGGCGAAGATTCGGTCTATTATTTCCTTCAAGTAAAGGGCTGGCTTAAATGCTTCTACTTGGTAGGTGCGCTGCCCTGAACTGCTGTACTCAACATACTGCCCCCGGTCTAGCATAGGGTAAACGTACCCTCCCCCATAAGGAGCCGTCCAGCTTGCTATCTGATTCGCTCTAGTGTAAATGTGGTCTAGGTCTGAAAAGTCTATATAGTTTGCAGAATCTTCGTCTAAGCCGTTTAGCTGCTTGTCTCCTAGCACTCCGAAAATATCTACTAGCTTTCCTAAAAAGGCTACTTCGTAAACGTAGTCTGTCCCCCGTCTAACTATCTTACGTAGCTGCAAGGTGCCGCGCATTACGTTGACGCCTTCGCTCATAACCTCTGCCCTAGCCTTCTTATTAGGGTTAAAGTTTACTTCTATATTATCGTTAGAATCGTTGTAGACGTTACTAATATTTACATCGTAAATCTGCCCGAATAGCGTGTCGTTGTTCTGCGTTGCAGGACATTGTATGGTTTTACTGTATTCTGTGTTTCGCTTGTCCGGGTGCCGAACGTCAGCAATGGAATAATTAAACGAAAAGTTAAACCCCTCGAACACGTCTAGCTTCTTACCTTCTACCCAAACCTCACCCACGCTGTCTGCTGTTTAGTAGTGAGTATTCTAAGTCAAAGCTGTACTGCATTAGCTTGTCGTTTAGGCTGGTCTTCTTTGCTATACTTTGCCCGTCAATATTAACCGCTAGTAGTTCGTTATTTACTTCTTGGTAAATCTCTGGGCTAGTAAATAGGTCTTCCATCCAGACGCTTTCAGCATCCGTCAGGTAATTGGTGTTTACCCGTAGCTTCTTAGTTAGCTGCGTGTCGTATGTCTTGCGTCCTCTATTCTCTTTATTGTAAGCCCAAGTAACAGACGCATAGCTAGGCCCGTCCCAAGTATGGGGCTGCTGCCTGAAGTCTCTTCTGTTTACGTCGTTTCTTTCTTCGCTTTTCAGGTCAAAATTAAACGAGTCAAAGCCGCCCAACCTGTTCATCCAATGCAGTCGAACGGGTGTAAACTTTGTACAGTCTTGGTCTACGTTGAATGTGAACGTTTCGCTAATAACCTGACCTACCCCCACGTTATCTTCTAGCCGTATGGTGTAGCTTTTAGCGTTGTTTAGAACTGTTGAGGGTGTACCTCCAGTCATAGACCCTGAATCTATTAGCGGTATGTCGTAAGTGCCTACTGGCATTCTAAGGTACTTCTTCTGGTAGCTTGCAGACATAGCAGCCGCGAACGGGTTAGCTACCGTTACGTTATTCAAAGCAGACCCTGTTCCGTTGTAGCCGCTATAGGTTTGAAGCCTGTAACGTGCTGGGGCTTGGTCTTCTCCTGCTATGAAATAAAGGAAGGCGCTCTGGGCGCTGTTTATTTCTCTAGTAGTTGGACCTTCGGTTAAGAACTTGTCTGTACCTACTCCCACCGTCATTAGGTAGTCCGTGTGGTCAAAGTCTAACCAGTCGGCTGTGTTCTGTACCCCGTTCCATACAGACCTATCTTCGTAGAAGTAAATCTGGTTCAAGTCTGTATAAGCCCCGGTAGTAGCGCTTATGTCCTGCTCCTGAACTACTACCCTGTATTCCGTGTGCATATTGGGGCACATAAAGAAGGCTGCGTTGTTAGCCGTTGGTATTGCTAAGTCTTTGCTTAACTGGCTTTGAACTATCCTACTAACATCTACAAAAGCCCTATTCTGGCTTGTCCCGAACGGTTCAGGAATAGGGTAAACTATTAGGGTCGCCAATGTCGTAAGCGTACCACTTGGCATAATGTTAACCTTAAAGCGTAGCGTTGGGCTGGTGTCGGTTGAGCGCCAAACATAGACGTTATCGTTATAGGCTAGGGCGAACTCTTCAGGTGTTGCCGCTGTGTAGGGAATAATAGCCATTACTTATTAAGTTCTTTTTCTATTTGGTCAATGGTGTACACTATGTCCTGCTTTACCGCTTTGCTAATAGCTGGTACTAGCTTGGGGCGCATTTCTGCCGCTGCTTCGCTTAGGAAGGGTTTAGGGTCGTAGCCTTTTTTATGAATGCTCTTTGTAATTGCGTAAGACAGGCTTTCTATTCGCGCTTTACTCCACCCCTCCCCTGTGCTTTTCTTTGCGGTTCGAGTGCCTGTGTTGTCTCTGGGCGTTCCCAGCTTTGCCTGTACAGACTGATAACTTAACCACGCCTTAATTCTGCCACGTAGTACGCCAGAACCTCCGCCCGTAGTTGGTCCTCTGCCTTCGTCTACTTGCTTCCAGTAGTCGGCCATAGTTACTTGCATACTGTAAACCTGTCCTAGTAGCTGAATCTTAGGTAATGCAATAGACTCATTTAGGTTACCCGAAGCGTTAACCTTCCATTCTACCATCTTCTGTTCTATAAGTAGCAGGTATTCCTGTTGGAACTCGTTAAGGGTTTCTATCAGCTTTCTATCTTGCATTTTTACTTAACTGATAGTCTCTGGCTTGCTTGGCTTTTTGGAATGAAATAAGGTTAAGGAACTCTTTAAGCGGTAAATTGAAGAAGTAAGACCACTTAGTAGCGTCATTGTTGCTGAGATTGTTGACGGTGTCGAGCCATCCGTATTTACTTTCAAACGTGCTAACTCTTTCGCCTTCTGAGTCTTTATCTTCTCTAGTTCCTTCACCGAAGACTACAACGTAACTTTTGCGAATGTTAAGTAACTGGTCAAAAAAAAAGCAGACAGCGGCTGAACTATCGACATCGGAACCTCTAGCATTTCTTCGGATACCTTATTATGTTCTTTGCTATCGTATTCTGAGCGCTTCCAGCCATTCCACTTTGTAGCGTAAGGGACGCAGAATACAGCCATTACTTCGTGCAAGTTGTCTATTACCTTTTCAGGGTCTTTTAGTAGGTGCATAAGCGTAATGTACTGCCCCCCGTTGAGGTCGTAAACGTCTGAGAATACCCGGTACTTCTTCCCGTTGGAAATGAACGCGCTAACCTTTTCTTCTGGCAAAGGCTGAGTTAAGAAGTCTAGGGTACGCATACATTTAGCGTAGGTCTTCAGGCTGAAGGTTTCTATTTCGTCAACACTTACCCCTGACATTATGCTAATAATATCTACGTTCTTTTCGTACTTGCTACCGTCTTCCTTTAATATTGCCTGCAAGGCTTGGAACTGTCGAACAGTTACAGCGGACCAGTCTTTAGGTAGTTCTATCTTCATTTCTTCAGGCTTTCAATTTTACGCTTTGCCCAGTTAACGCCTTCGTTTCCGCCCCAAGCTAACCACATTCAACGACCGCATCCAACGCCCAAAGGTCTGTTAGCGTTTCTCTTATGTCTAACAAAGGCAGCCATGCGCTCGATAGTCTCTAGGCTTATAGGTTCGCGGTTAGCTAACTGGTTCGCTCTTATCTTGCCTACTGGCGTCCCACATCTACCCCAGCCGTTTTCTTTTGCCCACCTTAAAGCTGTCTTAGCGTTTTCGCTTGCAGCCTTCGGGTAGTCGTTATAGCTTTCTTGCAGTCGCCATATCTTGGCTAGACGTTCTAGTAGTCCCATCATTAGTAAATAGAAATTAACGCAAACTGTATCTACCTGCGTTGGTTTTTAGCTTCTCCATAGCTACATAGCGCAAGGCGTCTAAGGCGTGGTTGTTATCGTCTTCAGGCTGGTTCGTTACTTGGTTCGTCTTGTAGTCTCTCTTCCAAGCGTAATTCCTTAGTTCCCGGATAACGTTAACGCTGTCTTGGTGGACCATAATAGGAACGCTTTTTAGCTTGTCAATTCCAGACCTTACGCTGTCCTGTCCTTTAGCTACTGGTCTTATCCTAAACCCTGCCCGTCTTATTTCTTCAATAGACTTAGGTTCTGCGCTGTCCGCTATAACTTCGTCTGAGCGCTGAAGCCCGCAGCGTTTAGCAATATCTGCATTGGTTAACCCTGTTTCGTACAGCAATTCCTTAACCCATAGCTTGCCGTCTTGGTACAGCACTTCTACTAAGGCCGTAGGGTCGTTAGTAAACCCGAAGTCTAGCCCGTACGCTTTCCACTTGTAGCCAGTAGGGTAGTCTTTTGTTTCGGTCCAGTTCTCATAAATAGCGCCTTCCCGTCTACTTCTTTGCCCTAGCCCGTAGACCTTCCACTTATATTCGTCTGCCGTTCCCCTCGCTTGGTTTTCAGGTGTTGGCTTGTAGCTTAGAATCTTGTCCCTTATATGCTGCTCTAGGAAATTGTTATGCAGCATTGTAGAGTGAATAAGCCTAACGTCCGGGCGCTTTAGAACATTATCATAAATCCAATGCTCATCTGTGCTAGGGTTGTAGTCCAGAATCCATTTACCCTTACAGCGTTGCTCTAATTGGTCGAAGTCGTCTTTACTTGTCTCAATAGCCTCATTCAGCCAGAATAAGTCTGTCTCTACACCGTGTAGCTTTTGCGAATCGTCCAGACCGTAGAACTCAAAGGTAGAACCGTGTAGGCTGTAAACTAGGTCCGTCTTATTAAACGCTTCGTCCTGCCATTCCCCAAGCTGCGTAAAAACCTTTTTGAATGTGTCGAGTACGGTCGGCTTAATCCACGTTCTCCGGAACCTTGCCACCGCGATTCTTTTAGGACTTTGCGCCCCAAGTATGTACAGCGCTTGGCATATCGACCACGTCTTACTGCTTCGGCTTCCGCCCTCAAGCACAATTCCCCTAACTGATTTATCATTAAGCGCTTCCCACAGTTCAGCAAATACCTCAGTCCCTTCAATCTTCATTCTGTTTAGGGTGTATCACTATTTCAATAGTCTCAGGCTTGCCACCGTTTACAGTCTGCTCTACCTCTTCTTTAGGCTTACCATAAACCCTGTCAAACAGAACGTCTAGAATATGTATAGAACCTTTCTTAAAGTCGCGCTGGGCTTTGTTCGCTATTAAGGCTATCCAGAAGGGTAGCTGGTCGTCTTTCGCTAGGTCTATTAGTTCGTCTCTAGTCTTCCCTAGAATCGTCTTAATAATGTCCTGCGCCTGAGACTTAGACAGCTTTAGGTTATGCTCTTCTAAGAAGTGTTCTTTAATTACGTTCTCTATGTTTTTCGGGCGGCCTGCCGGGTTTCCGCTTTGTCCTTTCTTGAAGGGTATTAAATGCTCCTTACCCATTCTGTTCTTCTTCTGTTATCAAGGCGCTAAATACTATTTCTTCTTTGGTCTTCCCAAAGTCTAAGAAAACGTCCATAAGTGTATTATAGTCCTCTTCGGTGTAGTCTAAGGTTATCTTAAAAGATTCGCCCTCTTTTGGCGTTGCTGTGTCTAGGTCGTTAGGAAAGTCTAACCCCCAGTCGTTCAGGTCTTCAGCGTCCCAAGTGTTAGCCAGTTCGTCCCAGTCCCATTCTCCGAAACCTACGTTGTCCTTAATAATAAACTCGCGCTGCTTCTCTTCGGACCAGTCCACTACCTCTACGGGTACTTCTTTCCAGCCTGCTTCTTTCATAGCCCTTAAGCGCATATTGCCGCCCAGAACTACCATGTCTGTGTTAACTACAACAGGTCGCACCTTCGCCATTTCTGGAAAGTCTCTAAGGCTATTTACCAGCTTCTTAAACTTTTCGTCCCGAATTACTCTAGGGTTTTCTGGGTTAGGTCGTATTTCAGTTAGCCTTTTAACTTGCATTTTCTGTAATCGTTTAGCGCTTCGTTAGCTGTATATCCTGAACCCTTTAGACAAGGTTCGCCATTCCAGTATTTAGTAGAATCTTCTCTATTAAAGGCGTACCATCTGCCATCGTAAATATTGTATGTAGTGTAAAGCCCATACTTCCAGTCTTTCTTCATAGGTCCGATATTGGTAAAAGTATATCCTGACTGGTGCTGCTGTCTCCGCCTACGGTAGCGCGTTTAGTTCTTAGATACTTTCTGCAAATAACCTTCAGCGCTTCGGTTTTAATAATTCGAATGTTTGAGCCTGAAAGAACAAAGGCGTACCAGTCCGATTCGCTTACCGATATACCAGAAGCCTTACCCCTACTTTCGTATTCTACAAAAACGTTACCCGTGTCTAGGGCTTGGAGGTCGTTCTTAACTTCTACTTTCTTCCCTTCCAGAATTTCGCCCAGTAGCTTTTCGCCTACCTTCCCTATTTCTAGGTCGTATCTGAAGTCATTGTTATAATTCATTTCTTCCTTCTTTTTGGTTTGTTCTCTTCGTAGAATCTAAGCATGGCGTTAGCCATTAGTTCAGGGCTACGCCCACAGGTAAAGCATAGCCGCGCCTTTGGTTCTAGGTACTGGTAAGCCGCTAGGTACTCCGCTTGTTCTGCTCTGGTGAACTTACCCGCGAACTGTCTAGCCTTTAGCAGTTCCAAGACCTCTACCCGGTCCTTAATGAATTTCAATACTTCCTTTTTCTGCATTACGTCCCTTTTCTGCCCCCGGTGTTGGCGCCTAGAATAGCGGTAG
>JAAHTH010000840.1_pt1 | contig 23420 bp, 14 predicted proteins | sample 6116091 | NCBI WGS metagenome assembly JAAHTH01 (sample SAMN13939990, study PRJNA603662) | sponge metagenome | isolation source: marine sponge | host: Mycale hentscheli | place: New Zealand | collected 2006 | reverse complement strand
TTCGACAGCGATCGTACTCGTGCGGATGAATTGTTTCAATTGCTGGGCAAGTGGCAGGCCTCGTTGGCGACGGTTCCTCTGTGGGGGTCATCCCCGTATTGGAGTTCCCAGAGTGCAAAGCAGCATGACAATTATCCACCTCGGGACGAGCCGGAGTAGAGGAGCCGCCACTCGTTGTGCCTCTTCATTTCACGCTGGCGGCGCCGCCTAAAGCACTTGCGGTGCAAGGCAAGTTTCCGGTCACGTGCTGACTCAGGAAATCACTGGGCTTTTAGTCTCAACTCATTGTCTCGGACGATATCAGCAACATGTTTGTCACGGATCGCTTGTAGCTTGGCAACCACTTCCGGGTGTTGCGACTGGAGGTTGTTTTCTTCGCCCTGACTTATTTCCAAGTTTGCAAGGAAGAGTTTGTCGACTGGTGGAGCGTTTTTGGGGATGCCGCGATCTCTTGCGTTGCCAAGTAGTTTCCATGGGCCCTGCCGTACTGCCCATTGTCCATTTTTGGGATTGCCCAGGAACCAGAAAAGGTGGTCGTGTGGGCTCTCGGCGTCACTGGACGCAATAACATCTGTCAAACTTTTTCCGTCATATTGTCGAGCTGGTAGTGCGGCTCCGCAATAAGTTGCGATGGTAGGGAACCAATCACAACCGATTGCCATCTGGTTTCTTACCTGCCCCTGCGGAATGGTGCCGGGCATGCTGACAATGGAAGGGATTCTGATGCCACCTTCAAAGAGGCACCCCTTGGCACCTCGATAAGGACCAGCATTTCCGCCTCCCCAGAAAGCCCGTTCTTCTGTTGAATGCCCGTGATCCGATTGGAAAATTACTAACGTATTCTTTCGCAGGTCCAACGCTTCGAGAGTCCCAATCAATTCACCCACCTTTTCATCAACGGTGGAGGTGAAGACTGCGTATTGTCGCCGTGGTGAAGGTAGGTCCTTGTATCGCTCCCGCCAATTCGCTGTCCCTTGCATCGGATAGTGCGGAGCATTGATTGCCCAATAGAGAAAGAAAGGTTTGTCCTGATTTGCCTTAATGAATTGCTGACCTTCCTGAACCATCATGTCAAGAAAGTACTCGCCTTCACGATGGATCTCTGTACCGTTCCGCCAAAGATCATGACGATTGGGACCTTGCCAGTAAAAAAAGTGCGAGTAATTGTCGATGCAGCCGCCCATGTGACCAAATGTTGAATCAAAACCTTGTCCGTTGGGCATGGTGTCCGGGGTATAGCCAAGGTGCCATTTGCCTACATGACCAGTCGTATAGCCACGCGTTTTCAGGAGTTCTGCCAGCTTGGTTTCTTTCGCTGGCATTCCAGGCACACCTGTGGTTGATGACACATTCCCCGGGACACCTGCGCGAGCCGGAAAGCGACCTGTCATTAAACCCGCACGAGATGCTGAGCATATTGCCGAGGGAGAGTACATTTGTGTGAAACGAATACCCTCGTCTGCCAAACGATCAAGGTTAGGAGTGTGCAGGTCGGTGGAGCCATAGCAGTTCAAATCGAGGCTTCCCTGGTCATCGCTGTAAATCACGATCACATTTGGTTGCTCTGCACCCAAGCAAGAATCGATTTCCGAAAAGGTCAGGGCGAAGCCACAAAGCAGCGGCAGAATAATGCGTATCAAGGGGGAGGCTCCAAAAGATCGAACCAGAAAATGTTAAAACTTCCGGTTAGGATAACCGGTTATCATCTTATGTGTTACTCGTGCGAATTTATTGATGCCGAGTTGGAAGGATGGGATTCGCATTAACGGTCGCCGGGGTGCAGGTGCCTCGTCGATTCGTCGTGTAAATTAGTGGATGCAGCCTGCTTTTCAGGAGTTGTGAATTGGTGATGGTTGCGGACAACCGCGGCCGTTAGGCCCCATCCGCCTAACGTTACCACTGTCATTAAGTTTTGCCGCTGAAGGAAATCTATCATTGGATATCGTTCAAATGATTCGTGTCGAAAAAAATTTCGTGCTGGGTGTCGCGCTTCTTTTGTTCTCGAATGACGCAACTGTTTTGGCAAGGCAAGATGGTCAGACACGGGTCGAAAGATCGATAGCTGCGTCCAAGGCAGTCAATGTCACCAAGGACTTGACGATTCGACTTGTGGCTGATGATGACCTTGTGCCGGACTGTACTGCGATTGCGACGGATGCTGCGGGGAGAGTGTTGGCTTCTGGGCCGCGGTATCTATGCGAGCTTTTGGATCGAGACAGTGATGGTATTTATGATGCTAGAAAGCTCATTGTTGAAGCACCATCGCACGGGGCGCATGGGCTTTGCGTTGATGGTGATACTCTGTATTACGTTGGTGACAATGGTGTCTGGAAGATCAATCGATTTTCAACTGAAACAGCGGCCAATTTGAAACCGGTGCGCGTGCTTGAAATCAAGACGGGTGGCGAACATGATGCTCATGCCTTACGGAAAGGGCCTGATGGATTTTGGTACTTGATTGCGGGTAACGGAACGAAGGATAGTTTTCAGTTGCAAAATGTAGAGACGCCACAAATTGCCAGCCCGCGAGCAGGAGTCATTTGGCGGATCTCACCTGACTGGTCAAGGCGAGAAGTTTGGGCCGAAGGATTTCGAAGTGCCTGCGATTTTGACTTTGGGCCTGTCCAGACAATCGATACTTGTGACAGCGATGGCGAGCGTGATATCAGTTTGCCTTGGTATCGCCCCACTCGTGTTTTTCGTGTGCGGCAAGGGCAGGATGCTGGCTGGGTTTCGCGAAGCTGGAAGCGTTCCCATGTGGATCCGATGATGCCAACTGTGCTCGCGGAATTAGGACGTGGATCGCCCACTGGGGTCTTGAGAAGCCCCGGCAAACGGTTGCCTCTACGCTTTCACGCTGGTGTGTTTGTACTTGACTGGACCTTTGGTCGGGTTGTGTTTGTATCAGATGATGGCAAGACAGAGTTGGTTGCATCACCTTCGGGAAGTGAGGGCTTTGCAGTGACTGATATCGCAGCTGCGTCTGATGGTGCACTTCTCGTTAGTGTTGGTGGGCGTCGTAGCCGAGGTGGGATCTACAGAATTGATGCTTTCAAGCCTCTGGCTGCGTCAAGGTTTCCGAAGTTGAAGTGGGACAAACCACATTTTGATGGATCCAACGCGATCATGCATTCGTTGCAGCGACTGCGCGCAAATGTTGCTCCTGTGATTGACCAGGTAGCAGCTGAACAAGCTGTGGCTGTGCTGAAATCGGATGCTGCAAGGCAGAGTCAGGTGCTGGAGGCGATTGCATTGTTGATTGAGAGCCTGGGTGGATTGGGGCCCGGTAATCCGAAAGACGCTCGAGGCAAGCAACAGGTAGCAGCTGTTTTTGATTCCTGCCGCGGACGTCTACGCCCCAAAATTGCGTCCGAGACTCGCGATGCTGCCGTGTCTGCTTTGCTCCACCGGCTTGAAGACGTTGCGACGCATGGGCTGAATGGGAACAGCGAGGACATCGGCAGTGAGAAAGAACTTCAGATCAGCAGCGAAGACTTACGCAGGGAGTTGATTCGGGGACTCGCGGTGCTTGAGCCTGATTCCGCCGCCGTCTTTGACGCCATCGCTGACGACATGGATAAGGTGCATTCGCCGGTGGATAAGCTATTTCGACTGATTGCATTGGCACGGATTCCTGCACGCCGAAGCGATGATATGACCGAGAGAATTGCTGAAGCGATGATTGCGATTCCAGTATTGATCAAAGACTCAAAATTCAATGTCGATCGAAATTGGACGCCGCGGATGGGAGAGTTGTTTCTCGCAATGCAGCATCGTGATTCGTTGTTGCCTAGTCGAATTGTTTCCAATCAGTATTTTGGTGATGCCACGCATCTGGTTTGGACTGAGAAAATGGATCCCGAGAATCTTGAGCGGGGACGGCACAAGTGTCTGATGCAAAGTCGGGGAAAGAAGATTGATCCAGCGGTCGCGAGATTCATCGCTCTTGGGCCCGACGCGGTACCTCGTAATTTTGTTTATGAGTGGCTGAAAGATGATGCAACTCGTCCTGCAGCATGGTTGGCAATGGCAAGTCATCCCGTTTCTCGTGATGCTGAAGATTTGCAGAGGGCGGCCTTCTCAGTGGACAAGAGGGTTCGGGATGCCGCGGTTGGGGCATTAAGACGGTTGGGGGCAGAGGTTCCGAAACGGGAATCTGATTCCGTGTCGATTCAGCAATGGCTGCAGCGGGGAGAAGCGATCAGTGAACTGAAAGGCAAAGTCACAGCAGGTCAGAAAATCCATGCGGCCCGGCAATGCGCCTTGTGCCATGATGGTGGGAAAGCGCTCGGGCCATCGCTGAGTGGTGTCGCGAAGCGTTTTAGTGCTGCAGATTTATTCCGAGCGACAGTGGATCCCAGTCATGCGATCCCCGATCGGTATCGAGCCAAACAGGTGTTGACCTCGGATGGAGAGATCGTGATGGGATTGGTTGTTTATGAGAGCGTCGATGGGGTGACTCTGATGGCTTCTGATGGACACACCAAGCGAATTAATGTTGAGGACATTGAAGAAATGCGATGGTCGGAAGTCTCGCTGATGCCAGAGGGCTTGCTGATGGGATTATCTGATCAGGATGTTGCTAACTTGCTGGCATACTTGAGATCCTTATAAACACAGGAAGATCAGACCAATCTGACCTGCGTCAGGTTCGTAACCCCCGTGAGCGCAGTGGTTTGCCCCTATGCATTTGCCGCATCCAGAACGCGGGCGAAATTCCGTTTCATGGGTGAGTTGCTTGCACATCAAAAAGCTTGGTTTTCAAAGCAGAAGCGTGGATGAAATGAGCTGCGTTTTTCGTCGGGTTGACGGTGGGCTTTCGGGAACTCCGAGGTGGAAACCTTGATTTTTAATCATTGAGCCATTGAAAATGTACGGAAAGTTGGCAGCGGCGTATGCTAACAGGGCTTTGGTTCTCCTTCCCTTTCGCAAGCATAAATTCGATGGCTGAAACTAAACAAGCACGACCGGTGTCAACTCAGGCAGTTGGTCTGGGCATCTCGCTGATGGTCTGCTTTGTCGCAGGTGGGGTCGGTGGTCTGGCGACCACACAAGGGTTAGACGTTTGGTATGAGACCCTGAATAAGCCAACATGGAATCCACCGAACTGGATCTTTGCACCCGTTTGGACAACTCTGTACGGTCTGATGGGAATCGCTGTGTGGTTGGTTTGGCGAGGTGGTGACTTGAAAGACGCACAGCCGGCCATCGCCCTGTTCTTTATTCAGCTTGTACTCAATAGCTTGTGGTCCGTGCTTTTTTTTGGCCTTCAGAATCCAGGAGCAGCACTGATTGAAATTGTTGTTCTGTGGCTTGCGATCGTAGCTACAAACGTGTCGTTTTTTCGCCGTTCCATGATTGCAGGTGGTCTAATGACGCCCTACCTGTTGTGGGTGAGTTTCGCTGCTTTCTTGAATTTCACAATCTGGAATCTGAATCGTGTTTGAAGCCCTGCAGGATTATGCAAAAAAGCAACTGGGATGTTGCTTGGTATCGCTGGAAAGTTCGTCGTGCCGCTTGCATGGGTTGGCGACTTTGGAAACACGACCGAGCCTGATCCGACGGCGGAGCAGCTTAAGTAGTTTGCCATTCTGTGAAGCAATGGGCTGGGCAAACCAGCCCGTGGTTATCGGTAGCCGTGATCCCCAGCAATCTAAAAGAATTCTGGGGGCAACACGGCTCCACTCTGATCGCCAGATAATTGCGTCTGTCGTCGAGGTTAGTTCTTTTTATTTTCGCTCGTTTTGCTGAACGCTGCTTCAAGCTTTTCTCTGCCACCTAGTACTGGCAAGGTCATTGATGTTTCATCAAGATCAATTGTCAATTGGGTACCTGGTTGTGGGTGAAGTGTGAATTCACGATCGCTTGAAAAAATCATCAAGCCAATTTGTTGGCCTGCTGGAATCACTTGATCGTCTGGTTGTAGATCAAATGACATCTCATAAAAACGACCTGGTTCAAGCGGTTCACTTTCGGTGATCGATCGATAGTTCTGCGGGTCGGCCCAACCGCGTGTGATGATGTTGTCGGTGATTTTTGCAGTGCGTTTATCATTCCAGGGCAGGGAGACGACCCAGATCGAAAGATTCGCCGCAGGCTTATCGCAGGCAAGACGAATCTTGATTCGTGGTGTTCCTGAAATATGCACAGGTTGTTGCAGTGTGGGTGTGACAAACATCAGTCGATGGTCAGTGCTTTCGGCTTTTGCCAACGTAGCGCCGCTGAAGGAGTAATTGTCGATTAGTGTTTCCTTACCCTGTTTAGGTGTTGCAGTCGTCGTCAAATCTCCATGTCCCCCCTGGGTTGTGGTCTGCCCCAGATGCATGGTTACGGGGACTGCTTCCGGATGTGGGTATTCCGGGTAGGACGTGGGCTTGTCGCGTTCTTTGTTCTCACGCACGATCCAAGACCTGGGGTCGTCTTCGACATTGTTTTCTACACCGTGAAGATATCGAGTGAACCATCGATTCATCATCTTCATCGGGGGTGGCCCACCGTGGCCACCTTGGTGAAAGAAAGCCTGTGTGGGCACGCCCTTTTTCTTGAGTGCTTCATAAATGCGGACGCTGTGTTCGGGGACAACATTCCAGTCGTTGAATGCGTGGGCCATTAAGACGGCGGCTTTAAGTGGTTTCAGGTCATTTAGGTAATCACGACCGGCCCAAAACTCATTGTAATCTCCGTTGACTCGGTCAAACCCTGCCGCCATCTCCTTGTCGCGAACGTTACAGTTGCAAAAATCACGTTTCGATTCATCACCACTATGGATAAAGTCATAGAGAGCATCAATGTCTTCACCGATAAAACCACCGGGGTGTCGGATCAGGCCATTGGACCGATAGTAGTGGTAGTAAGAGGTGTTGGGAGCGATTGGAATGATTGCTTCCAGGCCATCGACGCCGGTGGTTGCGGCGGCCAATGGAATGGTGCCGTTGTAGGATGTGCCTGTCATGCCTACCTTGCCCGTTGACCAGAAAGCTTTGACCAGTTCACCGCCCGTGGGTTCGGTGAAGCCTTTGGCTCTTCCACAAAGCCAGTCAACGACTGCCTTTGGGGCAAGTGATTCATTGTCACCCCCGACGGTGGGGCACCCTTGGGACAGTCCTGTACCGGGTGAGGAGGAGTGGACCACAATGTAACCTCGTGGTACCCACTGCTCGAGGTGAGTTCTTGAGATGATCGGCCGCGTTCCTTTTCGTACCACGCTTGGGCCGTGAGTCCGTTCAGGTGGTTCAGTGCCCAGTTCTTGCTTTGGATCCCAGAAATGCTCCGCTGCTGTCGAGCCAGTACCGGCAAAATACGGACTGGAAACATAAACCACGGGTAGTTTCAAACCTGCAGTGTCGGTTTGTCGGGGACGCGTCACACTAACGTGCATGCGATCTAATTTCCCGTCTCCATCCGTATCGAATTCCGTTTCCACCCACAAGTCGTGTCTGATCCAGAAGTCTGAATCCTTGAAGCCATCAACAATTTGCGCCTCGCCATCTTTGAAAACGGGAACAACTGGGTCTGCTGCATGCAGAGCGGGAAGGTACAGGAACAACAGCAGTAGAGCAGCGAGAAATCGTTGCATGAACACGAATCCGTTAAAGCATTATGAAAGGAATGGAGTCAGCCGCATGGAAATGACTGATCCCAGTGAAAAACATGGGTAAGCGGAAGATGGCACCTTGTGACGCTGGTCACACGAATACTGCTCCGTCGGTTGGGAAACATTTTAATTCAACAGTCGGGGGGGAAATCATTGGGTGCCGAAAATACTCCATAAACGGGCGGCACTTAGGGTTGCTAGGTGCCTGAAATGCGAGGCGTTATTTGGCTTCTACTTGTTCGCGGAGTGTTTTGAGTTCCGTTTTAAGTTTGTCACTCTCTTTTTTAACCTCAGCAATTTCTTTTCGTAACTCGAGAATCTCTTTCGGTGTTGTAGGTTTCACTTCACGCAGTCTTGAAACGGACTGCTGCGCCGGACGTGAGATTCGCTCGTTTTCCGACTGACTGACCGATTCCAGGACTGTGATCGCTTTGGGGTCGCCGAGGATTCCCAATGCTTGGACAGCTGCTGCCTGAATGCTGACCTTGGGGTGATCAAGATGCTCGGTAAGGAATTGCCGGACTTCGCTGCGATCTTTCAAACGGCGACTTGTGTGGGCAAGTGTTTCGAGGCCACGACCGTAGTCACGTGAGCGGAATTGTTTTGCATTTTCGCGAAGTGACTTGAAGACGGCGGGTTGTAACTCATCATCATCGAGTTGACGGATTGCTGACATGGCGGCAACCGCCAACTCATTTCGAAACGATTGCGTGTTCAGAAATTTGAGCAGAGCCTCGTGTGTCGCCGGGCCATGGAATCTGCCCAGCCCGCGAATCGCATTCGCGAGGATAGCAGGGTTTTTCTCATTTTTGAGCACGCTTTGGATCAACGCGGGTGTTTCATCGCGATAGCGGTTTGTTAGCTTCTCAACCACGGCAGAGCGAACACGGGCGTCTGTTTGCGTTTTCCAGTTATCGGCTAAGACTTCAAGAGACTCGTCTGACTCGTGCTTGGCCAACGCAGATGCAGCGGCGATGCGTACCCCATAAAAAGAATCATTCTTCAAGGCATTGGTCAGTAACTCGACCGACTCGTGCGTCTTGCGCGTTTCCAATAGTTTGCACGCCAGCAGGCGCCCAACCATGTCGTTGTTGTTTTCAAGCTGCTTTTTCAACATCCCATTCGGTTTGTCGAACGAAACATTCGCCAGCACGCTGTATTCGGGGTCAAATCTGACGATCGCCGGTTGCTTGTCGAGCGGGACGTAGAAGTCCTCTTCAACCTTAGTGACGTTGATGGGGTAGTCGACCAACATCCCATCGGCGATGAATCGCAGTTTTGTTGGGAAGTGGAATTGCAAAACATCATCATCCAGCGTTTGTGTCTGCTTGATGTTGACTTTTGCGAGGTTCTGTTTTGGCATCCACTTGTAGCTGATCTTCAGGTCAGGGTGTCGAGCATGGTACAGCCACTGATCAAAGAACCGATCCATTGGCCGACCTGAGTGTTGTTCGATCACCTGTCGCAGGTCGTCTGATACAACACTCGTGAGAGCGTGCTTCTCAAGATAGGACTTGATGCATTTGCGATACAGGTCTTCACCCAATTGAGAGCGAAGCATGTGCAACACCCAACTGCCTTTTGGGTAGGAGCGATAATCAAATTGCTCCATCGGATTTTTGTAGCCGTTGTAGACAATCGGTTTTTTATCCTTGCCTTGAGTCAAAATCCGACCCGATGCATCACGATACAGCCCATAAAGCATTGCATCGCGGCCGAACTTGTGACCCTCATACAGATGCGTGTAGTACGTGGCAAAGCCTTCGTTCAGCCAAAGGTGGCTCCAGTCTTTGCAGGTGACATAGTCACCAAACCATTGATGCGCAAGTTCGTGGGCATCGAGACCACGGGTGGTGCGGATGTTTTCAGTTGCTTCCGCAAAGATGGTCCCGTCGGTGAGGGTGGTCAGGGTGGTGTTCTCCATGCCACCAGCAGTGAAGTCGAGGATCGTGACCTGGTCATACTTGGGCCATGGAAATTCAACTCCTATTTCTTCTTCAAAGAACGCCATGATATCGGGAGTGTCGCGAAACGAGTTGGCGGCGTATTTGGCAAGAGAAGGTTGTGTGTAGAAACCCAGAGGAACGTTTCGATGGCGCTTTTCCAAACCTTCGAGGTGGCCAGCTACCAAGCAGATCAAGTAGTTGGCATGCGGTTTCTCGTGATACCATCGCACCGCCTTGAGTCCGCTTGCGTCGATAGATTCACCCTTCTTCACGCCGTTGCTGAGTACCGTCATGTCCTTGGGGACGTGGCAAATCACCTCGGTTGAGGAGCGCTCATTGGGGTAATCGAAACACGGGAACCAGTGGCGAGCTTCGTGTGTTTCACCCTGAGTCCAGATATGGGTGTCGGTCTCCGGATATCCCATCGCTGGCGTCCGAAAGTAAAGCCCAGCATTGGGCTGTGCCGCGTACTCGATCACAACTGTGAATTCGGTATCAACCTGAACAGGTTGTGCGAACAGGATTTGTAGTGACTCGCGTGTTGAAACAAAGTCTTTGACAGCCGCTTGCTCACAAGTGACTTTTTTGACCGTGATGTCCTTTGCATCCAAATTCAGCAATTCGACTGGCTTGGCAATTGGTTGTGCTGTGATGCTGACAGATCCACTGACAGTTCGTTTCACAAAGTCAGGAGTGACGTCCAGTTTGATGTGCTTGACGTCAACCTGGCGATCTGGGGCGTAGTGAAACTTTCCTTGCAGGTCGAGCCCGAGCGGCAGAAGATGACTTCGCCCCTCTTCGCAATAGCGACAAATCCGCTCTTCAGCATAAACGGGAGTGACAGTACCGAGGAAACATAAGGCGAGTAGTAGGCTGCGCATCAGGGTATTCATACGGGGCAGATCGTTGTGTAACGGGTCTGTTTTGACCCAAGCTTCGATGGTGTAAGCGAGAAGTATAATACGAAATGTTGCGAAACAGGTTCAGTTTTCCATGCTTTGGGGAAGGTGTTTGTGCCCAGGCGAGACTCGTTCTGCCATTGGTTGAAAATCTGTGGGCCATGATTTCCTGCGTTTAAATGCATCTTTCAGGCAGGGTGCGGGGACGTGTGGACAGCCTGGCGGTCCGCAGATTCTGTCCGATCGGTCTGGCCAAGTGCTCAGGCGGTGGGCTTGACTACTTTCTCGGAGGAATTTGGGTTTGGACTACTGCCGGGACAATGGCTCGCGAACCCCGGTCGCCGACCCTGAAAAATCCCAAGTTCTGCCCGTCTTGGTCAGCTACCATCCAAACAGCCCCGGGCCGCGTGTTTTGGCGTTTGGGAACATTGGGGGACAGGATTCCGTAGCTCTGTGGCTTGCCCGCGGGGCTGATCCAGAACAACTCAAGCTTGTCTGTTCTGCGATTTACAAAGTAGCAATCGAAAGGCTGGCCATCAGGTTTGGATGGAGGAGCCGTTTCTAGGGTGATGGTGTTCCATTGAAGTTTCGGCATTGCATGGATACTGATAGGGACGTATTCGTGAAAACCTTTGGGCGCGCGAGAGCGAAAGTATTGCAAACGCAATAGGTGTTGAGGATCCGTTGCAAGGTTGTTCCATTCATGTGGATCGGAACTGATTTGATAAAGTTCTTCACTGTCGTCGTTGTAATGGATGTATCGCCAGTCATGATCGCTGATGCTGTAGTCTTCAGGGCGATTCAAGTAGGTGGTTGAGACATGTGCCCAGTCAGCTTGCGAGTCGTCAAGCAGTGGAAGAAGACTTGGCGCCTCGGCTTGGCTGCTTTTGGGGATTCCACTGAGATCGGTCAGCGTAGGAAACAGACTCAGCAGGTTCACCGGTTGGTCGCACTTTGTGCCGGCAACGGTTCCTGCAGCAAGCCCGGGGCAGCCTTCCGGGGCTCGAATGATTAGTGGGACTCTTGTACAGACTCTCCAACCCGTGAATTTTTGCCAGTGTTGCTTCTCACCTAAATGCCATCCGTGATCACTCCATAGAACAACAATCGTATTGTTGGCGTTGGGACCAGATTCCAAAGCGTTGATCACTCGTCCGACCATGGCATCCGCGAATGCGATGGAACTCAAGTATCCCTGAATTCCCTGCTTCCACTGGTTCTCCGCCTGGATGTGTTCAAAGTATCGGTTGGGGCCACGTCGACGGCCTGCCGTTGGTAGATCATCGAGATCATCCACGCGGTAGCCCAGTGGAAGTTGTATTTCGTCAAGAGGAAACTTGTCAAAGTAGGGTCGAGGGACGAACCAGGGTTCGTGCGGACGGTAGATACCACAGGCAAGGAAGAATGGTTTCTGATGCTCTTTTGTCAGTTGCTTTGAAACCCACTTGGATACCAGCCAGTCACCACCATATTCTTCATCAGTAGCATCCAAAGCTGCCCAGTCGGTTTCAACGTATTGCCATGGACCACCCCGGCTCAAATTGACGGGCCGCTGTTTGGGGTACAGCGTTCGCGGAAATGGATTTTCACTCTCCTTGGCAGGGTAGTAATCGTCCCAAGATTGGGCATCAATGAAGTAGTGCAGGATTTTTCCAGAACCCAGTGAGTGGTATCCATTGCGCGAAAAGTGTTTGGGCATTAGGTCAGCGGTAGGAAGTATTTCCCGCATTTGTTGTCGGTTGTCGTACAGCCCTGATTTGTTGGGCGCGATGCCCGTCATGATCGTGGTTCGAGAGGGGTTGCAAGCGGGGGCGGGGCAGTGCGCATTAGTGAACAACGTGCCTGATGCTGCTAGCCGATCAATGTTGGGGGTAAGTGTCTGCGGGTGGCCTTTTAAGCAACCTATCCAGTCATTCAGATCATCAACAGCGATGAACAACACATTAGGAGGCTGTGCGGGTGCTACTGCCGGGGCAGGTTTTTGTTCTTCAGCTTTGCTGCGGGTGGCAGCTAATGTGAGTGCAAGAAATATCGCGAGTTGAAAACAGAGTTGAAGGTAATTCACTGGATTTACCGAATCTGTAGGCGGTAGCAGGTAAGTGCTTGGACGGTCAAACTTGTAAAGTCGAGCTGGCTGAATACATGAAGCAGGGCAACAGAGCCTGTTGGTTGCTCGGAGTACAAACTAGCTAGTTCTTGTAGGGCCTTTCGCGTTCATTGCCCTGTTTTTTGATGTCGTCGCGGATCTTCTGTTTTGTCTTGTTCAGTCGAGCGGGCCATTTGAATGTGGGGGCTTTGTCGGGATCATAGCCTTCCATGTGCCCCTTCAATCGACGTTGTGGTTTTGTATAAACCAATTCAGTTGAGCCAAAAACTTCTTTGCAAATGGCAGCCAGCCCGGGATCATATTCGATCAGCTCTCTTCTGGTGTCGACGTGGTTGTGATCGTGATCGGGTGGACGGTTATTGTCGAACCATGACTGCACTCCTTCAGCAAAATATTCTGCATGATTGGTAGAGGCATATTTAGATTGCCAAAGGTTGTTTTTCATCGCCTCGTCATAGCATTTGCGGAGACGGTCATCAAAAGTTGGGTCCAGATTCACCAGGCCACGTAGGTGAATGTTGTGGGCGAATTCGTGAATCAGAATGTTTTCAGTTGAGTACGGATCTCCGGGGAATGCCAGTACGTTTTCTTCTGCACAGGAGCAGACAGCATCCTGACGGGATCCTCCCAAGCCTCTTGCTCGCGCATCCCAAAAGTCTTTCGGTCGCAAATGCTTGTATTCAGGGATTTCTGAAGTGAACTCGTTGTGCCCCATTACGATCATGCGGGACCCGCTGTCGATCATCGCCTGCCGGATGTCGGGACGTTTTTTTAACATCATGTCGACAAGAAATGCGGCCTCTTTCAGTGCGTAGTCGTTTACCGCTCCTGAGGAAACGATCGGATAGCCCGAGGCATGAATGTACTTCTTGTAAAATGGATCGAGCTCGAGTGTTGCTGGAATGCTGGTGACCTTGTAGTCGGTCACCTGAGAATCATTGGGAGCCGCAGGTGCTGACGTAGCAACGGGCCGTTGGGGTACGGCTGCGATTTGGTCTAGGCGTTTCGCCGGTTTGGCAAGACGGGCCAGCGGTTTGGCTGGATTCCAGGCTTGGGCCAGTATCTGCTCCATTCGGGGATCGTGCTGGTGTAACTCCGCGCGAACAAATGGGTAGAAATCATTTGTCCCAAAAAAGGCCTCTGTGGTCTCTGCAAAGTATTCCTGTGGACTGCTCAGGCCATAGGCGCGTTCAAGTTTCCCGTTGCCACGTAAGATCGACTCATAGCTTCCGCTTGCCTTTGCTTGCTCGTAAGCCTGATTGATTTCGGCGTGTTCAAATCCCAGGAACTGGTGGTGGTAAGCATGCGCTAATTCATGCAGCATGAGCATCGGCATGCGTTTGTATTCCCGGGCGAAGATATCGATATTAGTGAGCTCTACACACTCAACCAGTTCAGGTCTGCGACCCTGTTGTTGCAACCACGCACTGCCGGGATGATATTCAGCAGTGGGACGAACCCCGTCATAAGGTGGCGAAAGCCAGATCGGAACGTTTCGAATGATCGCAAGAGATTCTGCTGGCAGGATATAGGTCAGGTGTTGAAGTTGTTGTTTGATCAGGTTAAGCGCGGTGGCGGTCTTTTCTGGTTGTGAGTTGCGCAGGTCACGGCTGATACGAATGGGCCATCCCACGAGGCTCCGATTGCGATAACCTTTGATACGTGCACGGGGGTCATTACTGCGGATCAACTCCGCAGTCAGTTTTCGTCGCAAAAGATCCTGTGCTTGTGCATACTCAGGTGAGTCCGTCAGATTCGTCAGTTGTTGTGGATCACGCTTGAGATCGTACAACTCGTCACGCGGTTTTTGTGCAAAGGCCAGTTTTGCATAGCGATTGGCACTTTCAGGATTCAGTCGCAGATATTGTTTCGTTGGCGAGGGATCGATGTTGTATGAGAAAGCCCCTGGTTCTGTCGGCCAAGGTGTTTTCGAAAAGTCGTATTCCGGGTTGTGCCCCGTGACAACACCAGACTCCCATTGGGCAGGATTCCAATTTGAAATGTAAAGGAAGTTCGCGGTTCTCAATGATCTGGCTGGATAGGGATAGACATGTTTTTCCAAGCCACTGAGGGCGAAAGTTCGTTTTGGATCGACTTGACCATTTTGTTCAGCTTTGATCTGTGGCAGTAACGTCTTCCCAGTCATCTGCTGCGGCACGCTCGTGCTCGCTGCGTCTAGAAAGGTCGGTGCAAGATCACACAGGGTGACAAAGTCAGTGACGGTATGTGGTGGGGCTTTTCCCCAGCGGATTGCCAGTGGCACGCGGGTACCCCAGTCGTACAGGGTTGCTTTGCAGCGGGGGAAGGGCATTCCGTTGTCGCTGGTGACGACAACGATGGTATTGTCCAGTTCGTTCATTGATTCAAGCCGTTGGATGATATCACCGACCTCATGATCAAAACGCTGTACCTCGGCCAGATAGTCCGCAAGATCGTTCCGCACGATCGGGTTATCGGGCAGGCAGCCAGGAACTTTGATGTTTGCCAAGTTGATGCCGGTCTTCAGTCCAATGCCTGTTTCGTAGGGGCGATGCGGGTCCTGCCCGCCGTACCAAAAACAGAATGGCTGTCCTGCTTCTCGATCTCTCAGGAAATCGTCAAAGGAGAGATAGCGTTCACCAAAGGAATCACGATTTCGGAAAGTATGTTTGCTGGGCCAGACGCCTTTTCCATACCGACCAATCCGGTAGCCGGCCTGCTGAAGTAACTCGGTATAAACGGGGAATGATTCTCGCAATGACCCGCCCAGGCTATCACCCTCCTGCAAACGCCAATGATGTTGGCCAGTTAATATGCTTAGCCGACTCGGTGTGCATGATGGTGTTGAAACAAAGGCGTTCTCGAATAGTGTCCCCTCTTTGGCGACGCGATCAAAGTTCGGTGTCTTGACCGCTTTTGATCCCAGCACGCTGGCGTGAGGCCATGACCAATCGTCAGCAATTATTACCACAATATTCGGACGTTTATCGACAGCATGTTCCGTTTTCTCCGCTGCTACGGAAACCTCTTGCTCGCAAAAAAAAGCCGCAAGTCCACTCAGTACGAAGCAGACGACCGCCAGCGTTTGCGTGCTCGCCATCGGTAAGGTGTACGTGTGTATGAAGCGTGGTCGTTGAAGCATTTTTTTGGAAATCGTGTCGGGGATTTGGGCTTGGGTGATTTCACCGTGAACTTGCGTTGTTTCTGCGATCACGGTTTCTTGCTTTTTGTTGTGCGCTGTTTCCGGGCCTTACCTTTTGCACCCTTGGGTGGATAGGGGATCCCGTTGATGTAGTTCAGCCGATCATCGACATCTGCTCCGTCGCTTACCGGATTGAAATCTGAGCGTTTCACAGGATACTTGTCGTTGAAGAAATCTCTGAACCAGACAATCGAGTTCAATGCTTCGGTGGCTTCGACTGAATTCTGAGTTGTGTTGACAATCTGTATGAGTGTGGTTTGGGGATTGATCTTTCCAATTCTGCCCAGAAACTCGGCTGCTCTCATGCGAACGATCAGTGCATCGTCTTTTAGCAGAGGTTTCACATTTGCCGTTATTTCTTCGGCGTCAGCAGCAAAAGCCGTGCAGGTCATCGCAGCCCAGTAGCGTTTCATCGGGTCGCCGGAGGCTATTGCAGCCAGCAGTGCGGGTTTCGCTTGCTCAAATGGAACTAGAGAAAGATCAGCAATGTCGACGAGCTCAGCGATTTCCTGCTTGTGGTGTTGTCCAAACGCGACCGGGTTCTGCATGGCATTCTCGGCCAGATAGCTTTCCGGGTAAAAACTCAGGTCGGGTAAGCCTTTGACGGTTTGCTGAAGTCTTTCGCGAAGTTCGGCTAAAACCTTAGCGTGCTTGGGGTCATTCGCGAGATTATTGATTTGATGCGGATCTGTTTCACAATCAAATAGCATTTCTGGTGGCTTTGATTCAAAAAACTGCTTGGCTGGTCCAGTCAGTTTTCCAGCGTTGTATAAATCACGCCATTCAACGAATGCCAGGTTCTTGTATCGGTAGTTGTTGTTCAGTCCATCCGGCAGGTACGGCTGGTAGTTGCGAATGTATTGGTATTTTCCTTTTCGGATTGAGCGAATGAAATCATACTTTTCATCAAATCGATCAGCGTAGCCGAATGACACATCTCGAGCGTTGATGGCCGATTCTGAAATGTCCTTGCCAAGGAATGCTTTGCCATCCACCTGAGATGGAACTTTGACACCCGCGAGGTGTAAGGTGGTAGGGCCAAAGTCGATAAAACTGACGAAGCCGTTCAATCGCGTGCCATTCGCCGTCGGTGCTAAATGCTTGAAGTTTTCAGGAACCCGGACGACAAGTGGAACGTGCAGCCCGGACTCGTAGATATAGCCTTTGCTGCGAGGGAGTACGCCGCCGTGGTCACCAAAGTAAAAAATGAACGTGTCTTCCAAGACCCCATCCTCACGCAGTTGCTGAACGGTTTTTCCCACAATCGCATCGATGTCAAGCATGCGATCGTGGTAGCGGGCATGCGTGTAGCGGAACAAGGCTGTGTTGGGATGATAGTCTGCCAATTGAATACTGTTTGGATCTGTTTTTGTCTTGTCGTTTTCAAAAACTGCGCGATTGAAATGCAGGCTGCCTTCGTGTGACTGTGCATGTGATTGCATGTGGAAGAAGGGCTGGTCCTGTTGCGGACGATTTCTCCATGAAGCATTCCGAGATGAGGCATCCCAAACACCCTGGCCTTCAACTGCGTTGTAGTCCTTCTTGCTGTTGTTGGTCGTGTAGTAGCCCGCGTCTCGCAGGTAGGCAGGGAACATCCGGAGACCCTTGGGCATTGGCGCCATCGTGTATCTGCGATGGAACTGGGTTCCGATTCTCGGGCCATAGCAGGCTGTTGCCAGTGTGGTGCGGGCAACGGAGCAGACGGGAGCATTTGAAAAAGCATTGTTGAATGTTAGGCCATGAGTGGCCATCGCCTCGATATTTGGAGCTGGTGCGCCACCTTCAAAGAAATGTTCCAAGTAATGGATTGAATTGTCTTCAGAAACAATCCAAACGATGTTGGGCCGATCTGCAGCACTAGCGGATGAAGGCTCGGCAGCTACAGAAAAAGCTAAGAGAAATAAAAGAAGCAAAGCTCGTTGAGGCATGATCAGGTCGTTCATCAGCAAGGGATAGGTGGAGTACGGATATTGGAGATTGGCTGACGGGTATCGCCGAGACAAGTATACATTGTTGCGAACTTGGGACCTTGGGCGTACTGTAATCCCAAGATCATGCCTGCCGCCGCCCCGAAGCTGTTGGGAAGGAATCGCTTCGTGCAATGAAAAACGCGGTCGATGCTGGATCGACCGCGAGTCATGATTCAGACGTCACTGCAAGGCACAGGAAGGTCTTGCTGGTGAAGATCATCGCGTTTTCAGAGGCGTTTGATGACCGAGGAGCCAGGAATCACTAAGGCAGCAGAATGGATTTCAGCGTCATTGAGCCCTGTTCTGGTTGGATCACCACGAGCGCGTGGGTATCACTGAGCTTGTCGAGTTGAACGACTCCGTCCAGCGTGTCGATGGTTTCGTAGCTTTGGCCTGCAACGTCACCATTGGATACACGTTCTGTAAGTGCCTTCGCGTTTTCGAGGTTTTCAGTGCTGATTTTCATGACCCCTCTGGCACTATTGGCCATCAAGATAAATGCTTTGCCGTGTTGGCTATAGACGATCATGTCGAGCGGGCGATTGCGATTGCCGAGCTCAGCGATGGTGGTACCCTGGATCTTGTTCTGGCTTGCAAGTTTGGTGATTGGGATTTTGACCAGTGGGGTACAAGTATAGCCAGCGAGCAGGCTTGGCTCACCACCGATGTTGAACGGTACAAATGTTTGGATCGGAGCATAGTTTTCCGAACGACCATGTGCGGCATGGAAAATTTCAACACGGAAACCTTCGCCGGATTTCGTGAAGGGGAAATCGAACTCACGGACTGAGCTAGGGGCCTCACCTGCAGCAAGTCCAGCTACCAGAATACGACCGGCTGTGTAAGCAAGATCAGTGATCGAGCTTGAACGAGGATTGCTTTTCCGGCGGCCACGCTGAACAACTTTGTCGTCAGGGGCATTGGGGAGAGTGACTGAGGAATTGGCGATTTTTGTAAGATTCAAAGGCGCAACACTTCCATCCGGGCTCACACGTATGATGCCTGAATTTCCGCCTGATGTTACTGATAGAAAGGCATTGCCGGTTTCAGGGTTGACCGCCAGGTCGGCAATGCTGACCTGATCAACGTTGAGGGCGGATTTGATTTTGCCTTCGAGGTTTCCGACATCAAACGAGTTGCCGGTTGTGCTCTCATCTTCGGTGTTAACTGCATAGATCTTCGCTGCTTGAGGATCACCAATGAAGAGGATGCCAGATGGTCCGAATGCGAGCGGACCACTCGACTTCAGCTCAACCGTGCCCTGTTTTAAACCATAAAGCTCTGCTGCGTTTACTTGCGAAAACTGCGGGGTCATGGTGACTGTGGCGAGAAGGGTGAGTGAGAGAAGTGTCAGTGTTTGACGCATCGAATTCTTCCTTGCATAGGTAGGTTGCATTTGGGAGCACCGACGTGAGCATAAAACGATCGCTCACTCGAGCCCTCGGGATCAGGAGAGGTGCATAGTGTAGGGTTTTTTGAAACTCCTGCAATTTATTTGCATTAGGACAGTGGGCAAACCGCTCATCGAGGGTATAGAAGTGGAGTGGAAGTCGCAGGTGATGATCGAGCGTTGTCAGCAAATAAAAGGATTCTTGGTCCGATACCCCGGAATTACCCAAGACGTGCTTTTTTCGATGGCAGGCTCGTCGTGCTACGGAGACAGGCTGGAAAGCGGGAAGGTGCAGGGAAGGTGCAGGTAGTAGCGTGGTGTCCCTGCCACATTCCTCGCTACCACTACATGGGCGCGATGCGAGGTGAGCCCATGTCAGTTGTCAGGACAACGTGGGCGTCAAAAGCTTCCCGGATCAATTGATTCTTGATGTTCTGATGGTCGCCGGAGTCCCACAGATTTTCAAACTCCCATGGATCGGCAGCCAAGTCGTAGAGTTCACCGATTTGCTTGTCGTGATACATGCAGAGTTTGTATTGACGCGTGCGGAACATGGTGCCGAAGGTACCACTTCCGCCTGTAAAATGTGGATCCAGTGCATCAAAGTACTCGGAACGCACGAATGGTCGGAGTTCGTTTGCGGGGGTTTCGCCACGCAAGATAGGCAGCAAGCTTTTGCCTTGAATCTGTTCTGGCACATTAGCGCCGGTGGCTTCCAGTAACGTCGAAGACATATCAAGTAATTCGACGAGAGCCTCGCTTCTCAAGTCCTGCTGAAAATGTCCCGGCCATGAAAAGATCAAGGGCACCCTGACGAGTCCCTCGTAAAATCTGCAGCCTTTGTACATCAGGCCATGGTCTCCCAATGCTTCACCATGGTCACTCGTGAATAGGATGATGGTATTTTCGCGTTGCCCTGTGGCTTCCAACGCATGAAGGATACGTGCCAGTTGGTCATCGATTTGTGCGATCATGGCGTAATAAAGGGCTTGTACGCGCTGGGCATCATGTTCTTGAGGTGTTCTGAGCTCATCCTGGAAATCCAAATCTCCCAGTTTCGCTTGCTGTTCAAGATCGCTGGGGCGGAAGTGCGGTCCAGGCATGTCAGCGGGATTAAACCGATCTGCGTACACCTTGGGAGGAATGAATGGTGGGTGAGGATCGTAGACGTTGAGATTCAGCAGCCAAGGTGATGCGTTGTTCATGCGTTCTTGAATGAAGTCGATAGCGCACTCACTTGCCCAGGTTGTTTGGTGCATCTCCGGGCATACTCGTTCCACGCTTTCTCTCATGGCGTCAAGGTCGCCGCCCTGTGTACGTACCCACTCCGCGTAGTGGTGCCCCTCGGACCAGTCATCACGTGGTGCATGACTGAATTGCCAGTAGTCAAAACCATCATCGATGCGAGGTTCAGTTCGATATCCGGAACTTTGAAGATGAAACTTCCCAATCATGCCACAGTGATATCCAGCGTCGGCAATCAGTTTGGTAATGACGGGCTGATTTGCGGGAAAAGATTCATTACCGTTTCGCGTGTTGTGCAAACGTGAGGGGTACATCCCAGTCATGAAGCTCGAGCGACTCGGGGTACAGATTGGACTTTGGCAGTAGGCATGCGTGAAGGCAACGCCTTCGGTAACAAGGCTGTCGATCGTTGGCGTGCTGACAAAGGGATTTCCCAATGCACCGATCGTGTCAAAACGCTGTTGGTCTGTGCAGTACCAGAGGATATTCGGGCGTTCCATCTGAGACATCTCGCAAAGGGTTACATTGGTTCAGGTTTGAATGAACTGATCAGTCGGTGACACGTGAGTTCTTACGGTACTGCGTTTCACGCTGCAGGTTCCGTTGAGATTCACTGTGAGACCTCAGGCAGTGGACACGACGGTTTCCAGTCGAGAACTGATTCGAAAATCTTTGCCGCTGCATCTCACACGATAGGGACTTGTCGTCGGCGAGTCGGTGAAGGCTTGAAGGCCAATGGGCGCGGGCAGCGTACGCTGAGCTGATTTTGGGAGCAGCAATTCGTCGGGCCGCCGTTTCGTGAAAAGCTGGACGGCAGGCAATCGCGCTGTAGAGGCAGGCACCTCCGATTGGTCGGGCGTCACTGGGCAAACGGTTTGAGAAGTGGGCCACAGGTATCAGTGTTCGATCGCCGTTTCGTTCGCTGCGCGATTGTTTTGTTCGCGCAGTTGATTCATCGTTTCAATGATCGCTTGGGCTTGGCATCGAATGGCACCCTTGGCATTGTTCGCCTTCAGCGCCTCGGTTCCGCGTGCTTGATATTTGTTGACCTTCTTCCACTCCATCATCCAATTGTTTTGCTTGGATGCGTCCTTGAGTGCCTGAACGGTTGCCCCAAGTCTTTGGTACAGATCTGCTGTCGGTGTTGCGTCGTATCGCCGGTAGGGGCCTTTTCCGCCCATCACCAATGGCTCAATTGGCTCAGGTGCGCGATTGCGAAGGAGCTGAAATGAAGTCGCGACACCACAGATCAAGGTCAGCATGGTAGTCATGATCATCAGGCCCCAACTTTGCATGAGAGCAGCTATCACGGTGGTTGCAGTGCAGAGCAGGGTGACGGCAATCAAGATTGGCAATATCTGGTTTTTCGAGTTGATACCGGACTTTCCATTAGCGGATTTGCTGGTGCCGCTGGCTGATGATGATTTGACGCGAACCACAACCACGGTCGTATTATCTGATCCACCCCGTAAATTTGCCAAGTCAACGAGTACGCGGGTGGCGAGATCTTCCGGAAGGCAGTCGATCAAGGCGCCAATTTCGTGATCATCCACGAGTCCGGTGAGCCCATCGCTGCACAATAAGAAAGCATCGCCGGCTTCGATGGGGAACGGACCTTCCATATCGATTTCGACTTCTGCATTCGGACCCAGAGAGCGAGTGATCACGTTTTTGGGAATGGACTTTCCCCAAATACTCGTGTCAATATGACCGCTTGCCTCCATTTCCCAAACTAGCGAGTGGTCGAAGGTGAGTTGCTCAAAAGCTCCCTTTCTCAGGCGGTAGACTCGGGAATCACCAACATGTGCGATCAACGCTCCCTCGGGAACTAAGGCAAGGGAGCAAGCCGTTGTCCCCATATTGTGAAATTCAGGATTGTTTTGTCCACGCTGGTGAATCTCTGCATTGGCCCCCGAAACTGCATTGAGCAATGCTTCGGCTGGCTTTTCTTCGGAGTTTCGGAAGTAGAGCATCGCAATCTGTTCGGTTGCGATTTGGCTGGCCAGTTCACCGGCGGCATGGGCACCCATCCCGTCGGCAACAACAAACAGGTGCCCCCGCGTCCAAAACCGCTCCTCGGTCTTGGCAGGCAAGCTCACCATCGAATCTTGGTTGTTCGCTCGACGCATACCGACATCGGTTAGCTCAGCGAAAGCGATTCCTGAATTCCAACAATCCGACACCAAACAAAACTCTTGCGTTGGGTGAGTAAAAAAATAAAGCAGCTCACGGGTTTAATGCGATGCTGGTGCCGCCGTGCACCCCGGTTAACCGCACGCGAGCCCAGGCCGTTGACATGAATAGTCTTAAAGTCGAGCGGGACTCACATGAAAGGCAGTATAGCGAGCTTATGCCGTACTTGCGGGGGGGGGCGAGGGTGTAGTGTCTGAGATGCCGCCAGTAAATTGCTGCCAGCAGGCAAAGTCGGTTCGATCGTGCCATTTCGGCGTAAAAAAGCGGTTCAAGGAGCATGCTGGACCTGATGTCGGATCACTGACCACAGCAAGCGTACTGGGTTCATTGGTCTGAAAATGGGGCTGGTTGGCGGCCGCGTCAGTCATCAACGACACAAATTATAATACGGCTGTCTTAGAGTCGCCTGCCTTGCGGACCGTCCTCAGCTTCGTTTTAGGCGGAGAATAGGGGAATAATAGGTTTGGCATGCCAGTGGAGCCCTGAGGGATGGTTCTTTTGCCACTTGCTCGCATCGAATTGCGATGCATCTGATTCAACTGAGCCGAGATCCTGCTGCAGGCCCAAAAGCACGCTGTGTGATCGATTTAGCTGGTTTACTGGGGTTGTTCGGGGTTAGACGCGGGTTTGCTGTGCAAGAAGCATCTTTTTCTTTCGGACTGCGATTTAGGACTTTTGGGGGAGTGCAACTGTGGGGCTTCCCTGACCGAGTCGGCTGGCAAAGGGCAACGGGGTTGCCTTTGCACTTCACTTCAAATTGTCGGATAGCGTCGGAGCTTGAGTCGCCTGTACCATGAGGAGACGCTGTATGTTGGTCGGAGATCTGTCCGGGGGTTGGGATCACGTGTACAGAGTTGGGTATTTTGAGGAGATTAATCTGTCTGTCGCAGTTTGA
>JAAHTH010001206.1_pt1 | contig 23424 bp, 20 predicted proteins | sample 6116091 | NCBI WGS metagenome assembly JAAHTH01 (sample SAMN13939990, study PRJNA603662) | sponge metagenome | isolation source: marine sponge | host: Mycale hentscheli | place: New Zealand | collected 2006 | reverse complement strand
CTAACATAGAAAGGAAAGAGATGAAAAAATCGGAACTCAAAAATATTATTAAAGAATGCGTCAAAGAGGTTATCTTTGAGGAGGGTGTTCTTTCGGGGATAATAGCGGAGGTAGCAGGTGGATTAAGAAATGTTGCCCCGATTACCGAAACTGCCACTAAGTCTCCTGCAAAAAATAATACAGAGAGACAAAAAATCAGAGAAGCATTGATGGGGAATACTCCCAACAATAATTATGAATCAGCAAAACAAAAATTTGAAGATCCTGCTCTTTTTGAGGGCACTGCTCCTATTCCCAGTACTGACGGACATAATCCAATGTCTGGAGTATCTCCACACGACCGAGGCGTCGATATCTCCGATATACCAGGATTTGGTAACTGGGGATCCGTCGCTAATAATTTAAAATAAATAAAGAAAGAAAGAAAAAATGTATAAAAACCGAAAAAACCATAAGGAACTTTCAGGTGTTGTTGAGGTCACTGCTGAAGAATGCAATGGCAACGTTGACAAAATGATTAGACGATTTGCAAAACAGGTAAAAAAAGAAAGAATAATTGAAGAGGTACGTGATCGCTCTCATTTCAAAAAGAAAACAATTATTCGAGCAGAGGCAAAAAGAAACAAAAGAAGACTAATTAATAAGGTCAACCAAAGAAGAGAAATGCTTTTGGCACCCTCTTCTTCGGGTAAACGACGAGGAAATAACAGACGATGAGCAGATCTTCAGATAACACAAATTATTTTAAAGGGTATTTTAACCAACCTCCTGGCATTGCTGATGTCGGGTCATATCAGGTCGCAGGACTTCCCTTTATATCGACTGGTGATGTTGCAGCTAACGGTTCTTCTGATACAGTTATTGTCTTTCCGAGTGTAACCAAGTCATTAATTATTGAAAACAGAGAAACCGTCGGCACCAATGTTTTGCAAATTCATTTTGGGTCTACTGCTAATGATGCGGTAGCTAACGGTCGATTTATCACGTTGCCCGGTGGTAACACTGTCCTTTCTCGTATCGTGTTAGATGTTAAGTGCAAGGAACTTTTTCTTACTACCCCTGGTGCTCAGGGAAACACCGTGGCTTACCAAGTATTTGCTGAATTGACAGGCATTGACACTGCTCAAATGATCAAGATAAACGTGGCAGACTGGCCCGGCGTAACAAGCTCCTAATCAGAAAACAGGTCACTTGACACAAGATACAACTATTTATTGTGATGTATTATCTTATCTTCTAGGGGAAACTGTATGTCAACCATGTTAGAGCAAGCAATAGTGGACGCAAAATCTTTGCGTGAATCGGCAATTCAAAATGCCGAGGCAGCAATTGTTGAAAAATATTCCAGCGAAGTAAAAGGCGTTGTTGAAAAACTTTTAGAACAAGACGATGAAGTCGCTCCGCTCGGAGCCGAAGCTGAAATAGACACCTCCTTCATAGAGGACGTCCCGATGGCTCACGTCGAAGATGAAGAAGATGTGGTCGTCGTTGACTTGGATGACATTCTTGCCGCTGCTGATGATGATGACGAAGAAGTTTCGTTAGATCGAGAAGAGATTGCGGATGAGGTAGGTATCTCACTAGACATTGAAGACGAAGATGAGTCTCCTGCCAACCGCAACGAAGAAGTCGAAATTAACGAAGACGAACTTGTCAACATGTTCAAGGAGATGCTAGTAGTAGATGTCCCGGAGCCAGCTTTGGAACAATCACTTGAAGAACTAGAGCAAGACGAGAAAGAAGAAGACGAGAAGGTTGAGACCATTCGAACTGACGGAATGGACGAAGACGACATCGAAGAATACGAAAAAACCATGGCAAAAAATGAGTCCCTGGTTCGAGAAAATAAAAACCTCAAAAAGATTTTGAGGGAATTTAAAAATAAATTAGAAGAAACTAACTTGCATAACGCAAGGTTGTTATATGCGAATCGTGTATACTCTGACACCTCCCTGAATGAGCAGCAGAAAAGTAAAATTGCTGATATGGTTAGGAACGCACGCTCGGTTGAAGAAGCAAAGACAATATTTGAGACCCTTCAAAAGACAGTGGCCAATGTTCAAACGAACAGGGCACAATCATTGTCTGAAGTAGTAACAAGACGGTCTTCTGTGATTTTGACGGGCAATCGCCGAGAAGAAACATCTTCTGGTGATGGCAATCCGACCTATAGTCGATGGGCGACACTCGCAGGTATGAAAAATAACTGATAAACAAGGAGATTAACAAAATGTCAGTAATTGAAACCCTAACAGAGGGTATTAGAGCACGTTCTCTATCCCAAGAGGGTGAAGCACTTCTCGGAAAGTGGGAAAGAACTGGACTTCTAGAAGGACTTGAAGATCACGATCGTGGTAATATGGCTCGTCTTTTGGAAAACCAGGCTGCCCAGCTTCTTAAAGAAACCAGCACAATGGGTGGTGGTGACGTAGAAGGCTTTGCCTCAGTTGCATTTCCAATCGTTCGCCGTGTATTCGGCAACCTTTTGGCACAAAAATTGGTATCGGTACAGCCGATGAGCCTTCCTAGCGGTCTTATCTTTTTCCTGGACTTCACGTTCAGTAATACAGATGCTCCCGTGATGCCCCGCCTTGCTCAGCAAGCGGATACATCGTTGTATGGTGGCGCAGTTGTTGCTGCTGGTTTGGTCAACGGTGTTGATCTTGCTGGAAACAACAGCCAGTTGAGTTTTTATAACTTGAACAACGGCTACTCTAGCCCGACCGGTTCGAATAACGCCCTCCCTGGCGCAATCGCCAAGGCTGCTGCAACAGCAGGAACCATTACGATTGCCGATTCTGGAACGTTCTATACGAGCACTCAGGATAGCCCCGGTGGTGAGTTCTGGAACACCTTGTCTCGTGACGCTGCTTTGGTAAGCGGCACTTCGACATACGTTATTATGGACGTCTCTCGTGCTATCTTGAGAGGTATGCCCACAGGTAGTGAAGATTTGTCTGCCCTTGTCTTCTCCGGAAGCGACGGTGCTGGCGGACTTCTTGACGGCAAGTCGGTACTTGGTTCAGGCGTTGCTGTGTCCAGTAGCTATTACTCTCGTGTCACGGCTCATTTCTCGGGCTCCGGTACGGACTTTGTTCGTATAGCTGCTGTTTCGACAGATGGCTCGCTGCCTGTTGCGACGCTTGGTTTGCAAGTAATCGCTTCCTCGACAGCAGTTACTTATCCCGTAGAGGATAACTTTGTCAACGGTGGCGCTCTTGGCTCTATCATCGGATCTGGTGGAAACGCCATTCCGGGCTGGGGACTTGAAAACAACCCCGCTATCCCCGAGATTGATATCAAGGTGGACAGCACGGCTGTGACAGCAATCACCAAGAAGATGAAAGCTAAGTGGAGTCCGGAGCTTGCTCAGGATTTGAATGCTTATCATAACCTTGACGCTGAAGTTGAGTTGACGAGCATCCTTTCGGAGCAGATCGCTCTTGAGATCGACCAAGAAATTCTTAATGACTTGGTTGTTGGATCTAAAGAGGTTCTTTACTGGAGCCGTATGCCTGGTAAGTTTGTGGATCGTGAAAACGGAACGGTTGTTTCGACTTCGCTCTTCCCATCCTTTACGGGTACCGTGAGTGAGTGGTACGAAACACTTCTTGAGACAATCAACGAAGTAAGTGCTCGTATTCACCGTAAGACGCTTCGTGGCGGCGCAAACTTTGTAGTTTGCTCTCCAGAAGTTGCTAACATCCTTGAATTCACCAGTGGCTTCCGTGCGGCAGCGGCTGTTGATGATGAGGGTGGAAGTTGGGGTGTCAAGCAGGTTGGTTCGATCAGCCGCAAGATGGACATCCACGTTGATCCTTACTTCCCACGAGCAGTAATTCTCGTTGGTCGCCGAGGCAACAGCTTCCTGGAAAGCGGATATGTTTACGCTCCGTATGTACCGCTGCAAGTCACGCCTACCATCTTTGGTACCGAAGACTTCGTGCCCCGCAAGGGCGTGATGACTCGCTATGCCAAGAAGATGGTTCGTCCTGACATGTACGGGCTTGTTATTTGCATGGACCTGGTTAACCAGGGAGCATAATAGCTAAAAGTTGTGAATACAACTGAGAGAACCCCGTCCTAGTGGCGGGGTTTTCTTTTTTTAGTTCCAAGATTTGCCGAGCCAAAAACTAATTACTCTAGAATTTTTGAGGAGCACCGCATAAATGCCAACTAATCTTCAGCCCGCAAGTGTATTAAGCGCAGTCGTATTACCGGCCACCGGAATACATTCAAATGTTTCAGGTCTCTTAGCCTACGGGATATATTCCTCTTCAACAGCTTTTATTAGTGGCGCAGTTGACCAGGTGGGGTACACCTATAACAAGCTAGGGGGGAATGTCTTAGACATCGAGCTTACTACCCGCAATGTTTATAATGCTTATGAGGAGGCTTGTTTAGAATATTCATATTTAATTAACACACACCAAGCCAAGAATGTCCTTTCTGATATGCTGGGCAACACTACTGGTTCATTTAATGAAGATGGTGAGTTCACCGAGTATGATAACGGAACAGATGTTAAGCCAAACCTGAAGTATCCCCGTTTCCAGTTAGGGTATGCCACTCATGTAGGTCGTGGCGTTTCAATGCACGCTATGGTCGGCGCATCTCAAAACGTATACTCTGCATCTTTTGCCACAGTCCCAGATCAACAAGATTATGACCTTCAGAGTATTATTTATAGCGCATCTATTGGAGCAGAAAATTCAGAACAACCCTTCTATAATAAGGTAGGAAAGAACGCAATAACTATTCAGAGGGTTTATTATAAAACACCTCAGGTTATGTGGAACTTTTTTGGTGGCAATGCTGTGGGGACTGTCGGAAACCTTTCAACTTATGGTATGTATGCTGATGATAGCACTTTTCAGTTGGTTCCAGCGTGGCAGAATGTTCTTCAGGCCTATACCTTTGAAGAAGACATGAACGTTCGGGCTTCACATTACTCCTTCCGAATTAATAATAATAACTTAAGAATTTTTCCAACTCCTGATACTGCTAGTCCTTCTAATTTTTGGGTAGACTTCCGCACTTCAGAGGACGCCTTTACGGAAGAGAGTGATAGGAAATATGGGGCTGATGGCGTTAATAATATGAATACACTCCCCTTCCCCAATGTCCCGTATAAGAACATTAATAGTATTGGCAAGCAGTGGATCCGCCGCTTCGCCCTGGCGCTAGCTAAGGAAACTCTGGGGCAGGTCCGCTCGAAGCTTGCAACTATTCCCATTCCGGGGAACGAGGTCACACTAAATGGACCCGCTCTTATATCCGAGGGCAAAGAAGAACAAAGCTTACTTAGAGACGAGCTTAAAACTGTTCTCGATGAAATGGCTTATGGTGCGCTAGCAGAAGGAGACGCTGCCCTGCAAAACAGTATTGCAGAAGTAGTTAATAAAATACCTACTGGGATTTATGTAGGATAATAAATGGCTAACGATCCTCGCACTAATAAGTGGACACAACCATTGCAGCCGCCTCCCCCGCTCTTTGTGGGGCAAGCTGAGCGTAATTTTGTTAAACAGATCAATGATGAAGTTATTGAGAAGATTGTTGGACAGCAGCTTTTGTATTTTCCTATTGATATGGATCACACAAACTATAATGTTTATGGTGAAGCCATCAATAAAACGTTCTTGCCTCCTGTCCGAGTATATTGTCTAGTGGAGTTCAATGGTTCAGATAGAACACAAACTCAGTTTGGTTTTGATAATAGGTATAACATTACTGCTCATTTTCACAAAAGACGCCTCACTCAAGATCAAAATCTTTTCGCCCGCTTAGGAGATTTTGTTCAGTATGATCAAATGTATTTTGAGATCGTCGATATTTTTGAGCCCCGATACCTCTTTGGGCAAGACAGTGATTTTGCAGATGGTAATTCTTTTGAAATTACGACTGTCTGCAAGGAGGCTCGCCGAGGGCTATTTAATGCATCTGACAAAGTGGGTACCGCTAATAGGAGGAAAAGTTAATGCCAATTAGAACTCCAGTAAATATTCAACCAACGGGATCATACTCTTTGGTAGCGTCTACTCACGAGACGATCGACCAAGCATTAATTAATTTTATAGATAAAGAGTTGAATATTTTTTGCACGACCAACGATGGGTTTAAAAAGGTTCCTGTTATTTTTTCTATTCCGGAAAGAGCATATCAGATAAAAAACGACCAGCTATTAAGACCCAACGGAAGAACTCTTAATTATCCCCTCATTGCAGTTGCCAAAACAAGTATGAATCGCAACCCGCAGAACAGAGGAAAATATGGGGTTGATGTTTATCCTTATTATGGCTATTATAAAAGAGGCGGGTCTATCGAGACCACCCGGATTGTACAGCAGGAAAAGACACAAAAGTTTGCAAATGCTAATGCTATCAGACGCTCTGCTTCGGGGGTTGACAAAAACCGTCAGACTTTCCCAGAAAAGAATAACCAGATTGTTTATCAATCTCTGTCGGTACCTATGCCAAAATTTGTTGAGATATCCTATACCATCTCGGCTGTCACTGATTACCAGCAACAGATGAATGAAATTCTACAGGTTTTCCAGACGTTCACAGGAACACCTGCAATGTTTCATGTAGAACATGAAGGAAATTCTTATGAAGCGATTATCTCTCCGGATTTTGCCATAGAGAACAATTCTAGCGGGTTGGATATTAACGAGAGGCTTTTTAAGGCAGACATATCCATCACTGTTTTTGGTTACTTAATCGGGGAAGATAAAAATCAAGAAACCCCCAAGGTTGTAATAAGGGAAAGTGCTGTTAAAGTGCAGATTGGGAGAGAACATGCAGTACTTGATGATCAGATCGCATCCCACTACGGTTTGAAGCCTAAGTATCGTGCTTAGCAGCTTTTTAAATACAAAGGAGTTTCGTGTTATCACCTACTATTTACTAGTAGTGTAAATCCACCTTTAAAGGTAAACACCACCAAGTTTTGATACGAGGAGACATTCATCAAAATGGCTGACGACGTAAGAAAGTTTAAATTTATTTCTCCTGGCGTTTTCGTCAATGAGATTGATCAATCAGAGTTACCTGCAACCTCTGGCGAGATAGGACCCATGGTAGTTGGGCTGGCTCAGGCTGGACCAATGATGCGCCCTATCACCGTAAGTTCGTTCAATGAATTTGTAACGATTTTCGGAAACCCGCTTCCTGGCGGTATTGGGGGAGATGTATGGAGAAACGGCAATAAAACAGCCCCAACTTATGCTCCATATGCAGCACAAGCATACTTGGACACCATTGGTGGACCTCTTACTTTTATTCGAATAGGCGGACTTCAAAGCACCGACGCTACAACCGCTGGTTATGCTGGCTGGCAAGGCGGCTCGTTGAGTGCCACCGATTCCCAGGGCGGTGCCTTCGGTCTCGTTGTTTTCCCATCAAGCTCAGTAGATGAAACAGCCGGGGTCTCGGCAGATGCTCATTTTATTGTTTCTGATGGTTTGGTCCTCGGGGACGTCGGTAAGACAATCACGATTACAAACTATGATGACACTACATACTTGACCACCCTTCTCAACGATGGAACTCCAACAGGAGCAAACGTAGTTAATTACGCTGCTATTGCTTCTGCTGATCAATTTGCAAGTGAACTTCGTGCGTCTCTAGAGGCTGGACGAGTAGCAGGCACTCTTAAGGTTAGTTCCGTGTCTGTTGTGAAAAATGATGCTAATGCCAATGCACGATTGATAGAAATAACATCGAGCGCACCGACCGATCGTCAAGCAGAGGGTAACAAGGTAATTATTGGAACTCTTTTAGATGGCGGCGATCCTCTGACTGTTAATGCTGCGGGTAATGACCCAGGTGCCGGTAATGGCTCTTTGGCCCTTGAGGGCGGTGTAAGCACTCAATTTGTCAACCCCATTACGGGCGCTTTGGCAGGTGTGATTTATTGCACCTCTGGACGTGTTCTTCTTTCGGGAACCCTTCCTGCTAACACTAGCGTTATCACTGCTTCGGCTTGTGAATTAGTAGAATCTGACGCCAACGGAAATCTATCGATGGTAATCAGTGAAGATGGAACTGATGCTGCTGGCAAACTGCACACTGTGAAGTTTAACTTTGATGCGAGCAGCAAAAACTTTATTCGCCAAGTGCTAAATACGGACCCCACGGTTACTAATAGCACTATCACAGATAGTTCTACTCGAAGTTCTAACCAAGGCGGAAACTACTGGCTCGGGGAAACATATGAAAATGTGCTGTCTCAGGACAGCATAACAAGCATGGGCGTCTTAGGTCGAGTGGATGACACTGCAACCATTCTTAATACTAAGTTTGTGGCAGCATTGCTTCCGCTAGAAAATCATGCATCTACAACCGAGCAACTTAACGATCGTCGCTATGCGGCTCAAAAATCAACCACTGGTTGGTTTATCTCTCAAGATACAAATGTAGACCCCACAGCGTATGTTTCTACGAACATGAAGAAGCTCTTTAGGTTTGAGGCATTGGATGCGGGTGAAAACGTACAGAGAAAAATAAAGATATCTATCTCTAACATTAAATACCCTCGTGGAGATTTTGAAGATTATGGATCATTTAGTGTCCTCGTCCGACGACTTTCTGATTCGGATAGCCGCATGGACATCCTTGAGCGTTTTGACCAGATTAACTTGAACCCTGCCTCCTCTAACTATATTGGTCGTATTATTGGTGATAAGTATGTTGAGTACAGTCAAAGCCAAGAGCGTCTGATTGATTATGGTCAGTATACTAACCAGTCTGCATATATTCGTGTGGTGGTTTCGGAGGCTGTAGAAGCAGGCGGCGAAGAGGCAAGCCTCATCCCATTTGGGGTCTATGGTCCCGTGACTTATCGCCCATTCAGTGTTATCAGCGGATCTGGAGCACCAACAGAATTTGGTTCTTACTTAAATGTTGAGGCTACCTTCGGGCAGGGGACGCTCCCTGCGGTTCAGTCGATGCTCGCTGGTGGCTCTGCTGCAAGGTTTGGAAATCTTGGCGGCTCCACACTCAGCCTGGGAGCAGATGCTGGCTTTATTAATCTTACTTCAACGCCTGCTGACGCACCGAATATGTCATTTTCGGGCTCGGTACTCTTCCCGTCAGTTCCGCTGAGAAAGCAGAACACATGGGGAAGCCCAAAGAATCTCCGCAGCACTTTCTGGGGAGCTTGGACAGGCAGAAGTACATCAAATGTTAACTTTAATACTGCCATAGTGGATATGGTCCGAAATCAGCCCCGTGGACTTCAGGGGAACCAAACCTCGAACACTCTCTCGGTTGCTGTAAGTGGAAACCTTGTTAACGCTACTTCAAGTCCTTTGGCAACGTCTTGGGTATTTAGTTTGGACGATATTGTGTCAGTGGATGGAGTATCGTACAATTATGTATCTGGGTCTCGCTCTCGAAATGAAAGCCTGTCGGCTGCTAGCGGCTCTTACACTGCAACGATTGATGCAGGACTAGATCGCTTTACTGCTGTCATGTTTGGCGGCTCGGATGGTCTAGACCTCACGGAAAAGAACGCCCTGCGCAACGCCATTATGGACGATGAGACAGAGGCAACGAGTTACCCACTCTTCAGTCTTAAGGCAGCGGTCAATATGATTTCTGACCCTGACGACTATCAGTATAATGTGGTATCGATACCTGGCGTTACTCAACCTCTGGTAACGGACTACTTGATAGAGGCTGCCGAAGACCGCTCAGATACATTGGCTCTCATTGATATTCCCAATGTGTACATGCCGGCTTCTGACAGCAACGCTACAGAACAAACTCGCCGCAACTACACTGTCGATCAAATGACAAGTAATCTGCGGGGAAGAAACATAAACAACAGCTACGCAGCTACATATTCTCCGTGGGTAATGATTAGGGATACACGCACCAACCGTTTGGTGTGGGTACCTCCGACTGTACCTGCGCTTGGATCCTTAGCGTTCACTGATAAGACAGCCGCCCCTTGGTTTGCCCCAGCCGGGTTTAACCGTGGTGGACTGTCCGACGGTGATGGCGGAATTCCAGTCTTGGATGTAAGTAAGAAGCTTAACTCTGATGATCGAGATGATCTTTATGAGACGAACATTAACCCGATTGCTAAGTTCCCAGCCGAAGGTATTGTAATCTTCGGACAGAAAACACTTCAGCAAACGGCGTCTGCGCTGGATCGAATCAATGTTCGTCGCCTGATGATTTTCTTGAAGAGAGAAATATCTTTCATCGCTTCGAGGTTGTTGTTTGAGCAAAACGTGCCTGCTACCTGGAACAACTTCACGTCTCAGGCTATGCCTCTCTTAGAGGATGTTCAGGCTCAGTTTGGTATCGAAGATTTCAAGCTGGTCTTGGATGAGACGACTACTACTCCTGACTTGGTTGACAGAAATATTATTTATGCTAAATTATTCATTAAGCCGGCTCGCTCGGTAGAATACTTTGCGATTGACTTCATCGTCACCCGCAGCGGCGCAAGTTTTGAGGATTAAAAAATGTTCCACAAACTATATAATATAATAACAGGAGATAATTAAGATGGCTACGTTTTGGAACTCTGTAAACATGGACCCAAAAAGACAGTTCCGTTTTGGCTTGCGCTTTCCACTGACAGCGCAAGGTCTCAAGGTACCTGAGTATGTAATAAAGACCGTTACCAAACCTAAAGTAACTATTAGTTCTGTCCCTCACACATTCATGGACCACGAATTTAAGTACCCTGGCCGAGTCACTTGGGACCCTGTTACTATTACACTAGTAGACCCAGGCTCCAAAGAGGAGGACATGGCTCAAACACTTATGAACAAGCTGGGCAAATCAGGATACCAGTACCCGAATACTTTCCCCCAGTCTTTACAATCAATGTCTAAGCAAAAAGCTAACTCTGCTGTGGGTCGGGTAACCATTGCTCAGCTAAATGCTGCCGGCGAGGACACTGAAGTGTGGACCCTAGTTAACCCTTTTCTTACCAGCATTGACCTTGGTGGACTAGATTACAGTGCTGATGAGCTTTCAGAGATAACCATAGAATTAACTTACGATTGGGCTGTCTTGAATGGTTCCCAAGCCAACGGGCCCGCCTTGGCCAAGAAAACAAACTTCTTACCTGAGGGCACCCCGAGTTGACGGCACAGCCGCATAATTAGAAAAATACAATAAGTTTCTCTTAAGAAAGGTTATATTAAAATATGAGTAGAAATGACAACCGCACAGGGTTGGATGAAAACCATGTGCCCCAAGACACAGACATTACGGCACCAGTTGCGGCGAGTGCTCCCTCTGAGGAGCCTCGCCTTAATTGGGCTATGCCTACTGAGATAGTGGAGCTACCATCACGGGGACGTTTTTACGGACCCGACCATCCGCTTCACGGCAAGACAAACATTGAAATTCGATATATGACGGCAAAAGAAGAAGATATTATAACTTCTCAGGCACTGATTCGAGAGGGTGTCGCTGTCGATCGTATGATACAAAGTCTAGTCATAGACCGCAGCATTGATATTAACACACTTTTACTCGGTGATAAGAATGCTCTGATTGTGGCTTCTCGGATTACGGGCTACGGTGCAGAGTATAATACAACGGTAACTTGTCCAGCCTGTGGGGAGACTAGTCGCCACACTTTTGACCTAGAAGAGCAATCCCATATAGAATTTGAGGACGCTATTAATAGCGGAGACTGTTTCTTAGATGAGAACAATCATCTTGTGGTGACGCTGCCATTTTCTCAAGTCGAGGTACGGTGCCGTTTTATGACGGGTAAAGATGAATTAGAACAATTTAAGAAATCAAAAAGAAAAAGTAAATCAAAAAGAGACCAGAGCAACCTCACGGATGCCTTTAAAAATTACATCATATCAGTAAACGGAAGTAGTGACACCTTGGATGTTAGAACCTTCGTAGAGGCAATGCCAGCCCGAGATTCTTTCTATCTCCGGAGTTTGTATGGCGCTGCCACCCCAAATGTAGATATGACTCAAAACTTCTCGTGTGAAAATTGTGGACACGAAGCGGACATGGAGGTTCCGCTTACTGTTGACTTTCTATGGCCTAGACGACAAGTATAAGCTAGGCATTTACGAAGAGTTTTTTCAGTTGAAATATTATGGTGGCTGGAGCTTTTTCGAGGCTTATAACCTCCCTGTGGTAATGCGGCGATGGTTCTTGACGAGGCTCTCTGACCAGAAAAAAGAAGAAGCCAAACAGATGCAAGATGCCCAGCGTAAAGCTCGATCCTAAAACCGCCAGCGATAAAACAAAGAAAAGTGGTTGAAGTACCTATTTATGAAAGGGATACTTCGGGGGTAATTTTATGCAACAATTTGACGAACAAGAGTTAGAAGAAATAGTGTTTGATCTGGGCGCAGCCCGGAAGGGAACACTAAATGAAAATATCCTGCATGTTTTCGCTGCATGGATTCAATATTTACTATCTAAGATGTTCAAGGGACGCAAGGTCCCGGTCAAGGTGCGAGGTAATAGAATAGAGATCTCCGCTTTTACCGATGCCCTAGTGAACGAAAAGCGTTATATGGATTATATTAAGAAATATGGTCTTGATGACCCTATGACATACAAACAAAAAGGTAAGCTTGATTTAGCCATTCGCCAGTTCGAACGAGAAGCAAAGATTAATTGGCCAATCCGAGGTCACTAGAGGACCTTTAAATGGCATTAGATTTTGAACAGTTCAAAGAATTTTTAGAGCAACTGGACGACGACCAGATCCTTAAGCTTGTGCCAGCATTCGATGCGGCTAATAAAAGTGCTACTGATTTTACCAAAACCCTTGGTGCCCAAGGTGAACAACTCAAATCTATTAGACAAGATGAGCGAGATCTTGCTAAACTTCTCCGAGAAAAACAGGAGATGGAAGAACGTGGAATTGAGATTTCTGAATCTCACCGTAAAAAGATTGCTGAGCTTGAGCAGGCGACTGGGGCATATAGCGCCCGGCAAAAAGCATTAAACGAACTACAAAAAACAGGACAAGTTTTACTGGATAAGTATGGAGCCGGCTTGGACAAAGCTTTTGGGTCCTTAAGTGGATTTACTAGCAAGTTTGTAGAACTCGTGGATCAGTTTGATGAAGCAGGCACTCAGCTTGGAAAAACTACAGGATATGTTTATGCTTTCCAAGATTCCATGACAGACGCAGCCTCTGGAGCTAATGGGCTTTCAGTCTCTATGGCTCAAGCTGGCGCTGCGATTGGTTCTCTTTCGACAAACATGACTTTGTTTAATACTTTGAGTGCGGTCAACGTCCAGCGTATTACTGATGTTACTTTGGCTATGGAAAAACTTGGTGTTGATGCTGCATCTACCGCCCAGGCTCTGGATACTATGACCCGAGGCATGGGAATGAGTGTGAACTCTGCAACTGAAGCTGCCCGAAGTTTCGATCAGCTAGCTCAGAGCGTAGGTTTACCTACCTCGGAGGTGATTGATGGCTTCAATACGATTAGCGGTGACTTAGCACGGTTTGGAAAGCAGGGTAAGAAAGTTTTTGGTGGTCTCGTGAAAGAAGCCCGATCAATGGGAATGTCTATCAAGGAGGCATTTGATATTGCTGAGGCGTTTGATACTTTTGAAAGTGCTGCTGAGTTAGCGGGCAAGTTAAACGCTCAAATTGGTCTTCAATTGAATTCCGTTGATATGATGAACCTGTCTCACGAAGATCGAATTAAGATGCTGAGAGACGAGTTTAAATTGAGAGGAAAGAACTTTGACGACATGTCTCAGCGCCAACGACAAGCTATTGCCGAAGTTATGGGTGTTGATGTAGACATGGCATCCCGTCTTTTTGGTGATCCTGTTGCTTTGCGGAAATACCAAAAGGAACAAAAATCTCTTGAAGAACGAGCAAAGGCTGTCACCACAGTTACCGAAGACCTTAAAAATATGTTTGAAGACATAATGCTTGCACTAGGTCCTGTGATAAAAGGATTTAGAAATTTTGTTAAACTTTTAACAGGTAATATCTATGGAAAAATTGTCCTATTCACAGTAATCATTGCCAAGATGAGCGGAGGTTTTGCAAACTTAGCTAAAAATATTTCCGGTGTTGTTAAGAGCCCGCTCAAAACAATTACCGGACAATTTCAAAAGTTCTTTTCTGTTGGCGACAAAGCTGCGGAAGCCGGACAGAATATGGCAGATGGATTAAACAAAACAGGAGATGCAGCAAAATCGAGCTTTAGTAGCATGGCTGGCATGGCACTTGTTATTGTTGCGATCGGCGCAGGCATTGGCATGGCGGCAGCAGGTGTTGGGTATTTGGTTCAATCATTTAAGGATCTCGGTGATAACGCCCCTTATGCAGTTATGGGTATCTTGGCTTTTGGTGCTGCGGTAGTAGGCATTGTTATGGCTTTGGGTAGTTTAGGTCCTGTTGGGCTGGCAGCAGCCGCTGTGATCGGGATGATCGGTGCCGCTGCGGTTGCTATGGGTTTCGGAGTAAAGCTCGCAGCCGAAGGAATTTCCCTCATAGTTACTAGTCTTAAGGGACTTACTGACGGACAAGGGATGGAAATGGCTAAATCCTTAGCAGCAATTGCTGGCGGTGTGGTGACGATGGGGCTCGCTGGAGCAATTAGCTCTATGCCCATTTTAGCTTTGAGCGGTGCCCTGTTGGCATTAGGAGGATCTTTGAAGATTGTTGGACCTGTATTAGAAAGGTTCGCTAAGATCTTTACTTCAGGGCTATCATCTTTGGCAGAAGTGGCTAAAGGTATAGGCACCATGTTTTCGACTCTTGGAAGCCTGGGGGCAGGGGAACTGATCAAGATAGCCGGCGGATTTAGTAAATTGACCGCCACCATTATTGATATGATGGATAAAATGGATGTAGATAAGTCCAAGGCTCTAACCAATGTTCTGGCCGCTATTGGCGAAGCTGGTGTCGGCATTGAAAAAATAAAGGCATCCGCTGAATCACTCAATGCTTTAGAACGTGTAATCAAGGTATCTTCGGACATAGATGCGGGACCGGGGGGTCAGATGCAATTTTCCGGACAGGGAGGCATGTCAGCAGCAGGACCCTCACCCTCTGCCAACTACACTATACCTATCACTTTCAAGGTGAACAACACCGATCTCGAAAAGTATGTAGTTACAATAGTTGATAAGAAATTTGATATAACGAGGATTGATTAATGAAGAAAGATCCTAAAGTGACAGGCTGGTATACTAAGTCAATGGGGGCGGGAGTTGCCAACCTCTATAACCAGGGCTTTTATCTAGACATAACTCATGTTCCCACAGGACACCAAGTTGAATTCCCAGCGTTTATAACTGATCAGTCTGATGCATATACCAGTAATTGGACCGAGGAAACTGTTTTTGGACGGATGGATCCTATAGCTACTTTTGAGTCTACTAAGCGAGTAGCTACTTTAGGTTTCACTGTTCCTTCTCGTTCACGTCATGACGCTTTACATAATTTGGGGAAACTTAATACGTTGATTAGTTTTTTATACCCCACATATTCCTCGGTTCCGGGATCAACTGTTATGAATATGGGACCTCTTGTTAGGGTTAAATATGCTAATTTGATTTGCAGCACAGAAAACCCCGCTCAGGGGCTACTAGGGTATATTACTACAGGTATTACCATCACGCCAAATATTGAGGCAGGAGTACTTGCTCGGGCAAGCGGATCACCAACAGAAGAGCCTTCTAATGCCGAGAGAAGCCAACAAGCAAATCAGGGAATTGGCAGCCCTCAGGATAGAGACTTGATAATGAAAGGCAGCGGCATTGTGGGACCAGAAATTCTATATAAAGCCTATGATTTAAACTTTGAACTTTCTGTTTTGCATGAGCATTCGCTAGGGTTTGAAAAACGTTTGATTGCGGGAAAAGAAACTTATGTCTTTAGAAATCAAAGTGGAAAATTCCCCTATAATACAGGTCATCATACCTCCCCCCATCAGATTTTAAACAGGGGACAAAGCGAAGCCCTAGCTCCCCTCCAGGGCACCCCCGCTCCTCCTGACGTAGGTTCCCAAACACCGGAGGAGAGGTCTGACTATTTGGCATATATCCAAAATAACGAGCAGTTAAAAGCATATGTCAGTAAGATCCTAAGTAGCAATGGGACGGATCTTGAAACAGCATCCGATGCGATGTTATCGGACGCAATAAAACAATATGAAAATCAAAGTTAGCAGGAGCTTAAGATGCCGTACTCACGAATGAATAGTCGAACAATTTTTATGAACGATGATAAAAACTATCAAAGAGAGTTTTTTAATAAGCGCAACATAAAACAGACACCTCAATATCGTACTGGCAGGTTCCAGTCGCTCACTCCAACCCAAAGAGCCCAGCTTCAGCCTACCTCTCTGGTCTGGGGTGCAACCTCTAACCTAACTAAAATAGCCCACGAATTCTATGGAGACGCTCAATATTGGTGGGTGATAGCCTTATACAATAACACGCCGCTGGAGGCTGATTTTAGAGTGGGGCAAGTAGTGTATGTCCCCCTCCCTCTCCAGCAAGTGCTTAGTTATTATGGAGTTTAGCCACTTATGCCTCCCTCAATTACTCCTCAAGAACAAGCCCAGTTGGCTAGGGAAAACGCTCAATGTCTGTTGGTAAACAATTTTGGCATAGTGTTAGAGAATTCAGATGTATTAGCCCCAGGTAAGGGAATTCGTTCGGAAATACCAGCATCCCGTGATATGTTGGTACCAGATGGACCCCTTTATAGTTCTGGGGTAAAGCTCCCTTTAAATGTACTTCAGACTCTCATAACCTATCATGGACGAGCCGACGAATTAGTGAATGCACTTACGATGGATACTCCAGCTAGTACCCCACCGAATGCCTTTATTAATGCTACTCCTGCTCAGTTGTCCATGTTGCAGCCACGGTTAGATTTTTATATTCGAACCAATATTACTGACCCTAACAACCCCACTCATGTTTTGCCGAAAGATAGGCAGATTATATTTAGTGATCATGCTAGCGCAGAAGTACAGCGGAAACTCGCAGGTACTCGTAGTGGAGATTCTGTAGCTGTTTTGCGTGGCGCAAAGGGTCACAATGTTGGCATTAAAGAGTTTAATTGGAACTATGATAACAAACATGAGGGCGATAGAATTATCAAGGCTCAACTAACGTTGTATTTCGGTTCGATGGCTGAGCTAACTAATGAATATTATCTAGATTTTTTATTCGCTGACGGTAAACGGAATGTCAACCAGCGTACTGCTGCGGAAGATCAAACTAAACAACAAAAAATAAACGAAATCGCTACTAGCTTGAAAGACCGCCAGCGGGAAGTCCAGCGAGGCACTACACAGGCACGAGTACAGTCAAATGTATTAAGAGACTCGCAGCAACTTAAAGTAATAGTGGGTTGGGAAATGCCTGACCGAATCATCAGTGAACTTTTCAGCAACGCCGCTGAACAAAAAGAGTTTTATACGGCGGTCAAAAATTCTCAAAGAACTCTTCTTTTGAACATCACTCAATATGATATTAACTTTAATCAAAATGGCTCTTGCGAGGTGGTGATTGAATATATAGCAAGTACGGATGCGTATATAGGAAGCCCATCTTCAGACATATTCTCTGGACGTAACCTGCCCCCTTTTATTGAAAATCAAGATTTCGGCGCTGTGGCTGGCCAGCGGTCACTGCTCGACATCGATGGCAGACTTAGCGAATTATGGCCTGATGGATATTTAAAGCTACAATTTAAAGAAGAGTATGACAAATTACCCACCGGCGCAGTAAGGGACTACGAAGTTCGTCTTGAGGTAGAGTCTGTTATCGCTGAAGTTGAGTGGCTGGAAGAAAAGCTTCAGCTTTTAGAACTTCAAGGGGCAAATAATCCCGGCGCTTCGAAATCTCAGGCTGCTCAAGATCACGCAGAGTTTAAAGGGTACTTTGATCTAGCTACCGAGATCCTACAGGAATGTTATGCCTCTGCTCGCTCTATAAAATATCAAAACTTTTTTAGCCGATTGCTAGAATCAGAGCATGTCTATTTTGTAGAAGCTGCACTAGAAAGTGTACAGGGTTCTGATCGCCAAGGTGTCCCACCCAAATATCTTTCTGTGAAGCGTGCAGGAAATGCCAATCGGAATAATTCAGGGTATGAGGATAAAGGGCAGGTTCTTGGGTTTAAAAGCCGATTTCTTGGCTTGGCAGAGGCTCAAGTCCAAGCTCAAGAACAAGGTATAACGGTAGAAGAATTTGTATCTAGTTCTGACTACAACCGCAAAGACCGTAGCCAATCAGCACAGGGTGTCCTTAATCCGACTAATAGTGGTGGGCGGAAGAATTCAAATGGCGATTTCAGAAATTACCGCCGCCTATACTATATCCGACTGGGTGACCTAATCCAGGCAGCAGCCGATGCCGGTGGATTGACAATGGAAAACCAAATTGTAATGGGTACATTTTATCCACGATTGGCAAAATTTAGATATGGCATGGCATCTGAACAGGGTAGTCAAGGCGCTGCCCAAAAAATCAGAAAACTTACCGACGCTCCTGAGTCATTGGCCAATCTACCCATATCTCTTGAATATTTTGGGAACTGGTTTTATGAAAATGTAATCTCTGTTGAAAGAGAACAATACTTTTTTAGGACATTTCTAGATGATGTATTAAACGGACTAGTTCAGCCCATTCTTAATACCATGTGCGGAGATCAAAAAACCCTTCGTCTTGGATATACTCTTCATACGGTCGCTGCGGATATGTTACCTAACACTATAGCATCTGGGCAAAAAATGAGCATATATCCTCCCCGAGAAGATAATCCTTATTCGCTACAGTTCGGGGTTGACGGATTTGTTGATGCTGTAAAAAAAGCCGCCTTTAAAGGTGCTCAGGCAGGAATGGATGAGCTAATGACAACCCTTGTTCTAATTCATGCAGAGCAGGTTAACGTGAAGCGCACCGGCAATGTAGAGGAGGATCAAAAAACTGGAGTATATCACTTCTTCTTGGGGTCGGACCGTGGACTTGTCAAACAATTTAATTTTTCTAAAAAACAAATGCCACAATTAAGGGCAATGAATATTGAAAGAGTGAACAAGGGGGCTACAAAAGCTGGTATTTTAGTCTTACCTATGGATGTAAGTTTAACTATGTTTGGCAACGGACTCTTGCGTAATGGTAGTATGATTTTTGTAAACGCTGATTTTGGCGTTGGCACTAGAGTTGCTGACCAGTTAGCACTGGGTGGCTACTACCGGGTTTACAAGTCTTCGAATACCATTCGCCCTGGTTTTTTTGAGACAGAAGTAGAATGTATTTTTGAAAGACCAAGGAATTTCCCAGATGACTGATGAGCCTCGTAACACATCCCCAAGTTTTTTTGTAAGTGGAGTAGGAGCTAATAATGGTGGCTCTGCAAAGATAAACTTTGAAAATCGTAAAGCTTACAGGACTGAAGTATTTAATGACGACCTCATATCTAATGCTGCTTACACCTGGGGGAAAGATAGATTCTACGGAAAGCTTAACACCAAAGGAGAGGCTGTTCTTCCTCGCCGTGCATTCTTAAAGCCACTGCGCTATACTGTTGAAAATGACACATATTTGGCCCTTAACTTTGTGGCAGATGCTTGGAGAGATTTGGCGGAAAGATTAAGAAAACTCAGAGATCAGAATATAATTTATGAAGAAAGCCCCTGGTCGGCACCTCAGATACACAAGGCTTATCAGGACCCATATGATATTTACTCTACATATATGAAAGAGCAGGTCTTCGGGGTTTTTGTTAACTATTACTTAAGCCGCTCATCAGCTACGAGAAAAAAGGTAAAAGATTTTGATACGTTCCTTTCTGAGTTTACTCCGTTTTTTAATAGGGTTATATCAAAGAATGGATTCCTGACCTACTCTGGAATGGTAGAGAGTGGATGGACTACCCCTTTAGTATCGGGACTAATTATCGAATTAGCTACTGAGGATTATGATAGTGATCGAAATAAGACCGTAAAATTTGGCGACTTTAACTTTGGACTCGTAGCTGATATAGCTGCGCAGTATGGGTTTAAAATTGATAGAAATGTACCGTGGAGATTTGTCGCTGACCTATCCAGCAAGGCTATGCAGGAATACATGATAGGTGTTCCTATCGCCGGCATTGACGGCGATTTCCAGAACAAATTGGCACAGTGCGCAGAGGTAATGCAGAGAGACCCAGGCTATATACCTGACTTTTTCGGGTACTCTCAAATACCGGGATTTGAAAATGTTAAGCGGCATATCTCTGCTCATATTAATAGCGAAGGGGAACTAACACCAGGGTATAGTATTTATCAAGATGTGCGAGATGCTCGTGATCAACAGGGCGTAGCGGAGGTAGTATTTTCTTATGGGTATAGGGCTACTAGGGCGCAAGATATATCCTCTATTACTCCTTATTTGCGAAACATGTATAATTCATACGTGAATACTAACCCAGTAGTGATGGAATATAGTCCAAGCCCTTATGCTTCTAGGGGAAATCCGCTGGGTATTTTATGCCCTTCTGTCGTAAAGACTACCCGACTTTTATTTATTGACGATCAGACGATTGGGTCTACTACCTCAAGGTATCAATACCGCTGGGCTTATAAATTTTTCTATAACGTCCGGACAAAAGAACGTAACAAGGGTTATAGTATAGATGAGATCCGGCGTCACTTGCAAGAAACTACTAATAGATATGATTTTGGTGGGGGATCCGCTTATCGAAGATATTCAGATAGTCTCAAATATATTCACGAAAATTTTATTGGACCATTTCAGACAAAATTCTTAAACATCGAGACAATATCCGATATTCTAGAGGAAGGAGAAAACAGTGCTCTTTCAGATCCTCGACGACAAGACGGAATGCGTGGGAATTTATACTGACCAGCAATTATATTTTGATCATAGTAAGTTTCCCACAAACTTAACTGCAACATGGTCTTACGTTCCGTCCGTTTCCGACCTTAGTGTGGATTATGCTTCCTTGTATCTAGAGGGCAAACCCCTCATAGAGCATATACCAGAATACCTTAAGGACGATTGGGATGATGTTAATAAGAAAATACAGGCATTCAAAAATTCTCTTAACTTATCTAAAGTGGACATGAGAGAGAATTGTTTTTTTGATCTTGTCCCCTCTCGTTTCTTGTCTGATTGGTGCGAGATTAAGAATAGGATAACTAAGCATGTTTTAAAGAATATTTCTCGTCCCCATCGGTATGAATTCTATAAGCATGTATCAGTTATGCTGGGCGATTTATCTGTACGAAATGTTAAAATTGATCACCGCTACATATCCTCTTACTTAAATCATCCTAAATTATCTAACCATGCTAAACAAATGTTGGAATGCGACCAGCGAGTAATGTATAACCAATTTGGGACAAAGACCGGACGCCTTACGACTAAAAAAGGTTCTTTCCCTATTCTGACACTCCCTCAAACATTTAGAAAAGCCATCAAGCCTCATAATGATTTTTATGTGGAAATTGATTTCAATGGTGCAGAGGTCAGAACACTATTAGGGTTACTGGAAAAACCACAGCCAGTAGAAGATATACATGAGTTTCATTTAGAACATGTTTTTAGTACTTTGTCTACCCGAGCGCAAGCCAAAGAGGCTTTTTTTGCATGGCTTTATGGATCAAAGAAATCAACTAATATCCAACAGGCAAACCAGCTTGATCTATATTATCAAAAAAGTAAAATCCTCAATAATTTTTTTAATAGAGGAAAGGTGACCACAGTATTCGGTAAACAGATAGACAATGTAAGTCAGCATCATGCCTTGAATTATATAATTCAGTCCACTACTGCCGAGTTGTGCTTAAAGCAATTTCTTAAGGCAAACTGCCTGCTGTCACAACACGGAAGCTCATTCGTCGCATTTTTAGTTCATGATGCCATTGTACTAGATATGAAGGAAGAGGACGCTTATCTCCTTGACGGTGTACTTAAACTAATTGGGTCTACAAATTTTGGTCAATTTGCCATAAACCTTAAAAAAGGTAAAAACCTAGGAGAAATGACGCCATGGATAAGGTGATTGGACTCGGAAGAATGGGCTGCGCTGTAGCGGAAGAATTGAGCGCCCACCCTGAATACCGTATATATAAAATCGGCTCACATATAGACGAACGAGTGTCTCTTTCTCTCGGTAATTTTTCTAGCATGGATGAGTACGAGAAGCTCATCGACCAAGACGAGGTGGCCATATATCTACGAAGCATCAGGGACGAAGATGATGTATTGTTGATCGTTGAGGGGGGCGACCCCGTTAGTGGGGCAACCCTAAAAATCTTGGAGTGTATAAAGAATAGTAATATTTATGTCTTATATATTTGTCCCGAGAGAGATATGATATCGCAGACAAGCAAGCGAGATGATAAAATAGCCTTCAGTATATTTCAGGAATATGCACGCAGCGGCGTGTTTGAGCGCCTATTCTTAGTAAGAAAAAACAATGTTGAAAATTTAATGGGGGATGTTGCGGTACAAGATTACGAAAAAAGTATTGGTAATTTTATTTCCTATGTGGTAGCTATGATCAACTACTTCAATCATACCGAACCTAAAATTTCAAACCGGATTGAGTTATTACCTTATTGTAGAATCGCAACCTACGGTGTTTCTTCGCTTGATGAGGATAACGAGGACACTCACCTCTTGTTCCCGCTAGAGGAAGTTACTGATCTTCACTTCTATTATGGCATACCCACGCAAGAAGTTGAGAGCGATGCAACCCTGATGAAGAAGATAAAGAATCATGTTAAAAGGTATGCCTCTTCCGGTCAGTCAGTTAGCTTTTCTGTTTATGAAACTTCCTTCGATCAGCTTATGGTGTTATGCACTGCTTTCTCCCATAAAATACAAATGTCTCACTAATCAGAGAAACCTATATCAGTAGACTATTTAATATAATAATTTTGGGAATTTATTAGATATGTCAAAAAACGATAGAGGGTTCTTATTGGCGTCTTTTCTGACGGGAGTTGACGACCAGGGCATCCTAGATGAAGTTAACTATATTGTAGAAAATCTTGATCTCACAAATCAGTTCATTTTCTTATTTCAACTCACAGAGGATCCCCTTAAGAAAGTTTTGACTTATAATATTCTTCCTGCGAAAGGGAAGCCTTTTAATTCAAGACTTTTTACAATGCGAATTCACCGCAAAAAACAAACAAACACTCTCTATACTATCAACGCCCTTAACGCAGCAGTAGCCTCTCAGCACGATGGTGCTACTGGAAAAAATCTAAAATTAGACTGGGAACCCTTCGCTAATTCGATCTTGTTGACTGAGGGGAAAAAACTTCAAACACATCCTGTTGAAGTTGTAAAGATTTTTAAAATAGAAGACCCTCCCGAAGAAAATTAGCTTTACACCCTCTCCTGATGTGGTATAGTAGATCACGGTCAACTAACCAGTAAAGGAGAAACACATGGGTAT
>JAAHTH010000248.1_pt1 | contig 23461 bp, 10 predicted proteins | sample 6116091 | NCBI WGS metagenome assembly JAAHTH01 (sample SAMN13939990, study PRJNA603662) | sponge metagenome | isolation source: marine sponge | host: Mycale hentscheli | place: New Zealand | collected 2006 | reverse complement strand
TTATTCCCCCCAACCTTCCATCAAGAAAAAAACTTATAACATTATTATTAGGATAAATTATATTCCCTCTTTGATTAGTTGTATTTCCCAATAGTGCATTAGGATCTCCACCGTTTTGAAATCCAAATAAATCTTTCATTCCTTGCATAGGATCATCTACCATATAGTCATAATTGTCACCTGGAATAAACATTTTTAACACGTCTTTCATTGTAAAATTTGATTGTGGATTTGTCATTGATGAACCACCACCTCCAGGCATATTACCATAAGGCATATTTTGTAAATTTTCATGACCGGGCATTATTTCAGTATTAGTACCAGGGGCATTCATTTGATCTATAGATTTAGTTTTATAACTTTCATACATAAATCTTGTTTCTTGAGTGTCTTTCATTCTATACTGTGCAGCCCATTGTTCAAAACTACAAAGTGTTGTTTTACAATCAACTGCTGCATTTTCAACAGACTTTAAAATTCTATTTTTATATGTATCAGCTGTTTCAGGTGTACCTCCATTTTGAAGTCTTCTTCTAAAAGAAGGTAGTTTAGGTGCTTTTATTTCTAAACCACGTTTTCCCATTGGGCCAGTAAAATTACCATCTAATCCTGAATAAGGTGTACGTATAGCAGTACTTGCAGCTTCACCAACTACTGTGTTTAAATTACCTGAATTATCTGACATACCACCTCCTAAGTTAGCCATTTGTTGTTGTTGAGCCATTTGTTGTTGCATAGCCATCATCATTTCTGGTGTAGGTTGTCGTTGGGGTGCTCCTTGAGGTCCTTGGGGTGGAGGTCCTTGTGGTGCTGGTGGCTGTTGTACCATTTGTTGTTGTGCAGCTTCTGGTGATGGTGGTGGACCTTGTGGTCCTTGTTGACCTTGACCAGATGCTTGAGCTTTAGCTTTTTCTATTTGTTGTTCTACCATTCTTGGATCAATACCATTTTCTAATAGATATGGATAAGCCGCAATAGGTAATCCATCTTCAAAATTCTTTTTTCTTTCTTGTATAAATGCAAGTTGAGATAATTTAACTTTATTCTTTTTTATCATGGATTCTGCAGTAGATATTGCAAGCTCATCAGAACTTTCATCTTTTAAAATATCCATGTATTCTGTAATAGCAAATTTCTTTGATGCTTTAGCAGGTGTAATTCTTTTTTTACCTTCTATTCCTAACTCTGTCATTTCATCTTTAGTTAATAACATTTTTCTTGTATCAGAATAAATAAAAGATTGTTCAGGTAAATTTAATGGAGTACCACCTTGTGCATGACGTTTACCACCTATATTAAACATTTGGTAAGTTCCATCTCCTGAAATATCTGTTAATACTGTTTCACCTTTTTCAGCTTCAATATTTGCTTCTTCTCTAGGAACGGCTTTTAATGTAGATGCATATGATTGAGCATCATTATAATTTGATGATGTTGATGCACCACCCATACTTGCTTCTTTGATGATTTGTCCACCTTTTAGCATGTATCCTTTTGGTAACTTATTTATTTTAATTTTTGCCATAGTTATAATATTTGAATATCTGCTCCTGCAGCCATTAATTCTTTTAATAATTCTAAATCTACATCTACTATTTGTCCTCCATCATTCATTTGTTTTTGTAAATACATTTCATCAAACCTTGCTCCTGATTGTGAAGGTATATATTGCAATAACATAGAATAATCAGGACCTTCTTGTGGATTAACAGGTTGTCCACCAAGTTGAGCTAATTGACCATATATTTCTTCTTGTGTTTGTGTCCAAGGTTTTACATCTCCTGTTCTAAATTCTCTATCACCTTTTGCAGATCTGCTAGCTTCTATTGTAGGTACAATATCCATTGATTCATCACCTTTTTCAAGTGCTCTTTGTTCTTTAGCCCAGTTATCAAATCCTGTTTTCATTCCACTAAGAAAATCTATTGTTGGTTCACCTATATTTTGTACAAAAGAACTTGCAACATTAGAAAATCCACTTGTTTTAACAAACTCTTCAGACATGTTTGCAAGTTTTTGACCAAATGTATCTCCATATGATACATTTATACCTAGATCATTATTTACTTCTGTTTCATCTCCTGTTCCTGTATTGAATGGGTTTCCTTCTCCTGGTGGTAGATTTGGTCCATAAGGTTGACCAGGTTGATCAACAACTGCAACATTAGTTCCATCTCCACCATCCGCATCTACAAAATCAGAAATATTCTCATTATCTGCATCAACCATATCAGTAGGACCTGTTCCAGTATTAAAAGGATTTCCTTGTTCTCCATCTGGAGTATTTGGAAAATTAACTAAAGGTGGCATTACTGGTCCTATAAATGGTTCTTGAACATTAGTAGGATCTAAATAATCTGGCATTCCATCATCGTTTGCATCTATATTAGTAAAATCTGTATCTACAGGGGTTCCTCCATTTTGTAAAAATCTTCTTAATGCACCACCTGTATTCATAGGAGTTTTAGAAAGTTTACCTAAATGAAGATTTAAATCTCCAATATTATATCTTTTATAATTTGGAATATTTCCAAACTCATCTTTATAACCATGCTCTTGCATCTTTTGGTTCATCAAATCCATATTAAATTGTCCATCAGAACCTATTATTTCAGGATATAAATCTGTCATATAACTATAAACATTAAATTCATTTTCTGATCTTAGCATACTATCTCCACGTGGACCCGTCATACTAGAAGACATAATAGTATCACCAACATTATAATTCATCTGATTTAAAATATTTAATGCTTGTTTATTTTTTATTCCCCAATTATCAGCATAAACTTTAGAAGCCTCTTTTATGTTTTTAAAGTCATTATCTCCACCATTTTGAAATCTAAGAGTTCCACCAAAACGTTGATTTTCTGTTTCAAATTGTTCATTTATGTCATCTTGAACATTAGTGGTTGTTGTATGATCACTATAATTTTTTTCTGGATCATATGCTTCTTCTGTAAGTGCTCCATCTTTATATGTTGTAAAAACTATATTAGATTCATCAAAATTACCTTCATCATCACTTACAAATGATTTAGCATTATAATCTCCTAAATTTGCTTCAGCTTTATCAAATTCAGTTCCGTGTTTTTCTATATCAAAATCTTCAACAATAGTAGGACCGTATTGAGGATCTCCTGTTTGTTCAAATAAAACTTCATCATAATTAGGATTAGGTACAGTTATTTGATCATAATTTATATTACCATCAAGATCCATAGATGAATTAGAAAACATATTAGGATATGTTTCTTGTCTATAATCCATTAACTCATTAAAAGCAGAAGCTTGTACCTCATTAGGCTTTAACCATAACTCATCCTGATCTATTTTTTTTCTATCAGATTTATTTCCATCCATGTACTCTTGTAGTACTTTGGTATTTAATATTCTATTTTCACCAGTTGGATTTTTTATTGTTATATCTTTAAAAGTAAAGTCACTGTATTCTTGACCTGTTGCTGGATTTATAGCATTAGGAAAACCCATTTGAGCATCAGTAACAAAATTTTTAATTCCTGTACCTAGATTCATTAAGTTAAATAAATTACTATTTGCAAAAGCTGGTCCAGCACCTAATGATGCATTTACTTGCTTGTCACGTAATTCATTAAGTTGTCTTTGATATTCAAATCCTGTTAGGTTTTCTTGATTTACATTTTCTGTTGTTGTACCTGCTTCTTGATATGCGGGTAATGATCCTCCTTTTGCAAACGGTATTCTTAATCCTGCAGTAAATTGTGGTGAGTTAGTTTCTGGATTATATAATGCATTGATAAATCCTGGTCCATAACTTCCTTCTACTCCTCCGCTAAACCCTTCATTAGAATCATATCTTCCAAGAAGTTCAGCATTCCAGTTATCACCTGCATATCCTAAACTTAGATCTCCTTTTAAATAAGGATTAAAATTTGTAAAATCAGAAGTTCTAAGTCCACCTTCTCCCTGAACATTTCCATATATACCACCAGGTGATTGGTATCCTACATTAGTTCTTAGTCCAAGATTTGTTACTGGATTTGTAAAAGAAAAATTTCTATTTTTAATTACTTGATCTGGATGTTGTATAACAGTATTTCCCATAGGTTGACCAGTATCCATATCTATTGAATCATGGACAATAGTTTCTTGTTCACCAGGTATTATAGTTTCAGTTGTTGTTAGATTAGGATCTCCTTCAGCTCCAATTACAACTTGCCCATTACAAATTAATGCTCCTTTTTCTCTATAACATGTAGAAAAATCAAAATCTGTTTCTCCTAAGTTTCCAGTTAATTCTATTCTTGGTGTTACATTTTTATCTATTTCAACACTTGTTTCTACTCCACCATTTTGAGCTTTACGTAATTGACCACCTCTTGCAAAATTTATATTTACACCTCCTCCAAAAAATGGTGATTTTGTATTAACATTATAACCACCTCTTAAATTTAAAGGACCATAACTTAAATTTCCACCAACATTAACTCCTGTGTTGCTATCATATTCACCAAATCCTTCAATACCAAGTCCTGAATAATTTGCATCACCTATTTGAATTGGAGCTCCAGTATATCCTGTTGATACTCCTGCTTTATAAAATGGTTGTGGATTTACATCTCCTGAAGATGCTTGATTAAGAGGAGTTTGTATACCGGCTTCTCCATATCCATGAAGTCCTAAACCACTTTTATTAAAGGTTCCAAGAAGACCTTTTGCACCAAGTTGTAACATTGCATCATCTAAATCATTACCTTCAGCTCCTACAAATCCTTGCAAAGATGAATCAAAATATGGATTACCTGCACATCCACCTCCTTTACAATCACCAAAATTTAAAAAATTATAATCAGCAGATAGTGCTGGAGGTATTTTTTGATCTCCTCCATTCTGTTTTTTTTGTAATGGAACATTAATTCCATAGTCAGCCAAAAATGGATAAACATTAAAAGTTTGTAAATTTTTATTTTTTTTCTTCCTTGCCATAATTTTTGACTGTAATTTGTACTACATTAATAATATACTAAAAAAACACAATATAAACTAATTTTAATCTAATAACCCTAAAGAGTTTAAAACATCTTTTTCTGTATGGCTTAGTTCATTTCCTTCTTCATATTTATCAATGATTACCTTTATTCTATTGTGTCTTCTTTTCTTTCTTAATTCTAAAGTTGTTACATCAACTATTTCATTTGTTTCATCATCATAATATACCCTACCTTCAAGATCAGGATCACCTGTATATTCTATATAAGGTAACTTTCTATCATTATCAAATTTTTTCTCTAATCCATACTCATTCATCTTAATGGTACCACCCATTTTAAATTCAGGAGTAAAGACTTCTGTTTTTGATATTTCTATAATAAGATCTTCTGGGTTAGAAATAACAAACTTACCATCCTTAAAAGGAGATCTTTCATATTTATAAACTTCTCCCCCTTCTTTTTTAAATGGTTTATATGGTTTGTTTAAAATATTATATATATTTGCTACATAATTATCTAATTGATACATATTATTTAAAAACTTTCTATCTGGTCCTAAAGATGCACTTTGTAAATTTTGATTTTTAGCTAAGTTATTATAATGTCCATATACCCCTTTTTGGTTATGATTATATAAAACTTGTTCTGGACCGGTCCATCCTTGAATAGTATTAATAGTTGAGGGAGTAGGAATTCCTAATTGAGTAAATCCTTTATCTCTTAATAATGGTAACATTTCATTATGGAGATTATAATATGGTTTATTAAATAATCTAGAAGCTTGAAGTGGATCTGTAATACTTGGAAATCTTGCAGAAGTACCTATTGTTAAATCATTTTTAATATGTTTTATTAGTTCTTCTAGATAAGCTATTTCAGAGTTTACATCTTTCATTGTTAAAGATGTATTACCTTGTAAAAGAACTTCTGCATTATCATCAAGACCATAATTATTATTAAATAAATCTTTTAAATCAGCTAATTTTTTTTCACTAATTTGTAATGCTTCTTCTTTCTTTTTAAGATATTTTTCTGACCTAGCAGCTTTTTCAGAAAATCTCATATTTTCTGCAGCCAGAAGATCATTAATATTTGAATATTTACTTTTATAATTTGAAGGAGTTTTAAAAGTATGAGAAAGTTCATCTTTACTTAAATCTATTTGTGCTTCTTTTAGCATATAAGTATTTGGAAACCTTTCATCTACAAATCCTCTTAACCATCCAATTGCATTATCATCTAATAATTTTAATCCATCATGATGAGTAGGTAAATGAGTATCAGTAAAAAGACCAGGCATACTATAACTAAAATTTAACGGACTAACTGTACTATTTCCTAGTTGTATTAATGGATTTATATAAGAAGTTTGTCCTTGAATATTTTTAAATTTTTCTATATCGTTACCTTTTTTAAACTGACTTGGTAAAAGATCAGCATATCTATAAAGTCCAAGATCATCACCTGTCTCTATATTTCCCCATCCAGATTTAACAATATTATGAGTTTCATCTAGATACAAGGGTTTTTTAGTAATACTAGTAACATCTGTTAAGGAAGGTTGAGATTTAAATAAATTATAATTAACTGCTTCTTGTAATTTTGTTATATCTATATTATTATTTTGAGTTAATTGAGGATTTTGTTTTAATGTATTTAATATTAATAATTGTTCACCTTGATTAAAATTTTTAGTTAATACATTATCTAATTTTTTTGTTGGTAAATATCTACCATCAATTGCAATTTTTTTAATTACCTTTTTTGGGAAGATAATATTTCTTCCTATTGTACCACCTAATTGAAAAGGTTCTTTTAAATCCCAAGGCCATTGTTTTTTAGAATATTCCATATAATCAAAAATTCCACGGTGACGGTTTCTTTCAATATTATTAAAATGTTTCATAACATCAAGATATTGATCATTTTGAGATTTATTAGATGTTGCTAATGATGTTTTTGTATCTTTCCAACCATCAGTGTATTGTATTGGAGGAAATTCTGAAAAATTTATATCTTGGGTTATTTTAGGTAAACCTACAGGATCAATAAGTTTCCAATCAAGTATTTTTAAATCAGTAGGATCTGGTTTTATCATAAGATTTCTAGTGTGTAAATCTAAATGAAATAGTCCTTTTGAATTTAAATCACGGATTACATTATAAACTTCATTTCTTTTTAAAATATAATCTTTTCCAAATTCTGGTTTATTAAAAGCAGTTCTATCATACTCAATCCTTGATAAATACTGACTAAATGGTATATATCCTTGCTGAGTTAAATCAGGCATATCATATGAAAATAATTTACCTTGAGAATCAAAGACTGGATTTTTTGCTTGAACAATATTATTTGAATGTTGTCTAGCTTGAACTAACCAATCATACTCACCCGTCATATCTTCAAAACTATAATCTTGAACTCTTGGGTGAGTTCTTTGATCATGTAATTTAGTATATATTGTTTCATTATTAAATGTATTACGGCCTTGAACTAATGGCAATGGAGCACTAAATGGAGGAGTAAATCCTTTTATACTAGGTAATGGAAAACCATAATCTTTAGCAATTTTAGGTGATCCTAATCTTGTAATAAGGTTAGTAAGTCCTTTTCCTAATTGAGCTTTAGGTAACTGACCACCATATTTAGAAATATAATTAGAATGCCCACCTATATCATCTGCTATTTCAAAAGGATTAGCATCAATATTAGCCATGTTATTCATAAGATATATAACATCTTCTTTATTATATAATTTAAATATTCTTGAGTCAGTATCTTCTAAACTACCAAATTTCTCAAATGCTTTATCATAATCTTCTTCAGTAAATTCTTTATACTCCCCAGTTGTATTAAATAAACTAGCTTCATCTAACATATATCTTAATCTAATTATATCAGATCTAGTTTCTGCTGTTCTTGAAGAATGATCTCCTTGATCATCTTCTTTCCATTCTACTTCTCCTGATTGTATTAATTTATTATGATCTTTTACCCATTTATCCCAAGAAGGTCCAGATATAATTCCATCATCAGTATGACCTAATTCATGAGCCATAATATTTTTTCCACCACCAAAAGATCCTGGATATTGCCAACCATACATATTAATATATTTTTTACTTGGTCTATAAAAAGCACCATAATATATACTATCTCTATCAGGTTCCATATAATTATAAATACTTAAATATTGATTATCTTTTTCTAATGGATCAAATTCTGGATCTGTATATGGATAATTTTCAGTATAAGCTAATTGACGTTTTGTAGCTTCCTTTTTCATTTTTTTGGAATATGTATTTCCACCTGGTAATTCTTTATTTAATAAAGTTTTATAATAATCACTTTTTAAATAGTCATCAAACCAATCTACCACAGGTTGATAATAATCTACAAGAAGTTGTTCATCTTGTGTAGGTGCTAATGGTATATTAGGATCTACTATTGTATCTGCTGTTATTTGTTGTGATTGAGGTCTATATTCTGTTTCTGTACCATTTTGAGCTATTGGTATTTCTCTTATATTATTTGCACCAGGAACTGTTACAATTCCAGAATTATTATTTGCAATAACTTCTAAACCGTTATCTCCAATTAATCTTAATTTATCATATGCAAGATTGTCTGTATTAACAGTATTACCATCAATATCTATATGAGGATAATTCTTAAATGGTGAATATGTTCTATAACCATCTTTTTCAGGAGTAAAAGTTTCACCTCCAATATTAAAATCTTCAGGTTGTTCAAGTTCTGGTTGAAGTCTATAATTTTGAGTTATTTCTCCTCCTGCTTTTATAAATTGATTAGATATAATATATCTTTCATTTCCACTAGGCATACTTATAGCTGTTGGATTATCTGAATGGTTAACATATTGTCCAAGTTCACTAGCTACTTGACCACCTCTATGAGATAAACCAATCATCTGATTTGGTTCAATATCCTGTGTAGCTATTAATCCATTTCCATGAATTTGTGAGGGTCCTATTTTATATAAATTATTCATTATCTAAAAGATATATTTAATTTAAAGTTTTCTAATCTTAATAACATTTTTCTTGTCATAGCTGCTTCTGCAGACTTTCTAAGTATAAGATGATTAAAGTAATGTCTAAACTTCTTTCTTTCATGTTGAGGCTTATTATAATTTAAATTAGCTGGATTCATATTAATAATATAACCATTCCATTCTGTTTGAAACATTTGTGTAATAGCACCAGAAAATTCTCCTCTATCATTTGTAATATCCCAGAATTGATTAAATCTATATTTTTGTTCTTCTTTAGTAAATAGAATATCAATACTATTAGGATTAACAATAGGGAATGACATTGCTAATGGTGTATTATTCTTTGGCATAAGATTAAGATTTAATAACCCTGATATTTGTTCTGAGTTATAAATAATTGCCTCATCAAAATTATAATCAAGATCATGGAATCTATCTAATTGATCTTGACTATAGAAATAAGATTCTAAATGATATTCAACACTTCTTAATGTATTTACTGTTTGACCTGTAGTTTCTATTATATCAACTTCCCATGGATATTGAACATTATAGAAGTTTGCAAATAGATCTGTTCTTACATTATGTCTCCATATTCCACCTACAAGATAATTAGGAGGTGTACAAGATAATGCATCATAAGTACAAATAACAGGATCTGGATTCCATGTTGGATCAGATACATCAGGACAAATACCTGATTCAGTAGGTACAATCCCAGATGGTATACCTAAACCAAGGCTTTCACTAGGTGGACAATCACAAGTTACTCTTCTACATATTGGAGGATTAGTTGAATCATTACATGTTCCAAACATTTCATAACCAGGAGGACATTCACAACTAATACATTGAGGAGGATTAGCTATATCAGCACAAGCAGGATTATTTGGATCTAAATCTAAAGTAGTTCCTGCAGGACAAGCACATGATATAATTTGTTCACTTAATGCTATTGCTACATTTTCAGAACATGATGTACATGTATTACAATTACTACAAGGTGTTACTTCAAATATATTAGCGGTTTGTATATTTGTACCATTAAAACATACACCATCACTAGTAACTGCTGGTCCACCAGTTGTACCAGGTGGAGTTGTAACAGTTGGATTAGCCAACCAATCAAGAAATGGAGAAACATTATCAACCCAAGGATTATTAGGAGTAATAGGAGGACAAAGATTACCACAACCACATGGTGATTCAGATAAATTATTTGGGAAATTTACTCCAGGATGACAGAAAACAACAAAAATTTCATCAAAACTAGAATCAAACGGATTACCATTTTGAAAACCAGTAACATTACTATAAGTTACACCGGCAGATGCATCTGTCATAATTATACCAATTTTTCTAGCAGCAGTAGATCCAGCTATACCAAGATTAGCAGCTTTTACTGCTTCATTATAATAAGTTAGTCCGCCTGCTGCAAAATTAACAAGATTTAATGCAGTATTTAGTGTAGATGCATTATTAGTCATAGGAGTTATTACCGATGCTACATCAGTTGGATCACTCCATCTTGCTAAAGCCATTTGTATCATTCCTGAAGATAATTGTGTACCTAATTGAGCAATAAGAGCTTGTGCAAAATTCATTTGTAATTGACCCAGGTTAACAGGATAACTATTTCCATCATCACCTACAATATGTCCTGCCCCTGTACTTCCAGTACGATCAATAGAAAGTACTATATCAGTTTTTTGTTCAGTTGCAGTAGCATCACTAAAAAGAGTAGCTGCATCAAATTCATCTATATTAACAATAGCTGGAGTTTGTTCAAATACTTGTATACAACATTCAGTTCCATTCCAACTATATCCTGGAGGACAAACTGGAACTTGTGTTTCTTCAGTTTTAATAGTTAAGAAATGATTTATACTATTCATTGTAAGTTCAGGATGCCAATCATGGAATGAAATCCATGCTTTTGATTTAGGATCAAAACTTACTGTCCATGATATATCTTCAAAATATTGATCATCATGTACATCTACAGGAAATGTAGTATCAATACTAACAGGATCTATACAGTTTTCACATCTACAAACTGGTGGATTAGAATATGACGGATTTGAATTCATAATTAAATCACAATTCATACTATCTGGACAATACCAATAATCATTAGGTAATGCACTTGATACTAATTGATCTACAATATCATTTATTGAAGATTGATTTTGTAATGTACTATAAAAACTATAAGTTGATCCAATTTCAGATGTTGGATCACCAGGAGCATTAGCAAATGCATTAAAATATGAAATTTGATTTGCATTTGGTGTATCAACTATTGGTGGTTGTAGTGATACAGGTTGCCTTGCATTTAAACCAATAAAGAATGATTTCTGATGACTATAATTTGCATTATTTATAATATTAGTTTGAAACCATTGTGTTCCTGCAGCTGAACCAGGATTTGCATAAACATCATGTGTACCACCAGTAATGCTTTCATCAACAACACCTGTAGTTATAGCAGGTGTTGCTGGACTAGGGGTACCAGAATTAATTTGAATATCAGCTGTACCATATAGAGCCCCTTGTGTTCCATTTGTATGAAGTGCTCCATCTGCAATAGTAATTAATCTTTTTTCTGCATCAGGTCTTGAATGTTGTCCATATAGCATATTCATTCCAGACCAAATACCTGCAAGAATATCTGTACCTGAAGGATTATCTGTAGTTTGTGCTGCAAGAGTATAAACATCAGTCATATAAGAAAATAATGGTCCAGTTCCTGAAAAATCATCTGTTAATTGTAATTGATTACTTGCATTAAACATTGTATCTGCACTTGATGTAAGAGTTACATTAGCTAAAGCACCTGTTGTACTAGCTCTACCTGCACCAAAATGTACAATTCCAACTCTGATTTGTCCAGGAGTAACTTGTGAGTTTTTAAAACCTTCAAGAAGATCATTAACAAGACCTGTTACTCCCGCTATATTTCCGTTATCTGAAACACTATTAGAAGAATCTACTGCAATTACAATATCAACATGACCATCTGTTTGATGTGCAGTTGCTGGTATAGTTACTATTTGACAACATTGATCACCAGTAACTATAGCTGGTGAAGGAGGATTACCACTACCAGGTTCTATACAACATGGAGAACCATTTAAACAACTAACTGCTTGCCAACCTGGAGGACAACTTGTTCCTCCTGGTGTAAATGTATATCCTTCTGGACATTCAAGAGAAGGTTCATGATCATTACATAATGTAGCATTATATACAAAACCTTCACATGGTATATATTGAATACAATTGTTACGGACTTTAAAATCTCTCTTACAGAAATATACTATATCATCATTAGGATCATATACTGTATTAATACCTGCTGCCATAACTGGATTATCAATTACTTGTGGACAATTTTCTATTTCAGGAAAATCAGCTAATAACTGTGATGGTAAAAATTTATTAAACCACCACTTCATACCAATGTCTGATATAGCTTGTAAACCACCACCTGCTTGATATAGGAATATTTTTCCTTGTGCTTGTGATACAAAATAAATTCCTTGTGGTGTATTTAAAACACTTCTAAAACTTTCACAAGATCCATACTCATGAGAAACATTAGAATTTGCAGCATTTTGTAATACTTGTGCAAATAAACCACCATCTCCTATCATTACTTTCTTTTGTGTTAATTGTAATTTATCTACACCTTGAAAGACTTTAGGTGATAATGTTGGAAATAACATTAATGCACCTGTTTGATTAAATGGTACTATTGCATTTATTTTAGATTTAAAATCTCTATAATTCTCAGCTAAGAATACTCTCCAGAAATCTATAGCTTTATCATTTTTATTTTGAAGTTTTACTTTATCAAGAAATCCTGTAGCTGGTACTGAATAAATTAATCTTTTAGGATATTGTGTAAAACATTGTTCTGATACTGTAGGATCATACCATCTTTCTTGTATCTTAGAAAAGGACACACCAAAAAATCTTCTTACACCTACTGATTTATCATAATTATAATAGTTATCAAATCCAACTATTTTTGAATGAAATAATTCTACAAGATCAGTATATTCTTCATCATCATAATGTCTTTTTCTTTTTTCTTCTTCCCAATCTCTATATGCTAAATTTATATCTGTTTCTACCCAAAAATCATTTATTCCACAATTATGTGTATATATGTAACCATACTTCCAAACAAATAAGCCACCTGTAGCAGCATTTCCTGCTCCTTGATAATTACTACTATTATATACACTATTAGCATAATTTTCTTGACCTGTAGTATTGTTAGGTCCAATTGTTACTGGACCATCATTATATCCTGAAATAATTCCAGTTATAGGATTTGCATTAGAAGTTGAATCTTTACATCTTGCAAATCCATTTACAACTTGAAATGTACCAGCATCCATTGAATAAACTTCTCCACCAGCACCAACATCAGTATATACATCACTAGTAAAATCAACAAGTGAAAAATCATTATTTATTGGAACAGGAGTACCAGTATATGGAAGACCTGTTGCTGGATTAATAGCAGAAGAATCAGTACTATATTGTGTTGCTGCATATTTTGTAAGATTAGGGTCATTTGTAACACCAATAACTTGTAGAGCTTGCCAATCAAAAATAATATTAACATTTGTAACATCCCCTTGACTTATTATATTTCCACCTGTATTGTCTGTTAAGTTAAAATATGTTCCAGCAGGAGGTGCACCGGTATCATTATTAATATGAGTATCAATATTACAATCAGCACCAGCACCACCAGTACCATATGGAATACTATAAGGAACATCAGCTGAAAATGATAAATTTAAAGTGATTGAAACTTGTGCTCCTGTAATTCCTGCATCTATTAATTCTTGTGTAACAGCTTGATCAACTGCTGTACTATTTGGATATGTAAGAGTTAGAGGTATATTTTGTTTATTAAATGTATATGAAGAAGCACCATTTGTAATACTATATCCAAAATTAGTTAAAAGTGTATTAGATACAGTATGTACAACATATCTTTGTGCTTCGGCACCTATTACATATTCAGGTGTACTATTTGCAGAAGGAACAATAGCACCATTAGGTGGTTGTCCTTCTGGTGTAAAAATTACTGATGAATCTGAATTACCAACACCCCAATCATCACCTGTCATACCACCTTCACCCATAGGATCTAAAGGAGGAGGATTAATCATAGTAACTACTGAAGGAGGACAATATGCACCATTTTTTGGAGTATCTAAATTATATAAAGCATCAGGTAAAGCACCAGCCCAACTAAAACTTAAATCAGTAAAAGGTCTAACAAATTCACCCATACGGTATTTTTCAGAATTATACCAATATCTAGGAAATGGAACATTTGCATATCTTGAATAATTAAATTGATAACCACGTTCTTCATCATCTTTTAAAAATTGATAGAAGAATGGCATAGTAGTTTTTTCAGTATATCTTGCAATATATGAATCACCTCCAAATAATACTCCTGTAGAAAATCTATCACCAGGGGCAATTGGTGTAAGTACTCCATCTTCATCATATACTTGTTGATTTTTAAATTTTGTTGTACAACCAAAAATAGGTAATTGTATAATACTATCTAATTGACCATACTGATTACTTATTTGATTTTTTATAGATACATAATTTGCTGAACAAGTAGAATCTATTTCTTCACCAAAATCCCACCATGATGCTTGACTATTTCCATTTCCTGCACATGGTCCCGCACCTAATGTAAATTTAGTATTATCAAATGTAGAAGGAGCAGGAAATTTAACTCCGTATTTATGTCTTAAAACAACTGTTGAAGGTCTTAAAACATTTTGTACAATAACATTACCATCAAAAGATTGTACAGCTTGTTTAATATATCTTGCTCTATCTATTCCAATTCTAAATTGACTAGTTGGATTTGCTTCAGTTTCATTACTATAAAAACCATGAGAAATATATTTTAATGCATAATCTTGAAAAGAAACTAAATCTAAAATTAATTGAACTAACCTATCTCCACCAATTGCAACAAAATTAAGAAATGTTAATATACCAGTAATAAATGTTCCTATACCTGGTGTAGCATTAAATTCAGAATCTCTCATCTGAATACTTTGTTCTGGACCCATATGACCAGCTGCAAGAGCTGCTGATGCTATATGTGCAGTCTGTTGTGTACCAAGATGTAATTTATTACCTTCAGAACCACCTCCCATAATTGCAGCCGCATCAACCCATCCTGCCTCAAGATATTCTATACCTTGATTAGCAAATTGTGGTACAGCTTGTGTGCCTACATTCGCTGCACCATATGCTGTTCCTGCACCTGGAAAAGGAGATCCATGTGTACCAGATCCTGCAGCATATGTTCCAAATTCTCCAACTGAATTTGAACGTGTACCTTTTAATGAGTAGTTACGTTCTCCTCTCATTTTCATAATTGCATAACCTACACCATAAATAGCAGCTAATAATACAACTTTATTTTTAAGAAGTTTGTGTTGAGTATGACCTTCTACAGTTTTAAATCTGCCAGTTACAGGTCCGGATATAGATTTATACATTTTTACTTCTGTAGGATTTAAATATACTTTTGTAAAATTTGTATCTGGTGAATGGAATGTATAAGTATTAGGATCAAATTTTCCCCTATCTCTTCCTCCTATAAATTCATCTCCAAATCCCGCAGGACCATTTATAGAACCACCTACTCCACCAAGATTATAAGATCCACTCATATCTGGTTCATTTCCTCCTAACCAATTATCTTCTATATCAGGATCCCATCCCATTAATTGAGAAAACCAATTTTCATTAGCTCTATTACCAGAATCCCTAGCTAAAAGATATGGATCTATTCTTAAATCATTAAATGGATAGTTTGGACATAATCCTTGAAAAGTATTATCATTTCTATCCTTTTTAAATCTCATCATGTTTTTAATGATACCTTTTCCAATAATAGATTTTTTACCATCTCTACTACCTACCATAATTTGATAACCTACTATATTTTCAATAAGGTTACCATCATTATCTACAGGAGGAGCTATATTATCAAAAGCAACTCCTATAACATTTATAGTTCCATTAGATGAATTATATAAAGATGTACAACTATTATTTGGATTATTAGGATCAGTTGCAACAAGTGATTCATCAGGTATTTTATGATGTCTTATTGGTACACCACATAAATCAAATTCTGGTGTACCTGGATCAGACCAAGGATGTGCACTTGAATTGTATCTTTCAGGTTGTGTAGCAGGATATAACTCACTTGATTCCCAAAAACCCATTTTACCACCACCAGTTATAATTCCACCATCATCTGTAGTTGTTCCTATTAATGAAGATATAAAAGGATCACCAGGTGTAAACGTTGCAGTATTATATGCATCAAAAACTCTATCTGTTCCATCTATAGCATTAATACCACCTAATGTACTATTTTCCATACCATTAAAAAAGGGTGCGGGCGCTCTTCCTGGTATATGATATGATTTTGAAAACTCTCCTGTATTATATATAAATCTTATAAAAAAAGTATATTGTTCATCTCTTAAAAATGTAGGATTGTTTCCACCATTTCTATAATAATCATCAGGAAATGTAGCTGTTGTCCAATATGTTGCAATTTGATTTGCTAAAGGTTGATAATTAAAATCAAAATATTCTGTAGGTTGTGATCTAATTAAATAATCATTAACTACAAACATACCAGCTGATTTTTCAAATACTGGATTATCAATTAATAATTTTGAAGGTAATATAGTTGGTAACTCAGGATCAATAAAATCTATAGGTATTTTTTTTGTTTCAGTACTATATGTACCAAATTCATAATTTACAGCAGAGTTTGCAACTTTAGCTCTAATGACTAATTTAAAAAATTCAAAATCTGTATCTAAATCAGATATGTGTAATATTATTGATGAATTTGTATTTTCATGAGACCATACACTAGTAATATTAGAATTTATAAAATAATCCCCTATTGTTTGTGCATTATCACAATATGCTATAAATGCTTGATATGATCCATTATATAATGCACCTCCTTCTTCAGCTTTTTCTAATCTAAGACATGCCATATCCATTAATGGATGTAGTCTAATTTCTTCACAATCTAATTCATTTGGTGTTATATCTTGATATATTACACAAGGATTTCCATCTACATCTGGACCAGTTAGTTGTTGTTGTTTATATGGTATCTTATCTAGATTTAATGTTCTTGATGGATTTAAATTATCATCCCAATATACTTGCCAAGTACAATCAAAGTTTTCTTTTGATGCACCAATAATTAAATTATCTCTATTAAAATTTAAACATTGATCATTAACTGATGTTATATATTCACATTTACTATCGTCAAACCTTCCTATTTCTGAATTGATATCATCAGTGGAAAATATTACCCATTGATCTCCATATAGATGAATTGTTCCAATTACTGTATATGGAATTTTACCACATGCTAAATTAGCAGGCTCATTTCCAACAACTCCTGTATCACCATCCATAGAGTTATTAGCAAGATTACGGCCATGAAACCAATTTTCTTTTCCAAAATAAGCACTATCTACATCTTTAATCATACCCTTAATTGGGGTAGAAGTATTTACACTTGAAGTAGATGGTAATTGTTTTTTCTTATTTGCCTTCTTTTTTGCCATTTTTTTTATCTTCTATTTGTTGCAAAACTTGAAAACATATCATAGTATTTGCTATACTGTGCTTTTCTATTAACCTCCCATAATTTTCTCATTTCTTCAAAGTTAGGAGTATTGACAAAACCTAAAGCGTTGTTTCTTGCAGCTCTTAATTTTTGTTGAATAAATTGTAATTGATTTACAACTTGTTCACCAGAAAAAATCATATTTTCTAATATTCTTTCTTTAAGTGCATATTCATAATATTCATTACAATATGGATGATCTAAGACAAGAAGTTCTCCTCCTTGGTTTTCCATTGTTGCATTATAAGATAAAAAAACTTTTCCTGAAGTAAAGTTTGTAAGTAAAAATCCATCTTTAATTTCTGCATAATCATCTGCTGTAACTCCTAAATTAGGACATTCATTTTCACAATGTGCATTACTTATATCTGTAATTCTTAAAGGAAAAAATGAATTATACTCTCTAAAAGTAGATGGACCTACTCTTTGAATAACCATATATTCTTTTCCACATTCTGTAATTACACATACATCTTTACATTCTGGATCATCACATGGTCCTGTATGTCCTGGTTCAGGTGTATACTTTGGTTGTGTTGTATCAATATGTGTACCTGATGGCATAGTATTATTAATTCTATATTTACCGCATACAGCAGCATAAATCAATGTACTAAAATCTGAAGGTAATTTTACTTTACTATTCTCTACATCAATTATTGCTGTATTAGATCTTTGTATTCTAATTCCTAAATCATAATTTACTTTTATTGCAATCTTAATTAATTGTTGAGGTTCAATCATACCTTCCATATCATAAGAGTTAAAATCTACCCTAACACTCTCTAAAAGTTGATCAAACGTTTTATATTTGTGTGATACGCTCATTATCTATTTATATTTTTACTATTATCTCCATCATCAGATGGTACTTTAATTGAACTAAAAGATGTTTGTAATATTTGATTTTCTATTTCTGAAAATAAAAATTCTGGAATATAAAAATCTTGTAAATATCTAGGAGTACAATCATCATCATCTTCACATGTCCATTTAGATATATCTTCTTCAAAAACACCTTCTAATTTTATTGCATCCCATTTAATATTTGGTAAGTATAAATAACCATCTAAGAACCAATAGTATTTTGCAGTATTATATTTAAAGGTTGTTGTTTTTGTCATAGATGTATAACCACCAGGAGTAGTAGGTTGAACTTCTACTCCTCCATCAATTGAACTAACAGTTCTAATTAATGGTCCCCAATAGCCTTGCATAAATGTTGGTAGTTTTTTTTCAGTTCTTTTTATTATACAATTAGTTTTTATACCAACACAACTAGCTTCTACTTTATCTACCTCAATAAGTTTAACATATTTTAATTCTCTCCAAACACTGTTAAATCTCATTAACTTGTTTGTACTATCCTGCCTTCTCATATAAAGTTGTGCATACTTTTTTATAAGACTATATATATATCTATCAGTGACAAAAGCATCTTCTGATTCAGCTTTTATTTGCCCACGTATTCTAGATATTGCTTCTCCTATTGTTGTCATAATTAATTTTCTTTTTTATACATATCTGCAACTCTAAATTTATTTTTTACTGTAATATAGTTTCTCCAAGTAGTTGGATAAATTTTTGATACAGCTCTTCTAAATTGTCTTATAGCATTAAATTGCCATAGCTCTCTAGTTTTAAATTTATATTTAGGAGAATAATTAGTATAAAATATCTTACCTATATAACCATTAGTATCCCAGTTTTTATTTTCTATAACTTTTCCATACTTCTTAGATAAGGCATAATCTACATTAACCTTTTTAGAAGGAGGACAAGATCCTATAAATAAATAACCTAGACTTTCAGGTAACTCTACGCCATTTCTATTTTCAATAACTCTCTCCCAAATTTTCCCATTAAATGAATTAATAACATTTTTTAACTTATGATTACTAACACTAGAATACATTGGATGTTTTTCTTTAAATTTTTCTAAAGTATCATTATTTAATAAACTTAAAACTTTCTCCCTATATCTAGGTTTGTTTAAATCAGGTTTCTTAAAATTACTAATCATATCTCTTACGTATATAATTTACAAAAAAATGAGGATAAATAAAAGTTATTGAGGAGAATATGTTAACTCACAAATTTCACCTTTATTAGGACAATGTATAGATAATACTCCAGATCTTCTAGATCCTACAAATTTATTATGGTAATGATAATAATCTGTTCTAGATAAACTTGGTAAAATTTTTAACATAAATCCAGTATTTTCATGTTCTGTTATGTATTCAATTTTCTTTTTATGATGATAATGTCCAGTATATAAAGTTCTAAATGAAGTCTTCCCCCATTCTTTAGGATACTCCATAGAATAAACTAATAAAGAATTCTTTGTATTTACATCCCCATGTTCAAATGCAAAGAAATTATCTCCATATACAAAAACTTTTCTTTCAAGATAAACTACATCCCAAAGTATATTAGGATCATCAAAACATTTAGATAATCCATGTGCTAAATGAAATGATGATAATCTATCATGATTTCCAGGAATATATATAACTTGTAATTCATCACAAAATTGTTTAATATAATTAATGCTCCATTGAATTGCACTAAATGCTTGCATATAAGCTTCTGTAGCAGTCTTACAGTTATCTAAAGGAGTTCCACTAGTGGTAGTCCCACTCCATGTATCCATGTTAATTAAATCACCTCCTACAACATAATAAATTTTTTCTAAATGATGAGCACTTGTTGCTCTAGATACTAAATCTTTTATAGTTTCTTCAAAATCTAAATCAATAGTTTCATTACCTTCTTTACCAAAATGTATATCTTGTAAAGACAAAACTCCAGCAGTTTTTACTTTACCTGGAGTTTCTAATCTTTTTGAAGGTGTATATTTTTTTGGTTTAAAACCTTTTAATAATTCTGCAACATTATCTATTTCATTATCTTTTATTTTAGTAACCATAGCTGATACACGCCAATGATCACCCATTTGTTTATTCCAATAACTAGATAATTTCCATTGTGTAATATCTATATTTAAAATTTCTATAATTTCTTCAGGTGATTTAGGTTCAGAAGAACTTAATGCTTCCATTTTTGCTTCACCTTTTTCTAGATTGACTTCATATGATGTAGATCCAGAATCAAATGTTTCTCTATTTTTGACTACTTCTTTTAATACTATATAATCTGCTAAAGATATTTCTAATCTTTCTGCACAATATTCTGCTGTTTTTTTCCATTTAAATGATGCTTTAATTCTTTCTAATAGTGAATCCATGTTTTAAAAGTTGGTTAATATATTGCAAATATAATAAAAATATTTTAAAAAAAGAGGCTCTGTGTTAACCCAGAGCCTCAACAATTAAGTTTAGGAAAACCAATAAACCCTTCACTCTCTTGTTATTATAATGTTGTTTCTGCTAAAATTACTACTGAAGAACATCCTGCATTTACAATTCTTATATCATATATAGTATTTGATACTAAATTAGTAATAGTATGTTCTGTTGTTGATGTTGTTAATCCTGTTATAGCTTGTTGCCATCCTGCAGCGCCTTGTACTCTATACTCTACACTAACTGTTGCTAATGGTGGAACTCCTGACCACCCTACTGTAACTGAATTTGTTGTTGTTCCTGAAATATAAACCAATTGAGGAGCTGCTAATACACAACCAGGATCAGATAAAAATAATGCTATTCTTTGAAATATTCTATCTAATCTTTCTCCTTTTGTTATTGTAAATGGAACATTACCTACGGTTGTAGTAAATGTATTAGAACAATAAGATACACATTGAGCACATTGAATATCTTCACATAATTCTGCATCACCTCTTGAGCAATCAGTATAAAGACATGGCATAGATGCTGAAGTATCAGCACATCCACAATGAACATTATTACATTTAGTTCCACTATTACAATTACAATTATTACAACTCATTTTTTTTCATTTATTTTATTTTATGAACAACCTGATCCTGCTCCTGTTTGTTGTGCTCCCCAATGCGGTGCAGTTGTACTATACTGTGCTGTAGGACCTGATGCAGCACCACACCTTGCATACCAATTACCATTGATTAATTCAGTTGATGGTCCAGGGGTATAAGGTGATGAATATGCTTTACATGTTACATCAAATTCAACACCTGATGAATTCCATATTTGTTGACAACCTGTACTTGTTCCAGCTTTTGATAATGATGTTACACAAGTAGTAGTGGTTGTATATAATTTACCAACTCCACCCATAATACCTAATTGTACACTATTACAACAATGATCTTGTACATCTTTTAATGCTTTTCTTAAATCATCAATAACAGTCCAAACATTAAATAATGAATCAGCACCATTAGCTACTGTTGTTTTTAAAGTTTTACTATATCCTCCACTATATAATGCTACATTTAAACCACTAGGTTGGTTAGATGTAGCTGAAGATATTTCTGAAGGAGTACCTGTTGCTCCACGTAATGCTATAAATTGTTTATCCATTTGTTGAACAACAACTTCTATAGGAGTTAAAACACCTGTTGCTACAACACCACTTGAATAAACTCTAGGGTTAGGTTGTCCAGCTGGAGCATTTTCTAATTTTCTAACTCTATCATCTACTAATCCTACACTATTAGTATTAGTTGTAATACCAGTTGTAGTACTACATAACTCTTCCATTAATTCTGTTAATATAGTTTGAATAGTTCCTTGTCCAGTTAAATTTACTGAAGGAAGTTCTCCAAAACATGCAGGAATATCCATCTTACATAAAAATACATCATCACAACTCATAGATGTTGTTGTTGTGGATGATGTTGATCCTTGATTAAGAATTATATTATCAATTATTAATTGTATTAATTCTTGAATATTTGTAGCAGTAGGTCCTACTAAATTAGTTTGATCAACAAGTGTTATATCAAAATCTAAGCCTCCTGCTATAGATGCTTGAAGTGAACAAACCAAATTTGCTAAGTTTGCTACTACTGTACTTACTGTATCTCCATTACATATATTTACACACTCAATATCTGGACCTTGCCATATCACACAATTAGATGATATAGGGTCACAGTTCTGTGGGTTATTTGCGTTAGTTGGTATCATATCTTTACTCTACATTTATAATATACAAAATTATTATATCTTATTCAACATTTTTTCTTGTTAATTATGTTAGTGTTACTGTTAATGATGCTTTAGCTCCTGCTTGTGGAGTTCCAGCATCAACAGTTATAATTATACTATACGTATCAGCTGGTAAACTCATTGTTGCAAATGTTGTTACACCAGCTACTGGAGTTCCTCCTACAATGCCACCACTACTATTTAATATACCTATAGTATATGTTCCATTACCAGGATTTAAATCAAACGTTATAATATTAAGATCATTATTTATTGATAAGGCATTACTTGGTATATAAGTATTTGGATTAGATATTTGAGGTGTCCATTGTATTGTAGGATTTCCATCAGCATCTAACTTAGCATCAGCATCTGCACCTATTTTTACTTTAAAAGATTCCATACAAACGTTCATCCAAGCTTCATCAAATTCACCATTATTACCTACTAAAGGATTACCTAGATCATAAATAGTTACTTGATATGTTCCTGGCCATAATTTATCAACAGCAGGATCATAGTCATAATATACTGTATACTCATTTACAGCTGGAAGAAAACCATCTGGAACATTAGGCTCTTCTCCTCCTGCAATAAGAATCCTAATATTCACCCTTAAATTTGATGG
>JAAHTH010001200.1_pt1 | contig 23471 bp, 45 predicted proteins | sample 6116091 | NCBI WGS metagenome assembly JAAHTH01 (sample SAMN13939990, study PRJNA603662) | sponge metagenome | isolation source: marine sponge | host: Mycale hentscheli | place: New Zealand | collected 2006 | reverse complement strand
TCGCCATTTCAAGATAATCTTCATATCTTAATCTAGTTTCAGATTCAGCTTTCATGTACCATAAGAATCCAGATGTTCCGTCTTCAGTAGCAACTTCAACCCAACCAATTTGAGCAGTGTCAGAACCATTAACTAAATACTTATCTTTAATGATAGTTGGTTTGTTTTGGAATTGAGTAAATGACGGAGTCACAGAACCTTCCATTCCCAATGTTCCTTTTGCGAAATCAGAACCATAAACAAATACTTTTAAATCAGCATTTGATAAAGCAGCGAAATCAGCAGAAGTATAACAAACAGCTGTAAAATCTAGGTTAGCTGGTTGTCCTGGGTTAGGTGCTACAGTAATTAAACCTTTTAATGTTAATCCAGTAGCTGGATCAAACACAACAATGTTTTGATTTACTCTAACAGCAACCTCATTACCACCAGGTACAATAACTGAAAATACAGTTTCACCGTTAGCAGCAGGAGCTCCTTTTGATACATTGTCATAACCAATGTGTAATCTATTTTGTTCAGACCAAATTACTTGATCAGATGTCATAGGCATTTCTGCGCCTACCATTCTTAAAAATCCAGACAACGTTCTGTTTCCGAATCTTTCTACTTCCTGCTCATATAATTCAGGTAAGTATTGTTGTGCGAAACTGCTAAAGTCAGCAGCATTGGGATCAGTCCACTGTAAGTAGTTACTTGACAATATTGACTGGTCTTGTGTTGGAGTTAACCCAGCGTTTTGCACTGTAAAATTTCCTAAAGCCATAATTTTTGGTTTTAATTTTTATTTTTTCTTAATTTTTAATTTAGAACTATTTGCACCACTAACAGCTTTTATTTTCAACCCATTCAAGTATATTGAATCATTTGGCTGAGAAACTCTAGCTGAATTACTTATGTTTTTTGAATTAGCTGAAACGTTTTTAACCGCATCCGCTTTTCCTTGTTCATAAAAGTGACTAGCAATAGTATCTATGTTTTTTGCAGCGAACAAAGATTTATGATATTTGTTTAAGTCTTTAACACTTCCATCTTCATTAAGAAACATTCCTAAAAAGTTTGAAATATCTGATTGACTGGATAACACCTCATCTGTATTATTAACATTATATCTAACCTTTTTTTCTCCTAAATCAAAATCAAAACCTTTGAAATCTTCTTTAAAGAACTTGTTAGTATCATTAATAAACTCTTGACGAGTTTTTTTAACCTTTTCTTGTTCGTTATTATATCTATTGAAAAAGTCCATAGCTTTTTTTTGTTCTTGAGTTACGCCCGGTCTCAACTTGATCTCGTCGTAATATTTATTTTTTGTGTCTTCAAGAAAGTTTTTAGCTTTTGCGACTTCTTCTTTTATACCTAGCTTTCGCTTACGTATAGTTTTTTCGTCATCTTCTCCTTCATCATACGCAAATTCATCGTTTAATAAAAACTCTATTTCCTCTGCGTTTAAATGAGGTTTTGATGTTTTGTAATATTCTTTTAGTAAAGTAACATCGTCAATGTTTTCATAATCTCTATTTAATCTAACATAATCTTCAACGTTACCACCAGTTTCTTCCATAAACGAAACTAGTTTTTCTATATTTTCTGGCAATTGCTTACCTAATACTTTTTCATCTCTAACAGCTTCTTCAAGTTCTTTTTTTGTTTCTTTAACTTGTTCTTTGTTCTCTTCATCTAGTACTTCTGATATAGGTGAAGTAGTTATTTTTTCTTCTGTTTCGGATTGCGATTGCTGTAACTCCCGTACGTCGTTTTCCACTTCTTGTAAGTCTTGTATAGGTTGTTTTTCATCCACGTCTCCTGTTTGTAGCTTTGGAACGGCATCTTTTTTTGTTTTGTCTTCAGCGATTTTTTTAAAGTCAATCTTAGCGCTTTCGTCTTTTTTATTAGCGTATTTTCTAGGTTTTTTCTTTATTTTAAAATCACCTTCTTGTTTTACTTCTTCTTTTTTGTTTTCCATGATATGATATTATATAATTATTTTGGTATTTCAAAATTTGTAGGTAATGTGTCTTTTTGTCTTTGTTGTATCATTTGGCTTTGTTGAGTAGCCTGCATTTGTGTTCTTTTATCTTTTCTATCTTCTATTTCAGCTTCTTTAGATTGCATAGCTCCAATCTCCATTTGTTTAAGTTGTTGGTCATAACCAAATTGTAATTCAGCAAGTTGTTTTTGAATTTCTCCTTGAGTTTGTATTTTTTGTATATCAAACTGAGACTTACCTTGTTCTATTTGAAGCGTGGTTTCAGCTATAGCTTGTTGTTTTTGAACTTCAGCAGCAGCTGTTCTTTCTGCTGTTTCAGCTTGAGCATTGGCTTGAATCTGAACCATCTTTTCCTGCTGTTGTTGATCATTTAATCTTTTTTGTTCTTCTTTAAGCTTTAGTAACTTATTAGCTAATTTAAGATTTTTTATTTCTCTAATGTCAACTGCATCTGGAAGAGTTATAGATTGCTGCTGTAAAGCCATTTGTATATTTTGCTCTAACATTGCTTTTTCTTCTTCATCAGGTTCTATTTCTAAGAAAATACCAAAGTCATACAAATGTATATTATTTACTTCTTCTAAAGTTTTTACATTATAAAGACTTATACTATCTATTAAACTTTCTCTTAGTAGATCAAATTCAAGACTATCAGAAACTCTTAATGATATATTTTCACAAGCTCTTAAAACAAGAAACAAACTAGCATTGAGTATGTGTTTAGTTGCTGTATTAGAATTTGCTGCAGCTAACTTTTGTAATCCAACCAATGAATCTTTGTTTGGCTGACTACCGTCTCTTGCTTCGTTTAATCCAGTTACGTCCCTTATCATTTGTAAATAATATTGATAAGTCTGTATTAAAGATTGAATTTTTTGTTGCCCACTAGAACTAGCTAACTCTTGTATTGGAATTTTACCTTGGTTGTAATCCCCGTCTTGAGTCATAGATCTACCAACAATAGAACCAGTTTGAAAATACATATTCAACGCTTCCTGTGGATTGTAACTTGTTCCATTACCTAAATCAACCTCTGCTAACCCATCAACATCCATAAACACACCATCTGGAACTGTTCTAGATAAAACTTGTTGCAATTTTAAAGATGTTAATTGTATCATGTCTGCAAAACCCATCATTCTTTCTACAAGTGATTCTATTCTTCCCTTGTAAATACTTGGAGCAACTATCTGATAATTCATATTTACTTTAGAAGTATTAGAAAATGGTCTAGTCATGTTTTCGGCAACTTCCCACTCTAAAAGTATAGGATGGCCTAGTATTTTAGCTCCACTATACAAAACTTCAATTGATCTTGAAACTCTATCGTATTTATCACTTGGTGGTGGATTAAAAAAGTCTTGCTTTTCTATTGCTTTTTCTAAACCTTGATCAGTGTATTTTATTTTATAAACTTGATCAGCAAAAGTTTTGTATTCAAAAAACAATACCTGAACAGTGTTATTATTATTCTGTCCTTCCCAATTTCTAGTATAATTAGTGTTGCCAGGATACTTTTGAATTTCTTCTAATTCTTTAGCAGTTATATTAGGATATAACTTTTTTAATTCAGGAATACTTAGTGATTTTACCTCACCAACATAGTATATATCTTCAAAGTTAGGGTCTTCAGTGTAAGACCAAACTAAATTAGCTGGATCTACATATTCAACAGTTATTCCTTCAGCTTTATTCCAACTAGTCTTTACAGCACCAATACCTAATACAACTAAATCTTTATTAAATCTATTTCTAACTAAATCAAACTTATTTTTTGCTAAAGTGTTTTCAATTAACTCTTCTTCTGCTATTTCTATTGCTTGCTTATAGTCAAGCTGCATATGAATCTCTAATTCTTCTTCAGTTTGTGGAGAACCTACTGGTGCTTCACTTATGTCTATTCCTAGTTTTTCTCTTACAGTATTTATAAATTCTCTAGTTTTTATATCTCTTAATATTTTTTCTCCATATTCTGTTCTTGTTTTTTGAGAAGCTGGATCTTGAGAATAAGCTTTTATGTCATACATTTTATCTGACATACCATTAACTACTATGTCTACAAACTTAGGGATAATAGGAACTGGCTTCCAGTCTAGATTTAAATAAGATAAATCACCGTTTATAGATAATTCGTCCTTGTATTTTTGTATCGACTGTTCTCCCCTAGAATACAATCTTCTTTGATGAAATATATTATAGTTAAAAGCATATCTAGTACCTCCAACACCTTGTCTAAACCATTCTCCTTCTATAGCTTGAGCAACTTGTAATCCATAATCAATAGACATTTTAGTCTCTTGAGGAACTACCTGATCTGGGAAAGAACTTCTATTATTGGTGTAAATCATTTATCTATTATTTTTGAAAGAATACCGTCGTTGTTATACATTTTAATTCCTAAATTAATACTTTTAGTTTGCCTATCAGCAGTTGGTTTATATTTGTTTTTATTACAGGCCATTATAGCTAAACCAGAACTTATTGAAGCATCGTGTTGGGTTCTATTGTTTATGTTAAATTTAGCCCAATCTTCTAATGTTTTTTGATGATACATGTCTCCATAATTATTATTATAAAAACCAACATATGAGTCTATGTAAGCTTCTATAGCCGCTGCGTGGGCTTGTTTAATATCTTCGCTTGAGTTAGGTATTCCACCGATTTCTTTTTCAGTTACAGAAAGTTTATTCCAAACTTTATCCGGTCTATTAATACTAAACCCTCTATATCCTCTTCTTTTAAAATAATATAGTAATCTAGGTTTATTATTTTCACACAATATAGGCATGCCATAAAAAACGCAAGCCATTAAAACATCTTCAAAAAATGTTTCTGCTGTTTGTGGTCTAGAAATATATTCTAAAAAAAAGTGATTAGGTGGCGCGTCTTCCATGCTAAACTTAGTTAGTCCATGAAGAGCACCATTAGAACCTCTTCCGTCTACAGTTCCAGATATATCATAACTGTCACATCCAAAAGCTCCAACGTGTTCATTGCCAGCATACTTAATACCATTTCTTAATATTACTTGATTTTGAAGATTTTTAGGTGGTATCCAACTAATATTAAATCTACCATTGTTATTAGGCATAAAAACAACTGCTGTATCTTTTACACCGTTAACCCATTGAAAGCTTCCTCTTGTAACATTAATTTTATTATTTAATTCTTCGTTGTAATCTATTTGCTCGTATATTTTAGTTAAATTAAATAAACTTTGTTTTGTTTCATCTCTAAAAGCGTGCTTTTCAGTTCTTGGAAACTGTCTGTAATATTCATTTAAACTGTCTTGATCACTTTTTAATCCATCTACTTCGTTTTCCCAGTGTTCGATAACTCCTGTGCCAATTCCGATACCATCAATTCCGATGATTTTATTTTTTGGCGTAGTGAATACAGGTAGTCCAAAAGTATCCATGAATCCTTCGTAGTTCCATTCCATAGGGATGAAAAGAGAATAGAGGCCAGAACTTGTTTGTCCGTTTCTATTTCTTGTTGTAACGTCTGAATTGTAATAGAGTTTTTTGAAGTTGTTTCCACCTTTATCTAATGCGTTTGAAGTTGAGCCCATCATACATTTACCTACGATCCTACGTCCCAGTCTTAATGTAGTTTTTGTAACTCTCCAGTTATTTAATATGTTATCAGGTCTTTCCCATTTACCACTTTCATCGTGAGCTAATATTTTTAGCTTTTCACCATCGTAAGAGTTATCACCCGTATTTTTCCAATCTATCGTTGTATCTAATCCTTCTAGCTCTGTTAGTTTAACATTGTCATCTAGTTTACGTCTAGTAAGTTTTGAAGCTGGGACTCTATATGCCAGTTCGGTCTTAGGACGATCCATACCATCCTGGATCGGCTTGAAGAAAAACGGATAGTTAACGGATATCGGGACAACTTTATCTGTGAACATTTTTTTAGCATCTGCTCCAGATTTTGAAAGGATGCCGAATCTGGCATCTGAAGATATCGTGGCTTGGTTAACGAGTTCTGCTGAGGACATAAAAGAAAATCCAGACCGTCTGTTTTTAAGATAGCACATCCCATAACATCTATCATCTGCTTTGCATGCCTGCCAAAATATAAAGAAGAGTCTATTTGCTTCTCTATAGTCGGCTGAACCAACATCGATTTTTGACCACTGCAAGTACATATAGTGAGTGCCTGTAATATAAGTAGGCACACCATTATTATAAAACCAGTAACCCTCTTCTCTTCTCTTAAATTCTTCATCTATATAATCAAACCATTTTTCTTTAAAATCCGTAGGGTATTCTTCCCAATCAAATCTGCTTTTAATTCTAGCTAGTTCTTTTGGGTATTCTTGTTTTTCCCAGTATTGTTCCTTTTTATCTTCGCTTCGTTTAAAGCATTCATGTTCCGCTGGTAAAGCAATGCGGAGGTTTTGAATTTCAATGATCTGTCCAATTTTTCCAGTTCTACTAATTACCACAAAGTCATAATCTGCGTTGTAACCATATTCCCACTTTTTTAATCTATTTTGTTTTTTGAGAATTTTGTCATTAACAACGTCTTTTATTTCTTTCCAAAGTGTTTGTTGATAACTCATTTGCTACGCCCTTCTGCAAAACCTTTAAAAGATCTTTCTTCTTTTATTTCTTCTTTAGGTTTTCCTTCTAATAGATTTTCTTCTTCTTCTAATCTTTTTAATATCTCAAATGCGTCGAATATAGCAAGTTTTTTAGTGGCAGCTGCGTTCTTCAGACGGTCCGCAGACACATCCTCCTCTGTGTCTACAATCGGTTCCTGTGCTACTTTTATTAACTCCTTCACTGCTATTTGTCCAGCTTGGATTATACTCTTTTTCGTTTCCTTCGTATTCATGTTTAATTAGAATGTCTTTTGATTTCATACAATATAATAATTGATCATCAACAATAAATTCCCATTGTCTTAGATCAGGAAAACTAACTAAATCACCATCGTTTATACCTAATGATTTTAATTTGTCGTTTCCATATTTAATAATACCTTTGTTCGGTATTATTTTCTCACCTAACTTCTCAGACTTTAAAGGCTTTATAAAACATCTGTCTAAAAAAGCGTTGTTAACTCCGTTGTTATATAAATATATTTGATCAGGTGCACAAAAGTATAAATCTTCTTTAAAATAAGATCTACTATTTTGTTGAGCTCCTTTCATATTATAGAATCTTCTAAAAACATTATGATGAATATATACTATATCACCAGGTTTTATTGGTAAATCATAAGCGCTTGGAACACTTACTACTTTAGCTTTTTTGTTTATTACTTTAAATTCTTCTATTTTAGTATTTAATACTAAGGATTTGTCACCAACTTTTTTTTCGTTGTTATATCTTTCACCAACTGGAGTTACTATATAGTCGTAAAGACTATTCACTATAACTTAAATTATACTCTACAGAAACCGCCATATTGCTATTAAACTTTTTCCAAGGTAAAGTTTCATCATCTTTTTTTATAAATATGTTATAAGAATTATCATCTTCATTAACAAGTATATCAGAGATAGTATGACCTCCGTAAACCTCTTGGCCTACGGAGTAATGCATTGCATCATTTTTATAATCAGAACCTATACTGATTTTTCTTATTTTATTAGACATTAGCAGGTTCCTCCTTAACTATTTTTAGATCTGACTCTTCTTTTTCAATTTTCTCATATTCTCCAGTTTCAACATTGATGTTGATTTGGCCATATTCAGACTCTAGTTGCAATTTAAAATCTTCCACTGTTTTATTTATTTCAGCTAACTCATGTAAAAACCCATGTTTTTGAGCTTCTACAAAACCTATTTTATTTAATAAGTTATTTAGATTTTTTTGTTGATCTTGAATTGTTTTTAAATGTTCTTCTGATATTTTGTTCATTTGATTTGATTTAATTGTTTGTTTTTGTTTGTTTATGTTTTATCTAAATTCAGCAGGTATAAACTCAGATATTGAAAATCTTAACTCTTCATTATATACTGTAAAATTATATTTATAGTTTCCTGAAAAATTATTTGTAATTATATTCTGTATATCTTCTTCACTAGAGGTGACGCTTGTCCAAACTCCACCACCGTTTTCTAAGTTGTTAAACACGTTTAATTGAGATCCTTGATTGTCTCCTATTTGGTTTAATTCTATTTCTAATTTAGTCCAGTCTAGCATTTTAAGAATATATTAATCTCATATTAGGTCTTTCGTCAAACACGCCCATTTCTCGACCTGAAAATGATGGAAATGTAGTATCTATTTCATCTGGACCATCGTAAGCAACATATTGCCAATACGCGTGTTTACCAGCACTATTATTAGTTTGATATTGCCATATTATTGCTTCAGCGAAAGATGATCCACTACCACTGTCTTCTTCTTGACACCAAACTACTAAATTAGAACTTCCGTTATAGTTGAAATTAGTTGTGAAGTTTATATCTATCCAATCTGTTGTACTCGGAGGGATGGTTATATTTGTCGCATTAGAAAGAACCTCAATCTCATTAGATGTAGCAACTCCATTTATAGGTTGATTAGTAAACCCACTTCCTACATCATAATTAGCCTGAGTTACATCTGTAAAAACACTATCACTAGTGTGTGCCATTCTTATTGTTAAGTTATCAAATGTCCAAGATGCAGTTTGAGAACCGGTGCATCTAACTTGTATACCTGTTATAGTTTTTGCAGATCCTGCTTCAGCAGAAGTTATTATTGTTCCGCTAGCTACGTTAGGATAAAAATTAGAAACAAAAATGTCATCTTGACTACCTTGGTTAGTCACTATAGCATCTTGTATTCCGCCACCACCACTACCACCACCGTTAGGTAGCATGGCTCTAAACATTGTTTGTTTACGTCCCATTACGCACCAAAGTTTTGACCAAAGCTCCAGTAGTAGTTAGTTCCATCGTATATAAAGCTAAAGACATCTGTACCTGCTGCTGTTAATGTAGGCTCTGTAGCGTCAGGCCAATTAGAGTTTGCTGGCCAAGTAATTTCTCCACCATTGTTTATCACAATTAATGTTCCACTATCTCCATCAACAGCAGTTATAGATAAGGTTAATGACCCAGCGCCTATATTCCAAGTTGCATTGTATCCGTCTCGTATAACCCAGGTTGGTGAGCCAGTTAATGTAACAAAAGCTTTTGGATCTGTTTCCCATATAGCTTTACCAGTAACTCCGTCAGCTACTAAGTAATCACCAGAAACTGGAGTGCCTAGTCCTGTATTTTGTAAAACAAGATTACCACCACCTGTTATTACTACATCATTACTTACAGAGTTTATTTCAACATTTCCACCAGTTGCTTTAACCTCATTACTATTATTAGCACTTGAACCCGTAAGACCAAACGTATTTGTTGCGCCACCAGCACCGGAAAAAGTAATACTTTGTCCAGGATTTGCTGTAGAACCAGAACTTAATACATTTACAATTCCTTGTGCAATCGCAAATTGAGACCATTGTAAATCACCTGAAGTGTTTTTAGCAGTTAGTACATATCCAATATTTGGTGTTCCTAAACTTGCGTTAGGAGTAATTCTTAGTTCACCACCACTATTAAGAGTTAATCCGGGTATACTAGGATTGAATGAACTTCCACTAATGCTAAAGCTAGTATTACTTGATATAGCATTAACACCCATTGTAGTATTTGTACCACTACCGCTATTTGCTAATGTTATCGTTTGACCGCTTGTGGCTATGCTACCTGTTGCTAATACAGATGCTAAATTTTGATCTGGTTGAGCAGCTCCGCTTATTATGTTCGCTCCACTTATCTGTGCTGTTCCAGCTGCGTTATAACCAGCTATACCAGTCATATTAGCTAAAGTTGTTTCTATAGGTAAATTACTTATTTTTACGTTTGCCATTTTTATTTATTTAAGGTGCTGCTTCTTGAAGTAGCAAGTCTGTTGTATTTTGTAGTTCTAAAAATCCTAAACCATTTTCAAGCTCAATAAAAAAAGTTTCCACTGGAGTAGATGGTCCTTTCGGTCTACGAAGATCTATTAGTTTAGTTCCTATACCTATTATCATTAGAATAAAGCTAATATAACTTCTTTAGGATCTACTCCTTCAGTCGCTGGTGCAGCCGCGCAAACAGTTAAGCAAAGCACAGGCATGAAACTTCCAGCAGGCACATTTGTATAAGTTGCTTTACTTCCACTTTCCATTATAACTGTTAAACTAGTCATAGCGTCTCCTATATATAAAGCAGCTCCTGGATTAAAAGTAGCCCAATCGCAAGTGCTTGATTCTCCTGGTTCTCCACTATCACAATTCCATTTTATTATATCTTTTTGTTTAAAAGCTTTTAAAGAATTGTCAACAGGTAATATACTGTTTAATTTATCTATTTCCTTTTCTGTTAACCTATTTTCCATAGGGCTAAATGGACATCCATAATCCCATGGACTAAATCCAAGACCGTCTACTTGTGCTAAGTTTTCTGCATTAGTTCCAGATGTATAAGTATCACTTTCTTCCCATACTATAGTAAGAATATCTCCTTCGCTATAAGAAGATCCTTGAGAACAAGAACTAGGGCATATTTCAGCTGCTGTAATTCCTCCGTTAGCATCTATAGCAGTAACGCATATAACAGCTCCACTTCCTGTACCACTTGTGTTTAGTGTTTGATAAGTTTGCCCATTTGTAATATTTAGTTCAAAGCCGGTACCTGGAGTACCTGTGCCAGTAAGTAAGTCAACTCCTTTTGCACCTGCGTAGACACATCCTGGTAAATCTTTTAAAGCTACAGCATCATGCGCAAATACTCTTGGTTGTTTTAGTGTTGTTCCTATTACACTCATAATTTGTTATTTTCTTAATTTTTGAATTTTTTCTGCACCTCTGCTACCAAAGTATGCTACATATACTGTTATTAATAAAGCTTCCAATAATGAAACCCATCCGTTGTTTATTTCTAATACTACTGTTGAATCCAGTACTATAAAAATAGTCATAGCTAAAGTTAAATATATAAGCGTCAGTGGTCTAGTATTTTTACTGAGCCAAGAGTCGCTTGTCATATCGCTTTGCCATCTGTTTGAGATGTTATTCATCTCGGCAATATCTTGATCTAATAGCTTTAAAGCCATTTCTTTATCTTTGGGTTCTATATTAGAATCACCTGATATAAGATTTTTTACAATACCAAGTCCCCCTTGATCAGGAAGAAACTCACCTACTGTATCTAATATAGCTGGAGCCTTCTCTTTTAAGAACACTCCAACTTTAGTTTCTTTAAACTTTTTCTTTCTTTTAGACATTATAAAAATCTAGGATTTCTACTCCAACCGCTGCCATCTTGACTTATGGTTGTGCTAGTAGTTACTTCTTTTTCTGGTGGTGGTGTTTTTGTGCCATCACTAACTGTGTAAGTTACTTTGCTAGAAGACTCTTTATCTTTAGACTTATCTCTTCTTTTGCCTTTACTTAATTTAGTTCTTCGTCTTGGATTGTTTTTCCAATTAAAACAACCAGAAGTTCCTTTATTTCCTTTCTTAACCTTTGAACAACCTTTTCCTCTATTTTTATTAGCAGCTTTTTTATTTTTGTTAGACTTGCTTAAGGTGTTTTTTTGTGATTTTGATAATTTATCTTTAGGCATAACTATTTCTTTCTTTTAGTTTGTCTTCTACGTTTATTACTAGATTTGTCATCTCCTGCATTATCTTTTATAGTTTGTTGATAAGAAACTGAATCAAAAAATTCATTACCGTCTCTATCTATGTAGTCGGGACTAGACTTTATAGTTTTATTGTATAATCTTCTACTAGTTTCTTCTGCTGTTTCATAACCATGTATACCCATGTCATATCTTTCAACACCATCTTTTTTAGTAGCTTTTCTAGCTTTTCTAGCAGCTTTTTTAGGTTTCATATCTGGCATGTTACTCGCTTTTAAATGCTAATAAAAATTCTCTTATTCCCATTCCGAAGGAAATTCCAGAATAAAAAGGGTGTTTATCAAGTAGCAATAATGCTCCAATAAAACACAATGCTAATCCTTTAGATAAAGGATGATTTATTATTTGTTTAATCTTCTCCATTGTAAAATGATTTATAATTATTTTTACTATACGGGTTTACGAAATCTTGATTAGGCCCTTTAAACATAAACTCTTCGTATAAATTCTGTGCTGTTCCTACAGTTTGAGCTCCACCTTTTTTAGTCACTTTAGGCGTTGGTGGTTTCATTTGAGGGGTTGGGCCAGTGCTTGTAGCTTTTTTATTATTTGTAGATGCAGGTGGAGTAACTGCTGCGGTAGAGTTACTTGCAGAGCTATCGTCTTTATCTTTTTTGCTATTATTAATTTTAGCACAATCGTCAGGGTTTTGTTGACACCATTTTTCTTGTCTTGCAGTACTAGCTTTTGAAGCAAAATCTGCAAGTCCATCATTAAAGTCTGATACTGCTTCATTAGCAGCATCTAAACCTGCTTTATTTCTTATTATCGCTGGTTGTCTATAAGTTCCCATATTATTTTCTATTTTTCATTTTACTACCATTCTTAAGCTCTGGATATTTAGAATATACACAGCTTTTTATTTTTTCAGGATTATTTGAATTATGAGCTAGTTTTAAAGCTGATTTAGCTCTTTTTAAACTGTTAACTGGATATGTTCCATTTGGCCCACAAAAGTCTCCTTCAGAAACATCTGGATATTTACCAGCGTTAGACATGCCTGGTTTTTCTCTTATTTCTTCAATATCTTTTTTCATAATATTATTTATTATATGGAAACATACTATTTAGTTTCTCTTTTCTAGACTTACATCCGCATCCACCTGGTATTTTGTCAGCTAATTTTTTTATACCCGTTATTGTTGTAAATTTTTCTATAGTATCTCCTAATCCCTGAGATGGAGCAGTTTTTTTATTAGATTCCATTATTTATTTTTTTTATTTAATATTTGTTTGTCTATATCTCTACACCATTCACGTAGTTCTATAACTTCATCCTCTAGTCTGTTTATATGATCAGTGTGCCAATCTTGTTTTAAATCATACTCTATGCGATCTATAACAGCTTCAGGCATGGCTTTAGCTTCTGCTATATCGTCTTGTAATGTATAATACATACCTACAAAAGAGGCTGTTATTACTAATAAACTAATTATCGTTTTAAGATCTAATTTTAGTTCAGTGCTTTCGCTTATTTTCATATGTCTTTATATTCTTCAGTCGCATCAAAACTTGGGCACGCTTTATTAGCAAAGTCCCTGTGTCCGTGTATGATTGCATCTGGATACATAGCCTTAAGTGTTCTTAGCACTGCTAGCAAACTATCTTTTTGACAATCATATCTAGTATCTTTCGGGGTCTTACCATCTGCTTCTACGCCTCCGCAATAACAAATACCAATACTGTTTCTATTCTGACCCTTCGAGTGAGCCCCGATTTTAGCTATATCTCTACCTTTGTGTATTTCACCATATATATCTATATAGAAATGATAGCCTATGTCGCTCCATCCTCTACCGTCAACGTGCCATTTTCTTATAGTTTCTACAGAAATGTCTTCGCCTTCTCTGGTAGCAGAGCAATGTACAATTAGCTTATTTATTTGTCTCATATTAAAACTTTGCAGATGCTATATGACCGCCTTTAACCTTTTTCTTAGCTTTAGGTAATTTTGGCTTCTTTTTGTTATGAACAACAGTGACTTTTGCAGGTTCTAATCCTTCTTGGCCTTTTTTGATTTCAGCGCTCTTTGCTTCTATTTCTGCTTGCTTTTTAGCTTTTGCAGCTTTTTTCTCTTTACGCTTTTTTAAAGGGTTTTTTATTTTTCCTAGCGTTGTTTCTAGTCTTTTTAAATCATTTCTCATCTTTTCCCTTTTTCATTAACCACCATCGGTGAGCAGTGTACCCAATAGTAACAAGTAGTAAAGTTATCTTAAGCACAGGTTCTAGCCAATCCATCATTGTAACGCCAAATGCTCCAGCATTTAAAACGTACAGTTTGATATCTTCCACAGTTTACTTATTAGCTCTAAGAGCAGCGTTACCTTTGTACATTATGTTATCTACTTCAAGATCAGGTATTATATTAACATCTCTTGATTTCATAACTCTAGCACCTGGTGCGCCTTTATAGTAGTTGTGATTACACATTTTTTTCTTTCCTGCAGGAACTTGTTTTTCTCCGTAACTTGGCATAATTAAGAATTTTGTATTGTTTGTAATGTTTGTGCAGTGCCTGTTCCTGGATTAACTTGTGTGGTTGAACCAGTAGTCGTTTGCAAAGCTGTATCTGTTTGTGCGTTTTCTTGAACAGAAAGTGGTTGAGCTAGATCAGTATTTAAGCCATCTTGTTCTTGCGCTAATCCCATGGCTGGATTAGTAGGTAAAGTTCCAGCTCCAGCTATATCTTGAAATATATTGAATTTATTCTGATCAGTTGGATCTTGCTTTGCTTTTCCTGCGTTAAATAGGTTTTTCATAATTAGTCTCTTCTAGGTACTACATAGTTTCCTTTATCGTCTTTTTGAACTTTAGAATAATCTTGAACACTAAATTGAGGAAATTTACCATCGTGTTGCTTTTGAAAAGCTTCTTCAAATTCGTATTCATCAACATAGTCTCCAACCTTATATTTATCACTAACTCTAGTAGTATCGCTAGGTGGGTTAGGATTTGGTTGAGGTTGTTTTCTGTTATTTCCTAATACATCTTTTTTTGTATCAGCAAACTTATTATAATCTTTTTGATTGTTTTTTCTTAATGCCATGTTATCTTGTTTTGTCTTTATTAACGTTTTCTATAGATCTTGTTAACACTATATCACTGTATTTGTTTCTTTTAAATATTTTACTACTTCTTTCATTAGTAGGGATATCTTCCTCCCCTAATATAATACGGTACATACGGCTTATTAGCTGTTTACACTTAAAGGATACTTTATATATATTGTACTTTTGCGTAGTTCGATTTCGTTCTCTCCAAACAACTATCCAACCCTCTTTGAGTAATCTGTTCCAGCGTCTGTTGTCCCAGCTATACGAGTACGTACCGATTTTAAAGTCTTGTTTTGTAAATAAATCCACTGATTCTAAATATATTAATAATTCTAGGTCAGCATCATTTAATTCGTTTGTTTTGCAAGCCCACTTGCGTATAATTCTATAATGTTTAAGTAAATTTAATTCTTTAAGATCACTTGATGTAAGTTTTCTCATTTCCAGTTTTTTCCTAAGTTTCTTTTTTTAACACCTTTTGTTATTGGCCTATCAGCATCATTACTAGGCAATAACTCTACTTTTTTATTGCTTTTGTTAAAATGAAATTCTACTTTTTCATTATTATACTCTCTAAGATCTCCTCTGTTTTTGTCAGTATAAGCTTTTTTGAATTTTTTTATAGCATCTTTTCTTTTAGGTGGATTTTCTGGAAAAGGATTATAAACTTTTTCTTTTAGTTTTTTATATCTGTTACTTTCAGTATTACCTTTAGATTCCATCTTTCTAACTCTGGCAAGTCTATCAACTTGCTTATCTTCACGCTTTTTCTCTTTCCATTCTCCATCTTTCTTCATCTCGCGTTTTCTTCTTATCTTGTCTATAATCCCATCTGCACGAAATTCATCGTTGCGTTTCTGCCTTTTATTTGTTCTTGGAAATTTAGGTTTCATATAACTATAACTATATCTTGTTCTTTAATTACTTTAAACATTTTGTTTTTAATTTCAATATTAAAACCAGCATGCCTGTCATAATATATTTTATCACCTACTTTTAGTAGTGTAACATCAGAACCTGGGTTTAACACCTCAGCTTCTTGATATCTTATATCTTCTCTTTGCTTATCAGATAAGAGTAAACCACCTTTTGTTTCGGTGGTTTTTTCTTGTAGTTCTTTTATTACTATATATTTACCTACTGCTTTCATTTGCTCTCAAATTATTGATTACACAATCAGTCGATAATATCGTAGTAGCTACAGACGCCGCATTAACTAAAGCACTTTTAGTCACCAACAATGGGTCGATAATACCTGCTTTAACCATATTTACTTCTTTTCCTGTAACCACATTTAAACCCTTGTTTTTTGCTTCGGGATAAACCATTTCAAGACCTGCGTTTGCAAGGATAGTTTCATAAGGTGCTTTAATTGCTTTTAGCAATACTTTTTCACCTTCAGTCTTAGCCTTTGTATAAACAGACGCATTAAGCAAAGCAATACCTCCTCCTGGAACTATACCTTCTTTAATAGCGGCTTTTGTAGCACATATAGCATCTTCTACTCTATCTTTTTTTTCTTTTAGTTCGACTTCAGAACTAGCACCTACTTTTACAATAGCAACCTTACCTGCTAATCTAGCCATTCGTTTTTCTAACTGAATAACCATATTAGGATTTTTAGTTTGCTTAATCTGCTCTTTTAATTCACTTATTATTTTATCTATTTCTTCAGAAAAATAATCTTGTTGAATTATAGTATCAGATGTTGTGCTTACAACCTTAAAACAGCTTCCTAAATGTTCCTCTGTTATGAGGTCCATGTCATCACCTAAGTCTTCATTTATTATAGTAGCACCTGTTATTAAAGATAAGTCTTTTAAAGTATTTAGTTTATTAACTCCAAAGACTGGAGCATCAACGACATTAACCTTTATATTGCCTTTCATCTTGTTCATAGCTAAAGCAGACAAAACAGCTGGTTCCATGTCAGCAATAATTAATAATGCTTTATTTCTTTTTATAACATGTTCTAATACTCCTTGTATTTGTCTTATATTATCTATTTTGTTTTCTACAAGCAATACTAAAGCGTTGTCTAACTCTGAAATACCTCTATCATTATTAGTAATAAAATGAGGATTTTTAAAACCTTTGTCATATTGAGCACCATCTACTACTTCAACAATTGTCTCTGGTGAGTCATGAGTTTCCATCATTACAACTCCAGTCTCGTCAACAGCTTCAAAAGCATCAGCTATAATTCGCCCAAGTTTTGTATCATTGTTTGCAGATATCGATGCAACTTGGTGTATTGACTCGCCTGTTACTTTTATTGATATTTTCTCTAAATATTTTATTACAGAATCAACAGCTTTGTTAACACCTTCTTTAATGGCTCTTATGTCAGTGTTTGAACTTTTATATGCTTCAGTTAGTATAGCATGTGCTAGCACTGTCGATGTTGTTGTACCATCGCCTGCTTCTTTAACGGTTTTTCTAGCTGCTTCTTTTAAAAGCTTTGCTCCCATGTTTTCAACTGGATCTAACAATATGATACTGTCAGCTACTGTTACACCATCTTTTGTTATCTGTGGGTTTCCTGCACTATCTTCAAGAATTACACATTTACCGCTAGCTCCTAGTGTAGAACTAACGGCTTTAGTGAGTTTTTCAATTCCTTTAAAAATAGTATCTTTTGCATCTTTACCGAAGTTAAGATGTTTTACTATTGTTTCATTCATTTGATTTAATTAAATTTAATTGGTTTTAAGTTGTGGTTTAGAAAGTTTTACATTTTTCTTTCCCCTGGTCGTCCAGGATCTGTTCTTTTTGTACTCTTATATTTTTCAGGAACCTTTGACATTTCTTTTTTGTCAATTTGACATGATTTAATAACTTTTCCATCTGGATCTTTCATAGGTTGTCCATTTTTCCCGAGTTTTGTTTGCATAGAGTGTCCTTCTGGACAACCTTTTTTCTTTTTTCGATCATTCATTTTTTTGCTAGGCATAATTATCTTTTTTGAGATTTATTTTTTAACAATTTTCATGCCATTAGCTTTAGCGTAAGCCATAGCTGCTGCTCTAGAAGCTTTAGCACCTGATTGAGCACTTTTAGATTTTTTTAATAAATCCGCTCTTTTAGTTTGTACTTTTGTTAACTTCTTAGAACCTGTAGTATAAGTCTTCTTAGAAGTTTTAGTTTGGTACTTGTTGCTTTTCTTTGTAGCTTTGTTAGCTGCTTTAGTAGCTTTGTTAGCCTTTTTTATAGGGTTAGTTTTTCCTGGCATTGTTTTAATTTTTATTCTGTAAATGTTTTGACCACTTTAGGTCCTTTAAGAAACTCTAATTTCTTTGTATAATGTTCAATAGAAGCGTCTATGGCTTGTTCAGCTCCTTCTATTGTTTCTCTTCTAGTTACGTCAATCCAGTCTTCTTCTTCAGGATGTAAGTATTCTGTTTGTAAAAATCCATTTGGTAACTGAACAATTCTCCAATTGCTTTTTGTGGTTATGTGTTTCCAAAGGTTGATCATTCTTTGATCGGGTCGTGTAGTAGAGGTAAAGTCTCTACTGGTGTATAAAAACGTCATGTTGTTTTGGTTTTATGTTTAACGTTGGTTATTTATACTATCACATGATAGTTCGGTTATTTAATATTATCTTTCTTCAAAGTAAAAATGTAGGCATTCTCTAATTGGGTTAACAAATAAGTCAGGACCTTCTGTAGGATCATTTAAAAATCCACTTTGAATAGCATTGTAGTTATGAACTGCTGAAAGACCTAGGTTTAAGTAAGTTGCATTTTTTCCTAAAAGTGCTGTACTTCCACCAAATGTGCATGTAGCTATTATGTAGTCTTGTCCAGCTTCTATACTTACAGTCTCTTGTAATTGTGCATATTGGATTGTATTATCATCTGGAGTAGCAGGAGATGGTGCAGTATAAAAACCTTGACTTAAAAGCGTAGGTGCATCAAATCCATTTGGTGCAAAATATATTGCAACACCAACTGTTCCCGCGTTAGTTAAGTAAAACTTAGCTCTTTTAATATCCATAGTAGAATCAGCGGTAGTTAAAACATATCTTGTTTGAGTAATTTCAGGACTACCGGCAACACTTTCTTCACCTTGAAATATTGTTAATGGTGACCATCCTTGAGTTTCAGCATTACTTCCTGAAGTTGTTATTGACTCTACATGTCCTTGAGCATTTACAGTTATAGAACTTGGGTTCGCATATGTACCTGATACTATACCTGATGCTTCATGATTTATATCAATAGTTGAGTTTCCTCCACCACCACTAGTTATTTGTGTAGCTATATCAGTTCCACCTAGATAGCTAACGATGCTACCATCTGCAACGTCTTGTGCTGTTCCTGTATCTGCTGCAGCAGTAAACGATGTCATTCCACCGCTTCCGCCTGTCGAAGATATAGTTATTTGATTTGAACCGTTATCTGAAAGAGTTATACCAGTACCTTGTACAAGTTTAACTGTATCTACAGTTCCTGAAGAAGGTGTTAATAATACGTCGACATTAGCTCCGTTTTGTATACTAGATAAATCATAAGTTATTCCAGCGCCTGATCCATTGTCTGCGAATACTAATCTACCTTTTTGATCAACAGTAATAGTAGCATTAGTGTATGTTCCAGCAATAACTGGTGTATCTGTTAAGCTAAATGTTACTTGAGATGTTGGTTGCCCACCATTTACATCAACTTCTATATCTGAACTTCCTATAAAATTTACTAAGTTGCCATCAAATATGTCAGTGGATTCTTCACCATTTCCTAAAAGCCAAGATCTATATCCCTCTGGGCAGTCTAAAGTAACAGTTACAGCTTGACCTATGTTAGTAGCAGTTACACAAGATCCTACAAAATCTATAGATAAAGCATCTAAAGTTAGAGGAGTTCCTTCGTCGAGTATCTCTAATGGAGAACCACCACCGCCAGGAACCGGTACTAACGATGCAATATCTGCTACTGTTATATTTCTAGTAGCGTTTCTGTTATTAACATCAGTTACAACTATTAATTCATTACCTACTGGATTAGTAAGTGGTGGATATGTGTATATTATTGCCATCTAGTTCTTTTTTAACTTGTTCATAGGGTTAGGTCCTTTTCCTTTATTACCTGTGTTATAGTTGTCATCCATCATACCTATGTTTTGTATTTGATCAGTAATGACTTTTATACTCGGGTTTTTATCTATTGAAACTCTATCAAAGTCAGTTGCATGCATTTCATTGCGATCTGTAGATCTTGGATTAGCTTGCATATTAGAATTTTTAAGTGCAGGACGTGGTGTTGGGCCAGATCCTAAAGCAGATTTATTAACTACAGGATTTTCTGTAAGTAAATTCTTTCTTTCTTTTCTAGCTGACTCTTTTTTAGCTTTTTTAACACCTCTCATAGGTTTAGGTCCTTTTCCTCTACGACCTTTGTTACCCATGTCATCTTTTTCTCTTTTCTTTGGTTTATCTCCGTATGCCATAATTTTTTATTTATCTACCTCTATGTAGTTTATTCATTTTACTAATCATTGCCGCATTTCTTTTCTTCGATGCTGAACTACCTGTAGCTCTTTGAGGTACAAGCTCAGACATTGGTTGGAACTTAAAATTATTTTTTTTAGTTTTTTCATAACCTTTTTTCTCCAGGCGATTTGCTCTTTTTTCACTAACTTTTTTAAATTTAGTGTCACCTACATAACTGCGATTATCTCCTTTTTTTATTGCTTTACTAGCTGCTCTTGTCTTTTTTTGGACTAATATTTTCTTTTTCTTTGGCATGATATATGTTTTATGTTCTTGAACCCATATGTTTCATTACTTTGCTTCTCGAGTGTCTATGGTAAGCATCATCGTGTGCATCGTTCTTTAAAGCATGTGCATGGTCGAAATCATTCTTAGCATTTGCCATTTTTCCGTGAGCAGCTTCGTATCTACCGTCAGCTTTTAGTTTTTTCTCGTGAGAGTAGTCGTCCATCGCCGCTTCTTTGTCTTGATATTTGTTCATAATTGCAATTATTTTTAATATTTTTAGTTTTATACGTATAATATAGTTATTTACAGATAAAATAAGAAATTTACTTAAAAAAATAAGGGTACATTGTGACAATAGCCCCTTACTCTATACTTAAGTACCTAATGTCACAGTTTTTATAGCCCCGGCTTAGATATATAGAGAATTTTTACTATACCTTGAAATTTTATTTTGTTTTTTTTTACTAAAGTCGTTTTTTATTTTGACCCCGTACGGACTTTTATATGTTTTATTGTGTGTTTTTTGACGTTTTCAGTATATTATTGTACATGTTTTATGTTTTCACTTTCATGTTATAAAGTAAATACGACTCATTTATGATAATGATTATGAATTTAAAAACTAATAATAACTTAAAATAAATACTATGAATAATTTAACTAAAAAACAAACTAAAGAAATTACTAACTTATATGAAATGCTTTCAAACGGCTGGCATTATACAAACCACCCAATGCATTACAAGTTTATGAAAGCTCATAATGATTTACCAAACTATAACAAATAAATTATAAACTAAATACGAACTAAATAAGATAATAATAATATAAATAAATAAATAAATATAATAACTATGAAAAATCAAATAACAACAAAAAGATTTGTAATAAGAAAGTCACTAATCGGCGAGAATGCAATAATAACTTTCACTAATAATAAAGATATAACTTTCACTTATGACCATGATGAGATTTACTCAACATATCAAGAAAAGTTTGAATCAATGAAATGTTTTCAAGAATACAAGTCTTACACAAACAGTAATACTGTACCAGCATTCTGCAGAAATCTAAGTGCAATAGTATAACTATACTATACTTACTGTATGTAAGTCACAGTGAGAACGTGTGCAATGACTAGAAACTATTCTGAGCACATAAACAAAACTACACTCGTCGTTGATGGTAATAATTTAGCGAGTATAAACAATATGAACATATTACTCAACACATAACTAATTAATAACTAATAACTTAAAACAAATGAAAAAAACTAAAACCAATTCAGAGCAAAAAATAAAAACTAATATAACAGTCGCTTTCTTCACTATAGTCTCATTTATCATAATTCTCGACTATATTACTTGGAATATTTATTAAAACTAAATACGAAAGAGTAATGATAATAATATAAACAAATAAAATATGAAAACTATAACTATAAAAATAGATGAAGATAATGATATCTTCGAAATGAGTGTTGATAATAAAGTATATACTATTGACAATGTGTATGAAAGTAAATACTCTTACTTGTTTGATGAACTAAATATGGCGATAGAAGCTAAACTAAATAACTACTATAAATAAATAACTATGTATAATCCTAACTCACCAAGTAATTGGTCATGGTCAAAAGCATTTAAAGAAATGGAAAAGACTATAAACAGAGCTGAACTCGAACAGCAGATAGTAAACCATCAACATAACTACGATGGTGGTGTTAAGAAATTTACTGAACTAAGTAAAGATAAACAAGATCTTCACTATGAAATACTAAGTCAAATACTATGAAAATAACTAATAAACAATTTAATACAATAGCAACAATGGTAGCAACTATGCTAATAATAGAATTAATAAAACTTGCTACATTTATATAAGTTTAACTGATGAGATCTAAGTGATCGAAACTACTTCGGTAGTCTTAAACAAATAAAATTAAATAACTATGAAAAAAACTATTATGACAATTGGTGCATTCGCTATGATGACATTCGGCCAAGCACAAAACTGGAAACTAAATGAAGCTGTTAATACATTAGCAGATATGGAAGAGTGGATGAATGAAGATATAGCTAACGGTAGAATTGACGCGGAAATAGGCGGAGAGTATATTGACAATATAATGAATGTATTGAGATTAGTTATGACAAGTGAAGATGAAGATGCTTGTGTAAGAAACGCTGATATTGATGAAACTTATTATGAGCGTAAAAAGAAAAGATCATTTACACTAATCAAGTTTGTGATAGAGCCACAAGAATCTATAGCTTTAACTGACTCTTTATAATATAAATACGAATGAGTGAAGATAATAATAATATGAATAACAAATATATATCAACTAAATATCTCGATGCTATTATACTCGACGACGATTACATCAAACTAGTAATTAACAGAGTACAAAAGTCACCTTACGGTTGGACTAAGCGAGATCTACTATCTTCACCATTCGGTGTTAAAACAAAAGCATTTACTTACGAATATGTAAGTGACAAGGTAGACGAGGTGTATTCTACCTTTCCAAACGAAGAAATACACGAGTTAATAACCAAAGTAAAACAATATGAAAATGGTTAAAATTACAAAACTATTTATGGGAGCAAGTATATTACTAAGTTCTTGTTCGACGATAAATAGAGACGTTGTTTTTTACACAAAAAGTGTTAAAAAATCTTTACATAATCTTGAGCAATTAGAGATGTGGATAGAATACGACAGAGAAATGGGAATTATTCCTAATGAGATTGCAGACGATTACGCTTTAGCAGTGATAAGCACAAGGCTAAGTTTAAAAAAGAAATACAAGAAATATGATAAGTAAGACTATAAAAGAACTACAAAAACTATACTCTTGGAATCAGTTCTACCAAGATAGAAAGATGAAGACAGAAATGAAAAAGTGTCAAAGTGATATTCACGCGCTTAAACTCGTGATTAACGAACTAAAGAGTAAAAAGAAATGACTAGTACTAATGCAATAGAAAAAGCTTTACAGCAAAAAATAG
>JAAHTH010000108.1_pt2 | contig 23485 bp, 15 predicted proteins | sample 6116091 | NCBI WGS metagenome assembly JAAHTH01 (sample SAMN13939990, study PRJNA603662) | sponge metagenome | isolation source: marine sponge | host: Mycale hentscheli | place: New Zealand | collected 2006 | reverse complement strand
CTCTTAAATTGGCGAGCGAAAAACAATGGCTAACTTAACTGGTATAAGCCTTCTTCATGACTGCAGCTTTTGACGTACTAAGCGGATAACCGAATCCAATGAGTCGCTTCCAGCTATATTGTGATGGTGTGCGTAGAGCAATTAGTTTGCGTTTGGCGGCCAAGGAGCGGAACTGCCGCTGATGAGCAGTTTCGCCGGTAAATCTTGCCAACGACACAATCCGCTAGGGCTTTCGTTTGGATTTCGTTAGGCGAATATCAATCCAGCGTATTGTTTTAAACGGCCAACGCGGTGATATCTGCAAATCTTGGATTGTCTCGGATGGAATCAAAATCGGATTCAGAGGCAATTTTCGTCAGGTAGTCCGGATTCAGATTCAAAGCAAAAGTCAGGTGCATCAAGGCGTCATCGACTCTTTGATTTAAAGCACAATAACAGGCGAGATTGTAATGACTAATGCAGCTTTCAGAATCCATTTCAACCGCCGCTTGCATGACTTTCACTGCCCGATCAATTTGCTGCGTTCGTTTACAGCACCATGCCAGGGCGAGGTAAGTGTGTAGGTTTTCTCCATCGATTTTGTGAGACTGTTCAAAAAAAGTAATCGCTAAACGCGGACGCTGTGCGATCCGATGAGCCTGTCCCTTTAAGAACAAGATATAAGGCTTATGACCTGCTGGGCGAATTACCTTATTTAAAGAATTCAGAGCAAGATCGACTAAGTGTTTCTTTAAATCCAAGCTAAGACTGCACGAGCCGTCGAGCGCTGTAGCAAGTTCTAGATAGCCTTCTGCCGCCAAGATATTTTTTTGACGTTGAGCTTGTTTGCGGTTCAATGTTTTTCCCGTCATGACCAACTGCAGATTTTTTAAGGCGGTGCGGAATCGTGTTGACGATTCACTCCAGCCGAATCTCTCACGCTAAGAGTTTACCTTGGCGGATTCCAGTCAAGGCAAGAAAGCTAAAAATTTATCGATCCCCTCGCTCTCGCGAGCACCTAAAACCCCAATGATTGTTACGACAATCGAATTCATTGAAAACATATCAATGACAGCTTGCAATGGAATGAGGTCTTTACTCATCATCTGCGAGACACGTGGTTTTTCGACAACATCACTCCGTCAAAACATTTCTGAAACACGGGCTTTTTGTAATTTTCTGCGATGGCATACCGTTTGCGAAGGTCTGACGCATGTAGCCAGCAAATTGGGAATGCTGACTTTTGAAAAGACAACGAAGCCCGGAACTGAAATGTTTTATCCTCGTCGATTATTATTATCACTTGTCATTGCAGCAGGGGCAGTTTTTAGCAACGTAGTTTTTTCAAATAGCTTGTCAGCGTTTTCACCCCCGGTTCAACTGAGTCAATCGGCTCAGTTGAGTCAGGGTTTTTTGACGAGCCAGCCGGATTCAATCGACACTTGGATTTCCCTGGAAACGTTGACCGCGTATGACACGTGGCAATGGTCGATTGATTTTACGCAGGTACACCCTTTTGTTTGGTCGGGAATTGTCCTGTTTGCAGTTCTAATCGCGATGATATGGGCTTCGAGCGATCGGGAAATCGCCCGCTTGCTCGGCAATAAACCAACGAAACCGGTTCATCCTAAGAAATAAATCAGCCTGTCCGACAGCCTTAAACCGCCGCTTCGGTAGCGGCAGCAGGAACTGGGAAATGTTGACAAAGCTCTTTGACGTTTCCTCGAATGGATTCGAGCTTTGAAGAGTCGTCGTGGTGACTCAGTGCATCGACAATCCACTGGCCAACTTGCTTCATTTGTTCAACGCCCATGCCGCGAGTTGTTAAAGCGGGAGTTCCAATTCGAACGCCACTCGGATCCATCGGCTTTCGTTCGTCATACGGAATCATATTCTTGTTAACTGTAATTCCACACGCGCCTAAAGCGTTTTCCGCAATCGTGCCGCCGATTCCTTTGGCCGTGACATCGACCAGAACGAGATGGTTGTCGGTTCCGCCGCTGACAAGCGAAAGGCCTCCAGATTGTAAAGTTTCAGCGAGTGCTTTAGCGTTGGCTTTTACGGATTTTGCATAGGCCTTGAAATCAGGCTGCAAAGCCTCCCGAAAACAAGTCGCCTTGCCGGCGACCACGTGCATCAACGGACCTCCCTGCATTCCGGGGAAAACGCTGGAGTTAATTTTTTTTGCATACTTTTTTTTGCACAACACAAGTCCACCCCTTGGGCCGCGAAGTGTCTTGTGGGTTGTCGTTGTTACAAAATCGGCAACCGGAACTGGATCATTGTGTTCGCCGCCGGCGACCAGCCCGGCATAGTGTGCCATGTCAACAAATAACATTGCACCAACGTCGTCAGCAATTTCTTTGAATCTCTCGTGAGGAATTTGCCGAGGATAGGCACTCGCTCCAGCGACAATCATCTTTGGCTTATGTTCTTTTGCCAGAGCAGCGATTTGATCAAAATCAATCAAATGAGTGTCTCGACAGACACCATAATTGATGAAATTGTAAAGTTTGCCAGAGAGATTAAGCCGCATCCCGTGAGTTAAGTGGCCTCCGTGAGCAAGGTCTAAACCCAGCACGGTGTCGCCGACTTCCAGAGCGGTGAGATAGACGGCCTGGTTGGCTTGGGAGCCCGAATGAGGTTGGACATTGGCAAATTCGGCCCCGAACAACTCTTTCGCTCGGTCACGGGCAAGGTTCTCAGTGACGTCGACATGTTCACATCCGCCGTAGTAGCGACGGCCGGGATAACCTTCGGCGTACTTGTTTGTTAAAACACTACCCATCGCTTCCATCACGGCAAGGCTGGTGTAATTTTCACTGGCAATCATCTCAAGTTCGTCTTTTTGACGAATCGATTCGTCATGGATCGTCTGCCAAAGCTCAGGATCTTGCGATTGAAGAATATTCATTAAGTTGCTTGTTGGTTGCGAGGAAAAATAATGGAATGGAAGTTCGGCGACCCGACGGATAACTCTATTCTAGTTTTTCAAGGACGACTTCCAAGGCGCCCTGATTATCGTCCAAAAAGGCTGGCGATTCGTTAATCCGAAAACAGAGAACTCCACTTGTCGGTGCGGAGATCACCCCGCTTAATCCGATGTCGAGGGGGTTTAGTAATCCCTTGACCTGTTGTTCTGCGGTTTTTGCATTTAAGTCTAAAATGCCCGCTTGCAGTCGTCCCAGGGGACGACCTCGGTGGTACTGAATTGTAATTCCATTGGGTTGGCATTTCCAAGGCGTTTGCGGATTTGATTGCCCGACCACGTATTCGCCGCTGCTTTTGATGCGAAAACGTTCTCCTTGTTGAACGTTTTGTTCGGTTACCTGCCAGCTTCTTTCCGCAGAAATTCGAAATTTGATTTGCCCGGAATTCAGTTGGCTGCCTAGCGAACTAGCCTTCGATAAACAACCACGCGGAACCGAGTAGCCGTAATCAATTTCGTTGATAAACAGTAGCCAGTCACGTTTCAATTCTTCTAAGTTATTTCCAAGTAAGTCAAGAAATTCTCGGTTGAACCGATCTTCATCCAGTTTTGCCAGTTCAGGCAGTTTGGAAAATATCTGTTTTGTTTTTGGATGATTTTGAAAAAACTCACACCCTGCCCAGGCCCAAGCGTAATACCGAACGTTGTTAAATCCAGCGGAAGGGATGTTGAGTATGTCCTCAAGATCTAGCTCGTTCTCGGTGTTGCGTTCGTCACGGATTCGCTTGACTCGCCCCCAATACTCCGCTTCATCACGGTTTCTCAATCGGTGATTGAGCTGCAGTCGGTTATTGTTCCATTGGTGCACACCAAGCAGTTCGGCCATCCCTTCGCTATACCACGCTGGACCGTGGCCACTCAGAAACCACAACATAAAACCGTGAGTGCCTTCGTGCAGAAGCAAATGACGTGTGTAATAGGTTCCCGGTTGGAGGTAAAGCCAAAAGTTATGCCGTCGCTGGAATCCTGCTTTAAAATCAGGCAGGTCGGCCGGCATTAGCCCCGCTCGCTGAAATTGAACCGGATTGGCCCTGTCAGCAATCAGGAAGGCTCTCATTTTCCACAATTCGGCTGATTCCACCGAAAGCCCAAAGAAGGTGCACCATTGTGAGACTGCTTGATCAAAAGCAGTCACAAGCTCTTTGATTCTCTGTTCGTCACGGACATCGGTATAAAGATCGATGTGAGTCCCGGAAACTTTTTGAATCCCAGCGGCTTTTACCAGGGTATCGTCAATCTCAAATGTATCGGAAACTTGCGGGTTGATTTTCTTCATCCCTGATCGCCAGTCATCTTGCCCCAAAGCGAAATTGGCAGATAGCGTTGCTATTAAAATACCAATCGCGGCTTTGCAAACCAGCCGTTGGGGTGGTGCCAATGAGTAGGTTTTGTTCATTGGGTTAGCAAATGTCATAAGATATAATTTGCGGATAAAAGTCATTTAGGTTCGGCTGTCGGCGAGATTACTTCAGCGAAATGAAACGCACTGTATCGTAACGAAAAGTGGAGTGTTTCAAATGAGGAAAATAAAGGGTACTAAAATTAAAGCTTCTTTGGTGAACCCAAACCCCTGTTTTTACTGGTTTGTCGTTTTCTTCAGCGGTGCGATGGTCAGCCTTTGTGCGGGCTGCCTTGCTAAGACAGACAATGAAGTGATTGTTTATTCAGCACTGGACCGAGAATTTGCTGAGCCAATACTTAACCGCGTTGGCCCGGAATTGGGTTTGCGAGTACTGCCCAAGTTTGATCAGGAATCCAACAAAACGGTTGGGTTAGTGACTGACATCATTCAAAGTAAAGGGCGGCCTCAAGCGGATGTTTTCTGGAATAACGAAATACTCCACACATTTCGATTGCAAAAAATGGGATTGTTAGAAGTTTACCGCAGTCCCGCGTCCGAAGTATTTCCGTCGCAGTACATTTCCTCGCGTAATCAGTGGCACGGGTTTGCCGCTCGAGCCCGCGTGTTGATCGTTAACACCAACCTCATCAACGATCCAAATCAAATGCCCGATTCTATCTACGATTTAGCGGATCCAAAATGGAAAAATAAATGTGCTATCGCGCGACCTTTATTTGGAACTACCGCGACCCATGCGGCCGTACTATTCGCAACTCTGGGCGAAATCGATGCGGTCTCCTTGTTGACCAAGATTGCAAATAATGCGGTAGTCGAAGGTGGGAATAAGCAGGTTGCAATCAAAGTGGCACGCGGAGAATACGCGTTCGGTCTGACGGATACCGATGATGCAATGATCGAACTTAATAAGGCCAATCCAGTAGCAATTGTGTTTCCCGATCAAAAACCTGACCAAATGGGAGCCCTGTTAATTCCAAACACACTCTCGATTATCAAAAATGGTCCTAACCCAACACGAGCTCGGATGTTAGTCGATCGGCTATTAGCAGCCGATGTTGAAGAGGAATTGGCGCAAAGTCAAAGTGCACAAATTCCCCTTAACCGGTTAGTTAAGACGAAGTCACCGGCAGTTCCAGATTCTCTATCACTGAAAATCATGGATGTCGATTTTGAGCGGGCAGCAGAGCAATGGGATCAGGCGACCAAAATAATAACTCGTTTATTTCCCGTTGGAAATTAATTACCGGTCGCGCAACGCAATCTCGTTGTCGCCTCAATAAAAAAGCATCACTCTTATTCGGAGCGATGCTTTGTGTTTTTCAGATTGCAGCTAACGCAATAAAATTACACTAGTTGCAACAACTACGTCTCGCGCGGCGGCAAGACATTTTTCCGCGAAGCTTTGCGACCAACCGGACTCGCTTTGCACAGGGATCGCAGCCAGCGTCCGCAGTCGCACCGCAGCAACCGCTTCCAGCAACAACACTTGGAGCTGTCTGTGCGACTGGCTCAACTGGAGCTTCGCTGTCTTGAGCGAACATGGTGCCTGTCATCAACAATGTACATACGGCAGCTGCAATAAACTTTTTCATTCTCATCCCCTTGATTGGTAAAACATATTAATGCGATTGGATCATCCGGCTCCAATGCCGACGCCGCGCCATCGGAAATTTGGCCGATGAAGCAGCCGGATAAATTACCAATTCGTTAAAGCCTGCTCAACCGCCCCCGCTTGCCATTTGGCTCAGTTCGTTACTCGGTGCGCAAAACCTATTCTAAAAGTGAAGGCGGGTAGAATGGGGGAGATGGGGTCACCGCCGTTGTCAAATATCCATCCGGATCAAGTGAGTCGATCTACTTTGGCATCAATCGTGTTCTTAGCAGTAGATCAGCGATTCCCCGTTTGGGTTTTACGATTGCGATCACGACTCCGAGTGCTAAACAAAACAGAGAGTAATAGACAATTAAATCTCCCTTAAACCGTGCTATTGGATCGGTCTCAAGTGTTGCCAATGTTCCTTTGGGAGGATCAAGTCCGTTGGCTTGATCAAGATAGAGCTGCATGAGAACGACGACTCCAATGATCGCAAAAATAGGTGCCCAGGAAATGATGGAGCGAATCGAACAGATCAAACCGCTGGCCTTTTTTCCTTTTAAGTTACAGACTTCGATGCCCATCACTTGGAACACGGGACCGCCGCACCAGCGCCAGCTAAATAAAACAGGCAATATCAAAGACAGCGCGAGACCGATGGAGAAGCAATAGGAACTGCTTGCCGGAACAAAGAAAAAACAAGCAAGGAATGCGACACTGGAGACCAGCGAGTACAAAACCAGCTCGATACCAAGCGTCGCACTCAAGACTCCCAATCGACCATCCCAGGTGAGGTTACTGATGGAGTTCGATCGGGATAGCAGTTGTTCCTCGGCCCATTGAAGCGTCTCTACAGTTTTTGGCCGCAACTGAAGTTCAGTTAAAAAGTCTTGTACAGAGTTAGGAAAAATTTGAGTTCTTTGAAACAGTTCTCCCAGCTCCTGTACTAAAACAACCGCATCTTCGACCGGAATTTGCTGGCGATTATCAATGTCAGCACGAGTAGACTGAGGATGTTCGTAGGTTCCCAGCGGGTTATTTTCAATAGGGTTAACGAGTTGTTTATCGATTAGTTTGCCTTGGCCGGCCTGGTTGAGCCAAACTAAAGACAAGCTAATGGTTTTTGGTAAGGTCCTGTCTTTGATGGCTGCTTGAATTTCAATGACAATATCGAGCATGACCTGTCCATATAGACTCCAGTCAGCGTTGTTTTGAAGCCCCACAAAAATGTGCACGGGGACGCCTTCAATAGATTCGAATGCATCCCATCGTTGCCCGTCATCGAGTAAACCACAATCGAGCCACCGTTGACGCGAATCACGGGCTAAATTCATTCGATCCACCGAAAAATCAGTTTCATCGGTGTGGACGACGATCCAGACGTTGCGATTAAGCGTATCGTCTTTACTTAAATATACTTTTCCATATTTGGATTCACCAATTAGCTCTTTTGTTTCATAAGGGCCAAATTTCAATGACTCGACGGCGGTCAATGTCGGAACAATCACAGGAATTGGAAATTTCTGTTTGCCCTGGTTAAGGCGAATGACGCGCGTTCCCGTCAGCATTCCGTGAATGCCTAAAAAACGATTGGAGGCCCTCATCGTTGAAACACAAATTAGGCAGGGGATATAGGAAGCAGCGAGGTCTCGCATAAATATCTGCAATTGAACTTCTACTGTAGCCGTTGGCGAGCTACCGCTTGCATTCCAAAGTGTAAAGACCAGCGGAACTCCCAAGCCACCGGGCAGAATTGCCGATCGCGCGAATGCCCTGAGTGCGCCGGGGCGTTGTCCCTCAGAATCAATCAAATTCAACATCATCAATCGTTTACCGACGCCGCGCCCAAACCAGCCTTCGCAAAAAGTAAAATAGAGCGTTGTCAGCAGCCAACTTAAGGTTACCCCCCAAAAGCCCACCGATTTTGTCACCCGCTGTACTTTATCCTCGTCAAATTGAACTCCCGCTCCTTGGAAAACCATGGCAACCGCGATGGTTGAGATTACCAGCGTAAGCACAATTTGAATTACTGCTTGATCGATCATGTAGGCTGCAAGCCGGCGACCAACATCAGAGATCGACTCGCGCTTAGTAGCAAAAGGAATCAATGCCAAGCGAAGAGATTCAAGAGTTTGAAATCGTTTCGAAGGATCTTTTTCTAAACATTTCGCGACAACCCGCCCCAGATCTTTGGGAATCGTAGGATTGATTTCCGAGCAGATAGGCGCGCGGTCGGCAATGACCTGTGCAGTCACTGACATGGCGTCGCCGAGAAATGGAGTGCGACCAGTTAGCAGAAAAAATAAAGTAGCTCCGACCGAGTAAAGATCCGACCGCCCATCAACTTTATCTCCCCGAATTTGTTCGGGCGCCGCATAGGACGGGGTGCCCATGAAGGTGCCTGTTTTCGTCAGCCCCGTTTCTTTGTCGCGCGTAGATTTAGAAAGTCCAAAGTCACCAATTTTGACGTTACCATTGGAATCAAGAAAGCAATTCGCCGGTTTTACATCTCGATGAATCATCCCTTGTTCGTGGACAGCAATTAAGCCATCGACGATACCAATCACGTGATCAACGGCAGCCGAGCAAGCGAGGGAACCCTCGACGCTAACTAAATCGGCTAGAGTATTGCCCGGCATCAACTCCATGGCGATGTAAGGCTGACCGGCCTCATTTCCAGCCCCGTAGATAAAGGTCACATTTGGATGAGAGACCTGAGCTGCCAGTTGGGCTTCGCGAATAAAACGTTTGACGTAGGTCTCATCGGAGCCCATGCTTTCGGCGTTGCGTTTGATGGCGACGCGGCGGCCGTTGTTTTCGTCGACAGCTTCCCAGACCGTTCCCATTCCTCCTGAACCGAGCCAGCGGATCATTCGATAATGGTCGATCCGGTCATTTTCGTTGATCGCAGACTCCCCCCCAGGGTTGGGTTGTTGCGGCGCAATGGTCAGGTCTTCCTCTGGTTCAATGGATCCATTCGGATCATCGGCTGGTTGTAACGGCTCTCCACAGTCCTGGCAAAAGCGAGGAGGTTCCTCGCTGTATGTCAGTACACGATTGCAGTTGTGGCATTTGATTTTCAAAGATTTGGATCTCAGAACCATAATGGATGAGCAGACCTTCAGCATTGTAGTTGCCGCCGAAAACTGCGTCGACTGCAACCTTTGACCCAGTGAGTTCGGTTTAAATTAGCCGATCGTTAATTGGTAATTGTTATTAATAATTCATCGGTCGCGGCAATATCGGCTTGTGGCTATAATTATCGGGAAACTGACAAGCATAAGATTTTTGACTAGCCATCTCCCGGAAAGACTATGGACTTACAGCTAACTATTTTTGCGGGCCCCGATGCCGGTCGGATTTTTGATATTGGAGATGGCGAAACTATCATCGTAGGCCGTGGTGAGAAAAGTGATTTTCGCCTGGCAGACCCTTCAGTTTCGCGAGTCCATTTTGAATTAGGAATTCGTGGTGACGAGTATGTCATTTCAGACCGAGGAAGTTCCAGTGGAACGTTTGTCGATGGGAAACAAGTAACAACCGGTACGATTCACCCCGGAAGCGTCATTCAGGCCGGCGACAGCCGGATTAGGTTTATTAAAAAAGACAGCGATGAGCACACTAATTCGCCAGTCAATCAGACAGCTGCGGGGTCTGTGAAACCGCTCCAGAAGTTAGCCGGTACAGAATTAGGCCCGTATGAGTTGCTGGAAATCATCGGCAAGGGTAACAACGGAATTGTCTTTAAAGCAAGAGACTCCAAGAAGGATCGAATTGCAGCTGTAAAAGTTTTAACCCCACAATTCACTTCCAATGATGAACAGCGCCAACGTTTTGTTCGGGCGATGCGAACCATGTTACCAATTAAAGATCCAAGAATTGTTGACCTTTATAATGCGGGCAAAAATGGGCCCTACTGTTGGGCCGCTATGGAGTACATCGATGGCGAAAATCTATCTGAACTAATTGAACGCACTGGAATCGAAGGAATGCTGGACTGGAAAAAAGTCTGGCAGATTGCGGTTGATGTCGCGAGAGCCTTAAACAAAGGATATGAAAACAAAATTATCCACCGGAATGTGACGCCCGCGAATATTCTCCGGCGGCATAGCGATAAAGTGTGTCTGTTGGGTGATTTTATGTTGGCGAAGGCGCTCGAAGGAACCTTGGCGCAACAAGTCACTCAGCCTGGGCAACTCCTTGGCGATATTCCTTACATGGCGCCCGAAAGAACGCGGGCAAACATGGAAGTCGATACGCGTTCGGATTTATATGGCCTGGGAGCGACTTGCTATGCGTTGCTGACCGGTCGCCCTCCAGTTAGTGGGGATTCGCTGGTGGAGACCCTGGCCAATGTTCGCGATGAAATTCCCAAAGCTCCCAAATCATACCAACTGGCAGTCAATGATCTATTCGAAAAGATCGTGATGCAGTTACTTGAAAAAGATCCTGCCAACCGACTGCAAACGCCCTCGGATTTAATCAAAGAGTTGGTCCGAATCGGCAGATATCAAAATCTTGATCCGGGTTTTTGATCAATGCCAGGCGAAGCTGCCGGCATTGCCGTGAATTTCCTGCGAGCTTTCTTGGCGGATGTCATATCAGCCATCATCCTTTGAGGCTGACCACCGGTCCCGAAGCAACGTGATCGGTGATGACGGTGCCCATTAATGTAAAAGCGGCGACTTCGTAAATTCCAATTGGAATAGTTTGACCGACAAGCCGCGTCGTACCATCGAATACAACAATCCGATCGCAGTGGGTGCGCCCCGTCAGTTGCATGGGCGTTCCCTCCGAGATGGGTTGGCCGTTGGAAAGATCGTTTACATCGGCATCGGTTCGTTTACTTGGTCCCTCGACCAGTACTTCGACGGTTTCGCCGAGGAATTTCTGATTGTCTTCTTCGCTGATTTGGTTTTGAACATTCAGCAATTCGTTATTGCGACGCTTTTTTACCAGAAACGGAACATCATCAGGGAGTTGATCGGATGCTTTAGTTCCTGGCCGTTCAGAATACTTAAAAATGAAACTGTTTTTGAATCGGCATTCTTTTACCAAGTCAACGGTTTCTTGAAATTCTTCTTCGGTTTCACCGCAGAAACCAACAATGAAGTCGGAGGAAATCGCAGCGGCGTCGCCGAGCGTTTCGTTGATCCGAGCCATCATCTCGCGATAGTCTCCCACGGTGTAACCACGTTTCATTCGTTTTAATACGGCGTCAGATCCACTTTGAAGTGGGACGTGGAGGTAAGGCGAAACTTTTTTCAGATCCCGGACAGCAGTCAACAACTCGTACCCCATATCTTTTGGGTAACTGGTTACGAACTTGATCCGTTCAATGCCATTGATTTCATGAAGTTGATAGAGAAGATCCGCAAGCCGCGTGGTTGTGCCATCGTCAGCAACGTGTTTGTAACTATTGACTGTTTGTCCGAGGAGGGTGATTTCTTTACACCCTTGTTCGGCAAGAATCTTGGCTTCGTCAAAAACCATTTTCGGTGACCTGCCCTGTTCCGGCCCGCGTGTCATGGGCACGATGCAATAAGTGCAAAATTTATCGCAGCCAATTTGAATTCTGAGAAAAGCCTGGAACGGCGTTGGTCGCATTGTGGGATCACGTAGCGGATCAAACGTCTCATGGCTTCGTTTAATGTCGGCAACTTTTCCCGCGGTTCGCCCTAAACCGACTGCGGTATGTTGACCACCGTCGGTTCTCGCTTTTTGGATGAGCGATGGAATTTCTTTTAACTGGCCGGGTCCGACGATCAGATCGACGTAAGGCGCTCTCTGGAAAATTAACTTTTGATCTTTTTGTGCCATGCACCCCATGACACCAATGATTTTGTGAGGATGGTTTTTCTTTTCAGCGCGAAGCCGTCCCAACGCACTGTAGGTTTTATTTTCTGCCTGTTCTCTGACCGAGCATGTGTTGAACAAAATAGTGTCGGCATCACCAACATTGTCGGATAACTCGTATCCTTCTCGGCGCAGGCTCGCAACGACCATTTCACTGTCGAGCATGTTCATCTGACAGCCGACAGTTTCGATGTACAATTTGTGAGTTTTAGTATCGTTGGACATAGATCGCGCAAGTAAAAAACGGTGAATCGAATAACCAGCCAGAAAGCTGGAATAACCTACTAGTTGCCGAGTCGACAGTCTACCATGAGGCGTTTCGCTGACGCGAGTCGAAATCTTATGATGGTCAAAATTGTTTTTAGGCTGGTCGACGAAAGTTACCAATTCGCCGGAGACTGGAACACGATATAGCGCTCGGGGGAGCCCACAGGCTGAAATCAATCCATTTGTACGGTGAATTGGCAGCACTTCGCCACACATTCCCGTCTTCTTAGCCCCCGTTGGAAACTTATTGGAAAAGATCGTCGATTGCTGGCGCCCGGCCCCGTAAAAAATCGCTAATTGGCATCACGCGTTTTCCGGCTGGCTGGAGGGTGTCGATTGAAATTTGCCCCGATCCGGTCTGGATAATGAGGGCGGTGCCATCGGCAACCAGAACACTGCCGGGTGCTTTGGCGGAAGAGGGACTTTGTTCCGGCAGCGCAGTTGCCTGGTGAATAATTATTCTCAAAGGTTGTTTAAGTTTTTCATTGTCCCAGGTAGTGAATGTCCCGGGCCACGGCTGGAATGCACGGATTTGATTGACGATCTCGACAGCTGATCGAGACCAGTTGATTTTGCCGTCAGATTTTTTCAAGCGTGGTGCGCGCGTGGCTTGAGCCGGATCCTGAGACTGTCCGATTGGCGAATTGCCATCCCAGTTTTCTAAAACATCGATGGCTTGAAGAACAGGTGCGACACCGAGCTTAGCTAGGCGAGGTTCGATTTGTTCCGCTGTTTCCTGCGGGCCAATTTCTGTTTCTGCTTTGATCAAACAAGGCCCTCCATCTAACTTTGAGGTCATGTGAATAATCGTGATCCCAGTCACGGGTTCTCCTTGAAAGATAGCCCAGTTGATGGGAGCAGCTCCGCGGTATTTGGGAAGGAGCGAACCGTGAAGATTAATGCCTCCAAGTTTAGAAGCGGCGAGGCAGTCTCGAGAAAGGATTTGACCGTAGTCGCATACCACAAATAAGTCAGCCTTAAAATTCAACAGTTGTTCGACTGACTCCGGATCATTGACATTCATCGGGTCGAACACTGAAAGACCAGCGCCTATGGCGCCATCCCGCGTTGGGTTCTCCGCGGTTTTGCGACGCTTACCCGAGTCCGCAATGGGCCGCGTAAAAAGGGTAACTACTTCGTGAGGTGACTGAATGAGAGCCTCAAAAGTCGGAACGGCAAACGGGCCGGTGCCGAACATGATCAAACGCATCTCTAAACTCTCTGGGTTGGAAATTTAATTGAAAACGATTAAATGAATTCGATCTCGCCTGTTCTTATAAATCGCATAAAAATAATATCATTGGCTCTTGGTCAACGGTTCGAAATTTTTACCGCTGTCAACCAACAGCCGGATTAACAATATTTAGATTCGATTTCAGTCAGACGTTTAAAGATGGCCGCATCGTCTAAAATTTCACCGGTCGAACGCTGGTTATCAAAATCGATTTCGAACTCTTCCAGCTCACCGTCGATTTGTCGCTTTGACGATTCACTAATCCGATCAATAAACAAAACCCCTTCCAGGTGATCGGCTTCGTGTTGAATGGCTTTTGCCAACAATCCATCGACGGTTTGGTTGATTTCCCGACCGGATAAATCGTAGGCAGAGATATGAATGGTTTCAGGCCTTGAGACCTGTGCGTTGACACCCACAATGCTCAAGCACCCCTCCTCAGCTTCGTGACTCCCTTTAGGCGAGCTCACAACAGGGTTGATAAACACCAACTCCTCGCCCTCATCGGGCGACCCAGAAAGATTGATCACAAACAATTGGAGCGGCAAATCAACTTGATTCGCAGCAAGGCCGATCCCTTTGGCAGCGTACATCAAATCAAACATCTCCCGAACCATATTTTTTAATTCACGGTCGATTCGATTAATCGGTTTTGATTTGTAACGCAAGGTGGGGTGTGGATATTGGACAATTTTCAAGTCAGTCAAGCTCCCGTTCGACTTTTTTGTCGGGTGGATAAAAATGTCTTATGCAAAAGCATGTTGACAATTCAATTAGTGTTCACCGATAGCATAGCTAGATTTCAAAGCTAAGGGTATCGCGGAGATCTTATCATATGAGGATAGTAAAATAATCAATCGTTTTTTATCGACTGAAATATTATTGATGAATGCAACGTGTTAGCTGTGCCCGGTCCATAAATTAGAAATCGGCGATGTTGTTCAGGGTAGGAAATTTTTCAATTTGAACTACAAAAAAAAATGTTGGTGAAAAAAATTTTGTTTGCTTGCTTGACAACTCGGGAAGCGTCATCAAAATGGCGTTCGAGTTAATTAAGAAAACTTCAAACGCATGTTGGCTCATCGAATTTTCAAAATTGTTGATTCATCCTGCGTTTCACTTGTAAATATATTGCCCTTGTCGTCTACCACTTCCATGGTCGATGTTGAAAGCAGTTGAACTGCTAGTGAGTGTTTTCCGTGGACTCAAAAATCGTGTACGTGCAACTTGTTTTGTTCACCTTGTTCAACGTCAGCACGTCAACCAAACGCTGTAATTTACGAGTCGCATGAAGCGACTTTTGAATTTGGGTGGCGGCGACCGAGGGATGCGACAGTCGGCGACGAGAGTCGTGGAGCGGATCTCCACGCCCTTTAAATTTTGTCTGTGGGATGGAAAAGTAAAAGGAAATCATGCGAAACGATTTATCGAATCGTAACTCCATCGGCGAACAGCATGGCAGCAAGCCAGCAGGCAGCCATTTTTACTGGTAACGTTGGAATTTTTGACTTATCAGGATCATTCGACGATTTGGCTAGGATGCCGATCGTCGTTTTTTTTGCGCAGGACGCGCAGGTCATAGAGCAAGATATCTAAGGATTGCTGAGTTGAGCGGTCAATTGAATTCGTTGCAAGGTATTAATCGTTCATGGTGGATTGTTTGATCGCGTTTGGTTCTAACCAAGGAGATCGCGAAGGAGCCTACGAGGCTGCTGTCAACTCACTGAATCAGTCTCAAGACGTCGAAGTAGTTGCTGTCAGTGAGCTGCACGTTACGGCGGCAGTGGGAGGCTCTGACGACCAGCCGTCCTACCTAAATGGTGCCATTCGATTGTCGACCAGCCTGAGTGGAGTGGACCTTCACCAACTGCTTATTCAAACGGAGAATGATCTAGGGCGAGTTAGGCTAGATCGTTGGGGTTCAAGGACGATTGATCTGGATTTGTTACTCTACGGCGAAAATCAGATAAGCACGCCGAAATTAACCGTGCCCCATCCGCGAATGTCATTTCGACGATTCGTTTTGGAACCTGCAAATGAAATCGCGGCTGAAATGATTCATCCCCCTTCTCGCTTAACCATTGCCCAATTAATGGAAAGAATTGCACTGGGCAGTCGTGTCGTCCTCTGTCTAGAAGATCGTGACCTCAACGAGGTTTATGGCGAAATGGAGGGAGAATTCACAGTAAAATACGGGTCAGCTTGGACGCTTGAACGTGTCGATCGATGCGACCAGATAAAAGGAAACCCGATGAATGCGGTATTGATGGCTTATTTTGCTTTGGATGACTCGCTGGTCGACCCAAGCTGGTTGGCGGCACAGGGCTTTCAGGGGCCCACGCTGGAATTGCCTCGGGATCCAGCGTTAGCGAGACAAGAGCTGTTTGCAGCGATCGAAGCCATTCAATAGGCTGAAAATGCGAACTTATTGCACAGGCCGGCTTAACTTACGAAAACCAATTCAAAAATAATAATTTTTTGAAAAGAACCGCCCGACGAGATTGATCGTTTGGTAAATTTTTCAAGTCGATTTGTTTACGAAGCGAGCAATCAATGCCATTTAAATCTGAGCGCCCTAATTTCGGGCCATAGTTTTCATTTAATTAGCCCCCTAGAGAATATGAGAGTCATTCTGGCAAGTAGCGAAGTTGTTCCGTTCGCCAAGACGGGCGGTCTCGCCGATGTTGCCGGTGCCCTCCCTCGCGAATTGGAAAAACTGGGTCACGAAGTCTCAATTTTCCTTCCGGCCTATCAGAGTATCGATCGAAAACAACACGATATTAAAACTACAAATGTCTCTTTCGAGATTCAAATCGGAGATCGATTAGTAGCCGGTAAGTTGTTGGAGACCGTTTTACCCGACACTCAAGTTAAGGTTTTCTTAGTCGAGCAGCCTGGTTATTTCAATCGCGATAATTTTTACGGCCAGTCGGGAAAAGACTTCCCAGACAACTGCGAGCGTTTCACTTTCTTTTGTCGCTCAGTATTGGAGTCGTTGATCCAAATGGGTACGGCTCCGGATTTGATCCATTCGAATGATTGGCAAACAGGTCTGATCCCTGTCCTTCTTAAAACCGATTACCAACATCATTCTTGTTTCGAGGCAACGCGAACGTTGATCACGATACACAACCTTGCCTATCAAGGATTGTTTGATTACGAAAAACTAGCGGTTACCGGATTGCCGGCCGAGTATTTTAATTGGAAGCAAGTTGAGTTTTATGGGAAAGTGAATTTACTGAAAACGGGGATCGTGTTTGCAGACATGATTAACACCGTCAGCCCAACTTATGCCAGGGAAATTCGAGAGCCTGAACAGGGGTGCGGGCTCGAAGGTGTCTTGCGAGAACGCGCAGGTGAATTGACGGGTATTCTCAATGGAATAGATGTAGCGGATTGGAATCCGGCGATCGACCCATTCATAGAAGAAAACTTCTCTTCCGACTTTGATGTACGTATTGGGAGTTCCGGGAAATCGGCTTGTAAACGAGCACTGCAAAAAGAAGCTAACTTAAAACAAGATATCGATATGCCTCTCATTGGTATTGTGGGGAGATTAGCCTCGCAGAAGGGATGGTCTTTGATCGTTCCCGTGATGAAAGAGTTTCTCGAAAATACGAATGTCCAGTGGATTGTGTTGGGAACCGGCGACCCAGGCTACCATCATCAGCTGGAGAACCTTCAACAGAGGCATCCAGACAAGCTCGGGTTGAATTTGGGGTTTTCAAATGAGTACGCACACCGGATTGAGGCTGGTTCTGACATGTTTTTAATGCCTAGCCAATACGAGCCCTGTGGTCTAAACCAGATGTACAGCATGGCTTACGGAACAGTACCGATTGTTCGCGGCACCGGCGGTTTAGCAGATACGGTCGTCAATGCCACGCACGAAACTTGCGAATACGGAACGGCGAACGGGTTCAGTTTTGGTGAATTTTCGGAAGAAGCGCTTCGCACGGCCGTCAAAAGCGCATTGCAAATGTACAATCAACATCGGTTGATTTGGAATCAGTTAATGCAAGCAGGGATGAAAAGAGACTGGTCGTGGCGGCGAAGTGCAAAGCAATACGAAGAACTTTACCGTCGAACAATCGAGAGCAAGGTCTAACCAGAGAATCAGCATCAGAGCAGGGGCAACAGAACTTTCCTGCGTCACGTTTAGGTCGACACTAGCTTTTTCATCATATTGGAACCCCGAGCAAGAAAACCATGTCTGATCTGCGGCTAGACCCAATCAATCAACAATGGGTAGCGATTGCCAGAAATCGGCGAGATCGGCCGATGGAATTTGTGCCGATGGAGCAACTCCGCCAGCAGATGATCTGCCCTTTCTGCAAAGGGAATGAAGAGGAGACCCCCTCGGCTCTTGCAGCTTATCGTGCGGACGGTTCCATTCTGCTAAATAACGAAGATCTTTCGAATTGGTCGGCTCGAGTCATTCCCAACCGCTATCCCTCGTTCTCATTCCGCGCGACGGAGGATCGGGATCAGCCAGATCTAGGAAATCAATCTTATGGACCATTTGAGTTCAATCACTCGCAGGGCATTCAGGAACTGATCATTCCTTCATCCCGACATGTGAGTTCGCTAAGCGAATTATCGGACCGGGAGTTGCAGTTGTCTTTTCAAGCTTGTCGTGACCGCTTGGAACATGCGAAATCACTGGAATACATCAAGCACGCGATGCTATTTATGAATTGTCGACTTGCTGCCGGTGCTTCGCTGGGTCATATCCACTATCAACTTCTGGGAACGCCAGTGATCAGCGAATCAGTGACTTCACGGACACATCGAGCGGAAGCTTATTGGAATGAAAATGGTCGCTCGATGATGGTCGACCTCGCTAATTGGGAGATCGCCGAGGGGGCGAGAATTGTAGATTCTACGGATAATTTTTGCATTGTTTGTCCGTTTGCTAGCCGATTTCCTTTCCAAGTCTGGATTATCCCAAGAAATGAGAAGTTTAATTTCGTTTCTTGTGACGAGGCGGTTCGAAATGAACTGGCTTCGCATTGCCGGAATATCGTAACGAAATATGAAGCGACATTAGACACTCCAGCTTACAACTTGTTGTTTCATGCGAACCCCTTCGGCGCAGTTAACGGTCAAATGAATTACTTCGAGTTGTTTCCGCGGTTAACGATTGCGGCTGGATTCGAGCTGGGCACTGATATTTGGGTGAATCCAGTTACCCCGGAATCCGCTGCTCGAAGGTTGCGCCCCGAAGATTGATTGATCACAAAATCTTTGGCAGGTGATCTCCAGTAGCTTGCTCACCTACATTAAAATTTACGGGTCAGCTAAAATCTCGTGAATGTTGTAAGTGGAAAATGTGAATCGTCAAAGTATTTTCAGCGATGACGGTTTTCGCCCTTTGGACGAACGAGAAATTCAGTAAAACAATAACGTTACCAAGATGGCGGTCATGCCTGGGCGTTGATGAAGGACTGGCCTGCTCGTTTCTCTATCAAGATACCCATCTAATGTCATCGGCGAATTGAGCCCTTTGTTGCGGCGACCGTCGAGAGGTTAAGTAAAAAATAATATGAGTGATCCCCAAATTCAACTTTGTTTGGTGTTGCACAACCATCAGCCGGTTGGGAATTTCGATGGCGTTTTTGAAGACGCGTATCAAGACAGCTATCTTCCGTTTTTGAATGTTTTTGAGAAGTTTGTAGATCTCTCGATCTCACTTCATACCAGTGGCCCGTTGATGCAGTGGTTGCAAACGAACCACCCGGATTATCTCAATCGAATTGCTCAACTTGTCGAAGCCGGCCGGATCGAAATCATCGGTGGCGCTTTTTACGAGCCGATATTACCCATGATTCCTCGAAGAGACCGGGTTGGGCAAATCACACGTTTTACGAAATGGTTGAACGAACGAGTTTGTTCGAGTGTCAACGGAATGTGGATGCCGGAACGGGTTTGGGAGTCCTGTCTGACGGAATCGCTTGCCGATTCAAATATTCAATACACTGTCCTTGATGACTACCATTTTCGACGCGCCGGGCTTAAAAACGATCAGCTAACGGGCTATTACATCGTCGAAGAAGAGGGGAAAACTGTCCGGGTTTTTCCAGGGAGTGAACATCTACGGTACCTCATTCCCTTTGCCGAACCTGAACAAACCATCAACCACTGCCGGATGCTTGCGGCTCAGTCTCCTAACAGCGTTGTTGTTTTTGGGGACGATGGTGAGAAGTTCGGAACCTGGCCCAACACGAAAGAACACGTCTATCAAAATGGCTGGTTGGAGCGATTCTTTCAGGCGTTGACGGACAATCGAGAGTGGCTGAAAACGACGACTCTTCAGCATGCTGTGACAACGACTCCTCCGCGTGGAAAGATTTATCTGCCCGATGCAAGCTATCGGGAAATGACGGAGTGGTCGATGCCGGTCGAACGACAGGTAGAGTTTGACGAGTTGGTGCATCAGATGGAGCACGATTCGCGGTGGGAACAGATACAGTCGTTTCTTGGTGGTGGGTATTGGCGAAACTTTAAAGTTAAATATCCAGAATCAAATCAAATGTACGCGCGGATGATGTACGTCAGTCGATTGCTGGAGAGGGCTGCAAGCCGGGGCTGTAGCCAGCAAGTTTTAGATGCGGCGGAGGATCATCTTTTTCAAGGCCAGTGCAACTGTAGCTATTGGCACGGCGCTTTTGGCGGCATTTATTTACCGCATTTGAGAAATGCTGTTTATCAACATCTACTTGCTGCGGAATCCCTGCTCGAGCGTTCCATGGGACGAGAAGAGACATGGGTCGAAGCAACTACGGACGATTATGATTTCGATGGCTGTGCCGAAGTCCGTTTGGCAAACGATCAGTTAGTCAGTTGGATCGCACCCAATGACGGCGGACAAATTTACGGGTTGGACGTGCGAGGCGTGAATCACAATCTCGGCGCGACCATACAGAGGCGACCTGAACTTTACCACGCAAAGGTTCTCGAAGGAGAGAATCAAAATGAAAATGAAGCGGCGAGCATTCATGATCTTGTCGTTTTCAAACAGGCGAATCTTGACGAGAAGCTGCAGTATGATTTGCAGCCTCGGAATTCATTAATCGATCATTTTTGGGATGACGATGTAGATGTGGTTTCGCTTCAGGAAAGCCGCGCGGTAGAACGGGGCGATTTTGCAATGGGAGCCTACACAGCGACCATCAGGCGAAATTCAGATCGCATTCAAATCCTTACAAGTCGTGAAGGAAATGCCTGGGGAATTCCGCTAACTTTGAAAAAGGGAATTACACTCAACGCGGGCGTAAATGCACTTGAAATCGCCTATTTCATCGAGGGTCTTCCTCAGGATCGCGAATTACATTTTGGCGTCGAATGGAATTTTGCGGGGCTTCCCGATGCCCAGCACGACCGCTTTTTTAGCGATTCAAACGGAGAAAAACTGGGTGATTTGGGATCAATCTTGAGTCTTGAGGATTCTCGAGCAATCAAGCTGACCGACCAGTGGTTAGGTCTTGAGATCGGGTTGGAGTCGGATCAAGCGGGTGGCATTTTCGCCTATCCCGTGAGGACGGTAAGTCAATCGGAATCTGGATTCGAGCTGGTTCATCAATCGGTTTGCGTCCAACCGCATTGGAAGATCAAAGGCGATGTAAATGGCTGTTGGGCTTGCCGGATCAATTTAAAACTAAATGCCGGTGTCACCGCAGCCAACCAAAACAATAGCCCGGCAACAGTGAAGCTCTAGATCATTTGAAGATGGTTTAAACTCACTTCGCTATTTTGAATTCGATCCAACTGGATGCCTCGGGATTATGATAGACCCGGTGAGTCGCTTTGATGAAATCATCCGCAGTCGCTTTAAAAATGTTCTCCACATACTTTTGTGGATTGCGATCGACTAATGGAAACCAACTACTTTGAATTTGAATCATAATGCGATGCCCAGGTTTGTAGGTATGGCACAGATCTTGAAGCGGTAAGTTGATTTCAGCGATCTCGTTGGCGACAAAAGGTTCCGGCTTTTCGTATCCGTTACGGAATCGCCCACGAATGACCTCGCTGCGAACCATTTGCTGGAACCCGCCAAAATCCAAACCTGGCTGGGATCCCTCAACAAAAGGATGGTCATCAGGATAAACATCAATGATCTTTACAATCCAATCAGCGGAGGTTCCCGTGGTGGATACATTTAGATGAGCCATGACATCGCCGTTGATTGTCACGGCCTGCGTCAATGGCTCCGTTTGGAATACCAGAACATCCGGGCGAGCGGCAGCGAATCTCTGGTCATCCGACATGTAGGGTCGAGGTGTAAACCTGAGTTCGAGATCCTGCCGATCGCGATGGGGTACGGGATTTTGAGGGTCACTGACAAAACTCGTTTCTGTCAGTTCTGATTTTTTTGGTTGAACCTTAGAAAGCGATTGATCGCCGTGAAGGTAATATTTCACGGATTCTACGTTCGCCGGCGGCCATGCTGTGAATTTGTTCCAACGTCTTAAGCCGGTATCGTACATCATGGCTTTGAAGTTCGGCTTCTCGCCGATACCCTTTAAAAAGTATCGAAAGAAGGGAGATTCGATTTCTTTTTGATAGAACGCTGATACGTTTTTGCCGAAGCCGACTTTTCCGACGACGGCATTGGGTGTGTCTCTTGCCCAATCTCCATGACTCCAGGGTCCCATCACAATCGCGTTGAAAATATCTGGATTGTTTTTGTCAATTTCGCGATAGATATTTAACGGGCCGTACAAATCTTCGGCATCAAATAGTCCGCCGACAGTTAAGACGTTGGTTTTGATACCTTTTAAGTGCGGAAGAATACTTCGCTTTTGCCAAAATTCGTCGTAGTTGGGATGTTCGACAATCTGTTTCCAGAAAAAATTATCCTCATCATGTAATTTTCCCGCTTCACTCATTGGCCCGAGACTCATATAGAAGTTCCAGGCATCTCGGGATGTTGGTTCAATCGATTTATACCAGGATGATTGAGTCGGTCCCTGATGTTGAAATCCAAAAGTCGACGTGGCGACGAAGTAACTTAATAAATAGGCTCCGTGATGATGGAAATCATCAAAAAAGAAATCTGAAATTGGTGCTTGCGGAGAAGCGGCTACGAGAGCCGGATGGTGCTCTGGCAATGCGGCGGCTGTGTAAAATCCGGGATAGGAGATTCCCCACATTCCAACTTTGCCATTATTATTCTTAACGTTCTTGAGAAGCCACTCAATCGTGTCATAAGTGTCTGAACTCTCATCGATGGAGTCTTCTCCATTGATATGAGGTCGCATATTGTCATACGATCCCTCGGACATCCAGCGACCTCTCACGTCTTGAAGGACGAAAATATATTTTTCCTCTTCCATCAATTTAGATGGGGCGATGCGGCCAGAATATTGGTCAGCACCGTACGGTCGGACACTGTATGGGGTTCGCTTCATCAAAATTGGGTAGGCAACAGAATCGTCACGGGGAGAGTAGACCGTGGTATAAAGTTTGGCACCATCGCGCATCGGTATCTGGAATGACTGTTTCTGATAGTTAGCTTCAACAGACGAGACTGTTTGCGCGAAAGACGAGTTCGCCGATGTCGAAATGGTGAATAATACGGTCAAAATCGTAATAATTAACCAGTGGTAATGTCTCGACGCTTGCAACAAATATCGACGCATGATTGTCTCCAGGGCTATCTCAAAATTCTGAAGCTCCATCGTAACCGGTATTCGCCTGTTCGGTAACCGACGAAGTAAGCCGTATCTTTGGAGGATCGCCAAGAATTGCCCAATGAAAGACCAGAAAACAAACGGCGCTTTGCAACTTGTTGAGATGGCGATTTGAGATCGCGGGAGATCGTGATTGGGTCACTACCGAAAATGGCTCTGTGGTTTCCCATTTTCTAAGCAAATCAGAAGAGTGGAAACGAGAAATTAGGACCACTCACAGTTCAAAGTCTGAGTTACCGAATGGTGACCGTGGAATCCAGAGTTAGCAGTTCGCAAACTTCTTTGAGTTGACTGTCGGCCAGGCTAATTATCCCACTTTGTGGAGCGATTGCTGACGTTGTCAGTTCCCCGCGAATCACTAGTTCCCGACCATCAGTAGCTTTTAGCAAGATGTTGCCGTTGTTCATGTTGACCAGGTACTCGCCCGGAGAGAGATTGATTCCTGCGAAATCAAACTGGCAACCATAGAGTTCACCGAGATAGAGTGTCATTTTGTTGTCGTCGCGGTCAA
>JAAHTH010001196.1_pt1 | contig 23493 bp, 21 predicted proteins | sample 6116091 | NCBI WGS metagenome assembly JAAHTH01 (sample SAMN13939990, study PRJNA603662) | sponge metagenome | isolation source: marine sponge | host: Mycale hentscheli | place: New Zealand | collected 2006 | reverse complement strand
GCCATTACTCCTTCTTCATATTTGAAAGATAAGATGCGGTTGAACTCACCTACAGAATAAATCTTGCTGGTGTCCTTAACATATTTACCTTCATCATTTACATAACCATTCTTGAACATATCTACTTCGCCCCCACAAAGTAAATCAAAGTTGATTTTATGTCCTTCATAAAGCTGGTCATAAAGATGAATGTATTTGTCTTGAACTTCCACACCATTATCCTCATAATATTTTTTAGCCATTAAGTCAGCGGTGTATGTAATAGATTTTTCTGGAACACCTTTCATTCTGATGTGATGTCCCCAAATTGTATTACCATTTTCGTCTACAGATTTGAGTTTATCAATATAACATTTCTTACCTAAAAAGATACTTTCAGTAGCAACAATATCACCAGCACTACCATCTAAATCAAAGTCAATATGGAATTGTCCCATATCATTTCCAATCAGTTCTTTGTTATATTTTTTGGTATATTCCTTACCTAAAATCTCAACTTCATCATAATCAATATGTAAACTATCAGTATCTTGTGTGTATATTTTCAATCCCAAATCTTCAGCAAGACACATCACTTTGTTCATAATATTTTTTGAAGATGATAAGATTTCCACACCTACGTGAGCATTATTAAAATGTGTATCAATTGGCTTATATTTCTTCACAAGATATTCCTTACCAATCTTAACATATTCCTTAATGTAATTATAATTCTTACCTAAATACTCGTCCCATTTGTTATAAAATCCACGTTCCTTACTATAACCAGTTTCACTAACAATCTCAATATCTTCTGTGATTGGTTTTAAGATACTCTTACCATAACTACTATTCATTAAGAGTTTGTAAACAGCTTGAATAGGGTTCTTTTCCTTTTTCTTTTGTCTGCGTGTATCATACAAATATCTGATAGTCTGATGAATTGTGGTGTTGTGTCCTTCATCAAAATAATATCCTTCAGTAATCTGGTATTCAACATCTTGAAACTCAATTAAATCTTCAAGTGATTGTTTATCAAGGTAAACTTCCTTTCCAACTAAATCATTTGTAAAATCTCTAACACCACTTTCAGTCATAACAGAACATAATGGAAATTGTCTACTCTTACCTACTTTGGTAATAACACCACGAACAAAGAAGCCATCATAAGCAAGACAATCTTGAAGGTTTGTGGTTTGTAATACTTTTGGTAATCCACGTAAGAAACCCTTACCTAAATACATAGCAGAAGGATATAATGAACAAGCATCAAAGTCAGCAATCTTACCATTAGATACTTTCCATTTCTTATTACTATTGGTCATAGTTCTTCCACCAACAACACATCTTTGTATGAACTCACGTGGTTTTCCAGCTAATTGGTATACACCTTCATAACAACCTTGTGAAATTAAATATTTATGTGATAAGGAAGCACACGATAAAATAGTATCAATATTAAGATTTACGTGATGTTCACTATCAGAACCCAAATCAGAAATCCAGCTAGAAAATATTTCATATCCTTTCCTTAATACATCACAATCTATTTCACAATACATTCTTGAATACTCCATAATATTGATTTCACCATTATGAATACAATTCCACTTAACACAATTATCTTTGAATGTCTGAAGATTTTTCTTACCACATTCCTTTACAACTTCTTTATATACAAAATCTTCTTTATAATGTATCTTGGTAAGACCATAAGAAGAAAATACTTTATTGTATAACTTATAAGGTATGACTTCCTTACCTTGTTCAAGTTTAAACATCTTACCAAACTTTCGTAATGGTTCTGGAATAATAGCATAACTATCTTTGATTGTAATATTGTGAACGTGTTTAAGTTCTGTTTTCTTTTCAATATTTTTAGCACCATTATCCTTATAGCCACCTTTGTTAATGTAATTGACTTCATTATGATAATATTTTGCTTTACAACTCATAAGCATTTTTCCCTTTTCAATTGGTTGTTTCTGACTTAAGTATGGGAACAAAAACTTATAATCATAACCAGAATTGTGAGCAATAAGTAATACATCTTCAATTTTTCTTTCCTTACCATCTTTGGTAATAGTTTTTGGTAAGTTGTCTAAAAACTTTCTAGCACAATCCTTACCTAAAAAGTGTTGTTTTTCACCATCTTGGGTTTCCATACAACATAAATATGGTTTATGTATCTTACCATCTTTAGCATCAGCATACGTTTCAAAGTCAAAGAAAATCTTATATCCAGCACCTTTACTACTTGTTCCAAATGAACTTTCAAAATGAAGTAATTGTAATTGGGTATAGTGTGAACAATCATCAAAATATTCTTGAATTAAAGACCATTTTTCTTCTGAAGATAAATCACAACCCATTTCATCTTTCATTTGTTTTTTGGCTATTCTGTATTCCTTAAGTTCATTTGAATATTCATCTTTAAAGTCATCAATTTCAGTAATAGAAGGTGGATTTGGTTTCCAATTACTAACACCATATTCAAGTGTTCCAAAATCTTTCACTTTATCATAAAATTGTGTTTCAAGTATAGCATCAGTATACTGAATTGGTGTAAGTAAATTGTCTTTGTTTTGAAGTAATGTTTTAATAAGTAAGAAACTATCTATGTATCTATCATTTGATTTCTTACATTTTTGGTTCTTATCACGTTTGTAAACCTTTTTCCAGTCATTAACACCATTAAGCTCTTCATAATTTTTTAAAGCATAAGAAGTAATATCAGTAGTAAGAATTGGAAAAAAGTGTTCATCAAGTAATCCAATTACATATTCTTTATGGTCTTTATTACCATAATGTATAACATCAATATTATCATAATTATCAGCTGTCTTACCTTTAACCTTTCGTAATTTAATTTTGATTTGTAATAATTCACAGACCATATTGAGTTTTGATAGTGGGACGTTTCTGTTTAAAATCATACTCTTAAGGTCTGATAATTTATCTTCTTCTAATCCTAATTCTTTGAATGTATGATATAAACAATTATCATTTAAGTATTGTGATAAAATATGGTCATTATGCTCTTGAATTGTTTTGAAAAATATTCCATATTTGGTTAAGTCTAAATCTGGTATGTTGTGTAAGTATCTGAAGAAAGCACCACCATTTTTAGTTTTAGGTTGTGAACTATTAGCATAAGTTTGGTTATATTCAATAACCTTAATAGTTGAATATTGGTTTGCGAAATATCCGTGAACATAAGAAGCATCACTTCCGTGTTTACCAGCCACCATATCAGTATATCCAACACCAGTTTTCAGTTTGTTAAGTGTCTTATCACTAAAAGTAATCCAATTTTGTCCATCTGTATTAGCTATTACTTTCTTATCAATAACATTTGATTTAATTAGTTTAATTAGTTCTCCTAAAGTAATCTTATCATTATCAACTTTTATTTCTGTAAGTGTTCCATCATTAAGTTTCTTAAGTTCTCCAGTAATATAATTTATGTATTGTTGTTGCTGTGGTATTTCTGATTGCGGTATGACTTTGTTTTGATTTATGAGTGAAGCACTTGGCTTAATCTTTTTTCCTAAAGTTCTTCTAATATAAAACTTATTATCAAAGAATACATATTTTTTCTGTGTCTTAAAGTTTGGTGTGATATTGTATACTTCATCAGCCATAAGCTTTTTGGATATACCAAATTGTTTTGAATATATATCTACAAATCTGTTAAGTTGTGTATTGTCCATCTGTCCTAGACTTTTTACTACACGTTTGTTCCAATCACCTTTCTGGGTGATAAATCTTGAGAAGGGAATGCTTGTTTGAGTATCAAAGTTGAAAATGCGATTGCGATTAATTGAGAAATCTGTATAACTAGTCATTTTATAATATATACCTAGAAAATATTTTTCGTAAAAACGCATAAAAAATAATCCCCAGTATAACAAACTATCGGACAAATGTGGGTCTTCACTCGGTAATTAGTCTTAATTTAATAAAAACAATAATTCAACAATTAATTCCTATAATAAAAATTAATTCTTAATTAAATAAAAAAAATCTGAAAATAATTAATTAAACATTAATAGTATCAACAACACCATTTCTTAAGACCAAAGCCCTTACACATTCAACCCAAATATCTAGATTGACTGCTGATTTGGTTTCAGCACTATTTCCAGCTTCATCAGTTCCACCAGCACCAGAGTTTCTCTGAAGCCTTAAGACCATAGGAGCTTGTCCAACTTGAATAGCGTTTTCTGGTGTATCATTACCATCACCACGAACTTTAGCAAGATTAATTCCTAGCCATCTATCTCTTCCTTGAAGATTACCACGAACACCAGTAGTTTCAGTATTAGTATTAGCAAACTGGGGTAAAAGCACACCATCATCAATCATATTAAGATTAGCAGTAGCAAGTTCACCTACTTGATTATATGTTGCTGGTAAAAGATATGCTGGAGCAGATGCGGTCTGTGTAAGATATGAATACATTTCTGAAACCTTATTTACTTCTCTATCATAAAGATTTCTGTTATTTACTACCAATTGTAATTGTTCTTGGAGTAAACCAGTTGAACCAGATTGACGTAGCAAAGTATTATCAAGACCAGAAAGATTTTTCTGGACATAGATTTTCATAACACTTCTTCCAGCAAAACCTAATTCAACATCTTGGGATTGCTGTGTATCATCACCAACAATAGTAGGCATCTGTGCGTTGATAAGAACTTGCTGACGATAAGGAATAGTCATACCAGAAGGGGACATAATAGTTTCATTCAAAGCATTAGCAACTTCATCAGCAAAAGAAATATAGTCTAAATGAAGACGTGGACGTTCAACACTAAAGACACGTTGAGCATCAGTAAAAGCAGTAGCACCACTTTCAACCATTACTTCAGTCCACTTACCATTCCAATCAATCTCAATAATAATATCACTAGATAAACTAGAAGGCAACATAGTATCTTTCAAGACTGGAAATAACTGGTCAATTCTTACACTACATTCTGTAGTAGCACTAGATAAATTAGTTGGAGAACGGAAACCAACATTATTATGCTTTACATCTGGAGCAAGTTTTAATTGTCCAGTAGTAGCATAGAAATACTGATGATTACCATAAAGTTTCTGGTCAAGTATTTCAGCTTGAGCATCATAGGGGACAAATCTGTTTTCAAGATTAATTTTCTGTCCAACTTTACGTGTTTCTGATATAAGCTTACCACCCATATACAATCTACAATTTTCTATAGCATTAATACCACCACAAGTTCTTACAAAAGAACAAAAACGATTAGTTCCATCAGCATAAGCGTCCCAAACAACTTTCCAAAGCAAAGCACCATTAGGAGCAAGAGCAGTTCCCTTCTTGGCTAAAACAAACTTGGACTTACCAAATCCATTTACACCTTTTACAAAACTATGATTATTTGCTTCTTGAATAACACTTTCAACTCTAGATGATTGGTTTTCATCAACAGCATTAGTCTGAAGAACACTTGGTAAACTCATATTACTATTAGCACTATCAACATTCATTTTATATAATATCTATATATAAAATTAATCTAATAAATAAAAATAAAATTACAATAAATCAGAATTATTTACTGGACAACTTGTATTCCTTGTCCTTGAACAACTTGAACACTATTACGGCATAGGTAATAAGTGTAAGCGGAATAATTTGTTGAAGCACCATTAGGAGTATTGAAATTATCTGGGTCTGTAAGTTTTGCTTGAACTTCAAAACCTAATGTAGATACTTCAGCTGGTATACCAGCATTACTTACACTATCCATAGAACAACCAATACCAAAGACACCATATTGTCTTGATTGTGCTTGAGAAGATGAGATTACAGCATTAATACAAGATTTCTTAATGTCCTTACTATTTCTAAATGCGTCCATATAATTCCTTAACAATTGTGGGTTGCGTGTTGGCTGGTTATTTTCACTTAAGTTCTCATTTCGGTCAACTTCAATAGAATATTCAAGTGGGAAACGTTTACCATCAAGATGATAAGTAAGTTTCTGAATAGCTGGATTATATTGTGCTAGACCATTATGAGTAAATGAATTAATCCTATTTGTTGGAATAAAATTAGTCATACTAGATATAACACCTTTAAGTGATACACGATGAACAAGTTGCTGTTCTGTAGATGTAAGTGTGTTGTAAAGTGAAGTAAAACTTAAAAAGTTCATTACTGGACTTGGGTTCTGTGCTGTAGCAATCTGTTGCTGTGCTGTTTTGGAAAGAACTGGGACGATAATTCGTGGGTTCTCAATAACATAATGATAATCAGAAGCATCAGCACCAAAAAGCACATTTTCATTTGGAGCTAGATTTATTGTGATGGAAAGACCACCTAAAGCTTCTAAATCAATATCATTAGACATAAACATTCCACACACCAATCGCATATCAAAATCAATACCTTTAGTAGCACAATAAGGAAGTCGCTGTGCTGTTCGCTGTGCTTCTGGATTAAAATTACCAGCATTCTTACCATCTTGGTGGCTTTCTTCAGCAATAGTATCAAAACCAGTTCCTTTACTAGCTTGTTCGTGATACATTTGAGTATCCAAACCAGATTTACTATGTAAAGCAGACATAAAATTACCAACTAGACGTGGATAATTCTGGATTTGTTCTAAACTTCTGTTGCTATAAGCTCTTGAACTTAATTCTAGATTTTGAACTACAGACTGAAGACCAACAAAACTATCCAAGTTTAAATCTTTTGTGGGGTCAACTTCATTAGTATTATCTACACTTGTATTCAAAACACGTTTGAATGTTCCTTGAAATCTTAATTCTTGGCTCTGAAGCATACCAGTATTAGCAACAAGAAAATTAAGCTGTGGATTACCTTGTGAATATCCAAATGTTCCATTTCCGCCATTACTAGAAGCAATTGATAAATACCTTTTACTCATTTTATATAATCTATATATAAAATAAAAATAATAAATAAAAAATAATTATTACAACATTTTAGGTATAATTAATCAAAAGATAATGTAAAACTTCCAGTCTTCTTTGTAAACTGACCTTGTGGTATGGTTGATTTCTTTTTGTAGTATCTTCCTTTTACCTTACCACCCCTATCTTTTCTTTTCTTATCACGTTCCTTTTGTCTTTCTTTTGCTTGTGCTTTTGTAAATTGTTTTGGTCTTCCACGACCATCTTTGCTTTTAGGAACGTGTTTATAATTGGCTCTATCCTTTGCTAATTCCTTTTGATAATTAGGATTTTTGGGATTATGACGTGAATTAGGACACACAACATTACTAGAGTTTCCAAAAATACATTTCATTTCTTTACTTTAGGTTTAGATTTTATATTTCTTTTTTTTCTTTTAACTTTCTTTTTTGGTTTAGGTAATTTGTCTACATCAATACATTTTACATCTCCATCATCTTTAAAAACACATTTTTTAGTTTTAGGTAAAGATTTCTCAACTTGTTTTTGATTTGGACAAATCATATTACCATCACTTCCGAAATAGCATTTGGTCATTTATTTACATTATCTTTAGAAAAAAAATATATACATAATATAAAATGAGTTTAACAAAAGAAAATATTTTTAATTTTAATTTAATTAACAGACCATATCCCAAGTCAGAAATCATAAATAAATGGATTAAAAGTTTAGAGAAGCTCCACCAGACCTAAATTGTGTTGTATCTAATGGTGTTGAAGCGATACTACCATAAGACATACCACCCATATCATTTACTTGTGATGCTAATTTTTGTATACTATCTTGTTTAGCTTGTGTATCTGTTTGTGTTTTAGCATCTTCAGTAAGACCAAAAATAGTTGTTCCTAATCCTACAAGCATTCCAATAGGTCCGAGAAAATCTAAAGCAGTTCCTAAAGCACCACCTAACGCACCTAACATACTTCCAGATGCTTCACCCACAGCTCCAGCAAGTTCACCACCTATATCCGCTGGTGCTAAATCACCAAAGTCAACACCTAATTTATCAGTTAAAACGTCCATACCTTTTTGACTTATATTACCTACATTATCAGCTAATTCATTTCCAGCATCATCAACAAGATTAGTAGCAGTATCAGACGACGCTGGATTACTATTTTGAACAATAGTAGTAGTTCCAGTAGGTTGCTGTAATGATGAAGCATCTAAATCAGCAGTAGAAGTATCTGATTGAATGTTTTGTGTAGATGTTCCGCTTTGTTGAACTGCTGGTTGTGATGGTGCTTGAACGTCTGGTGCTGTTGCGTCGTCTGGTGCTGTTGGTGTGTCTTCATTTGTAAACTTTGTAGCTGGGTTTTTTTCAGCATCAGCAACGTGTCCTTCCATCACTCCTAAATTGTTTTGGTAATCTTCAAGACTAGATGGATTATCAATCTTCTCTGGGTCATTATCAAAATTATCTTGAACATTTTGTTTTGTTTGGTCGTCCATATTGTTTACACGTGCTTTCAAATTATTACTAGCATCTCTTACGTCTTGTGCTGATGATAAACCATCAATATCTAGTTCTGGTTGACTTCTTATTGGTGCGTCGTCTGGTGCTGGTGCTTTTGCTGGGTCATTAGCATCAAGATTATCTGATGATGTATCGTCATCTGTTTGTCCTTGTCTTTGTGCTTTTGCTTGTTTTACTTGGTCAATTTTATTCTGAACAACATTACGTAAAGCACTTTTAACACGACTACCTACAACTTTTTTCACACCAGCATAGAGTAAGGAAGCTGTAGCCCCACCGCCAGTTTCCGCCCCACCTTCACTTTCTTCTTTACTTTCTTCACGTGCGTCTTGACCAATAAGAGTATCAAATTGCTTACCAACTAAATCTATTTTTTCAGCACGTTGTTCTTCTTCACGTTGCTGTATGCTTGATAGTCTACCACCAATTACACTAGCATTATTATAAAAATTATCATCTTCATTCATTTTATATAATATCTATACATAAAATAAATACAAAATAAAATAAATAAATTACATTATTATTCATCAATCACTTCTGTTCCAGAAGGAATAACGAATGGTGGATTATAGCCACCAGTATCAGAATATTTAGACCATAAGTGTTCTGGTTCACAATTACCCCATTTCCAAGCTGTATTCTTAAGAGCATCTACATATAAAAAATTATGTGGTTTGTTTGTAGCATAATCATATAAGTCTTTAATCATTTTTTTATTACCTAAAAATCCTAAATCTTCAAAAATCTTTTCTTGTTCCTTACTAGAAGGAATACGATAAATATGGAAATTAGAAGCATTACTTCTAGCAACTGGGGGCAACATCTTCCAATTTTGAACAAGATAATAAATTGATACTAGATGATGTCTATGTGTTGATGTAAGTTTATATAATTCACTATCACGGCTTCTTATCATACTAGCAATATCATCAGCAACAATACAAATATGTCTTCTATCTTTCTTTTCTTTATCAGTTTGATAATCTACAATATGTTTTAAACTTTCATCATCATAAGTATTTGAAACCATAGTTGCTTTCTTTACTAAATGTCTTGATGTGCTGTCTGACCCTAATGTTCCAGAATAAATAATAATATCATCAAAAACATTATCTTTCTTTTTATGCTCACCAAACATATTACTTCTACACAATTCGTTAATACAAGCTGTTGTCTTACCACTTCCTTTACCACCGCAAATTATTGAAACGAATGGTGGTCTTTGTAATGGTTCTGGAATATCCCTTTCAATCTGGTAAACGTCTTCATCTGGTTTAACTGGATACATTTGTAAATGATTTTCATTCATATCTTATATATTATTACTGATAAAATATTTTCATATTTAATTATCCACTTCTGTTCCACGTTTGATTTGTTTTTTGTTTCGTAAAATCATTTCTTTATTTTCTATTTCAGATTTGATTTCTACTTTTATTTTATTATCTTGTTTATCTTCTGTCCTTGATAATACATTATCTAAAACTTCATAAACTCTATCTTCATAAAGATTAATATAATGTTTTATCTTACGACATTTGCTACATAAATGTGAAGTAAATAAGTATTCACTAGAGCGTTCACAGAGTATACAATTAAACATTCTATAATCTATAAATATAAAAAAATATCAAAAATTAAAAAATCCACATTTTTGCGAAAAAACATAGGCATACCCCTACGATTTTAATTTATGGTCTTAAAAACTTTTTTCAATAAAATATTTTTAAAACATATATGGTCTTAAAAAAATTAGCCAAAAAATCAATATTAAAAAAATCCATAATTTTCGTATTTTTACCATAATATTTTATGCGACCAATATTTAGCACTATTTTTATTTGTTTCTGCTCCGTGTCTGTCGTAATATGCTTTCTTTCTTTTTGGGTCTTTATGGTCTTTGCTACTATAATGTCCTAGCTTATCCTTAAACTGACCATATCTTTTATCTCCGAAATGAATTAGCTTCTTATTACCTTTATCACTCTTAACATATACAGAATATTTCTTATTCTTTGCTTTGGATACGAATGGTTTATATAGTGGTTTCTTATCCATTATATAATACTACATTATTTTTTTTCTTTCTTAAACCTTTTAACACGTCCAGTATCTTTCTTTTCTTTCATAGCTTTTTTCTTTTGGGCTGGTGTTAATTCCTTATGGGTTGCTGGTGTATCTTTTGTTATACGCTTCGTAGGTCTGTAAATATCACCTTTCTTTTTATATCCAGTCCCACCACGTTGATTTTTCCATTCTTCTTTAAACCATCTTCCCAGTTTTCCTTTTGATTTATCACCAGAATACTTACCACCAGCTTCTTTATATTCTTTAACAACAATACCACTTCGGTAAGCTGAATGCTTTGGTATACGTTTGTATACACGTTTCTTTATACGTTCGTATAATTCCTTATCAGTAGGTTGCGGTTTGCTCATATATTATTATCAACATTTTCTTCTTGATTTAAAACACAAGAAGACTTACAACAAGAACTTTTAATTTTACACTTTATCTTACCTAAAGCTATAAGCAATCTTTCCCATCTAGTATTCATTATGTAGTATATTAATATTTTCTTTTTGGATTTAACAAATTATCCCAAGCGGTATTTGGTTCAGAACTTACAAGTGGTTGCTTTGATTGTGGTGTGGAATATCCTAATTTATTAAAATATTTGTTAGTTGCTCCAGTAAGAATAGTTTGTTTATGTTGTAATGCTTCAGCTTTAATTTTTTCACGTTCATCTTTTCTTATCTGGTCTTCTCTTGCTTTCATTTCTTCATAATATTTTATAAAATTATCTTGTGGTGTCTGAACTTGTATTGGCTCTGGTTTTGGTAATGACGACATTTTTTCATCAATTTTAGAAGACAATTTAGACCATATATCGTCCATATTTAATTGTGGTTGTTTAACTGGTTGGTCTTTTTCCATTACATCATTCTGTTGTTCATCTAAAGACACAGCATATTTTACTTCAGTCCCATCATCTAACGTTTGCTTTACTTCCTTAAATATTTCTTTTTCTTCTGGTGGTGGTAAGTTTTTTTCTATTACTGGTTCTGGTAATGACTGAACATTTGCTTCTGGTTGTTCTTCTTGTTTTACTTTACGTGGTCTTCCACGTGGTTTCTTATTCTTTTTCTTTTCTTCTGCTTTAGCACGTCTTACTTCAATTGATTTCTGACGACATCGTGCTAGATGTTCTTTGAGTTTTAACTTTTTATCGTCTTCTTTCTTTGGCTCTTTTATTTTCATAGAAACATTTTCTTTTGGTTTATCAAATATTTTTTCTTCTTCCTTTTTAGGTGTATCATCTACCATATTTAATTCTGGAACTCTACCGAAATCACTAGACATTTTATTATACAATCTGTATACATTTTATTTCACAAATTAAATCATTACACAAATACACAAATATTAATTCTTTAGCACAAATTAAGGAATTAATAATTAAAATAAAAATAAAAATATATACATATAATAAATGGTAGAATTATTTTGCTCTGTTTGTGGAACAAAGACACGTGAACCTAAAGAATTACACTATTTAGGTATTGTTTGTAGTAAATGCTTCAGAATGAGTAAGAAAAAATATTGCGAATTAGTGGACGAAATGGCTTTAATAAAAATAAATTATATCCTAAAGGAATGTAAAAAAATAAAATCAGATATTCCTTAAGCATTATTAATTTCTGATATATTCAATTTTACTTTCTTAACTTTAATTAATAATGTATCACCTTTATTTCTATTATGAAATATGTTGTGTAGCTTATGGTAGTTTAAAAATGTATTACCAGTTTGGTGTTCCCATTCATTACATACTTTTTCTAAAGTTTCTCCAGCATAATACCATAGGTTTTCATTAAGATTTTTGGGGTTTTGAACTTCAACAATCCAGCTATAACTTTTCATTTCTATATAATTACTAGAGAAAATAATTTTTAGTAATTAAACACAATTAATTCGGATAATAAAATATTATTTTCTGTGTATATAATATATGACTGAAAATAAAGAAAAAATATCTAGAAAAGAATACTTTAGGCAGTATTACCTTAAAAATAAAGAAAATAGAAAAATTGATGATAAAACTATTAATGGGAAGAAGAAACGTGGAAGACCACGTAAAGTTATACCACCATTTTCCATAACAATTTTAGAAAAACCAATTACAATTAAGTTTGATTAAGATTTATCCATAGCATAAGCTTGTTTACCTTTTCTTGCTCCAGATTTAATTTTATCTCCTTTCTTGGTGGTAAAATCTTTAGTCATTTTATTACTTCGTAGTCTGGAAATATTATCTGCTCCTTTAGTTCCTTTCTTTTTTCTATATTCTACACCAGCTTTCTTCAAAGCATCTTTGTAGGATAGATTATTTGTCCTAGCATACTTCTTAACAAAGTCAGTCCATTCACTCATTTTTATATTATCTATATAGAAAATAATTAATATAAAAAAATATCAACATTTACATTTTAAAATGGTTTCGTTCTTCTGATTGAACATCTAGGACAAATGATATTGGTGCTTCTATATCAAGTGGATAAGAACCATCTGCGTGTTGTAATCTAAATCTTAATTGTGATAATGTTATTTCTTCAGCATTATTTAATCTTATAACATTTGCTTCTACTGGATTATAAACTAGATTATAATTGTTTTCAAAATCACCTTCAAAATCATATCTAGGTATACAAGCAATTGTCTTCGTAAGTCCTAAATCTTTTGGGTCTTGTGTTGAATTAACACCATAAGAAGTTATAGGTAAATTATCTATATTCACATTTATATAAGGTGATTTTTTAACACCAGATACAAGACCATTAACGTTTATTTCTTTTGTATTTGATACTGGTGGTGTTAAGACTGCTAATGTTGGTGTTGCTTCTCCAGTTGTATCTGCTCTATATGATGATTGGTCAAAACCTAAATCAGTTTCAAAACCATCAAAATTAAAATCAATAAACTTACCCATATCGTCTTTCTGTAAATTATCTGCTTCAAATGTTCCAGCAATATTTTTACAATTTGGATTTGCTACATCATTATTACCACCAAACTGACTATAAGTAAATCTTAAGTTTTCTGTTTCTTTAGGTAAATATCTAGTGTTTGGTGCTACAGCATTTACTTCAACTTCTTCCCAATCTGTATTAGTATTTAATTTATACCAATAGCCACTTGCTTTACCTTCTTGAAGTGAAACACCTACTACAGCATTTACACCTAAACCAACACTAGCTTCTATTTTTCCAATATTTTGAAGACCATTAGTCAAGTCATTTTCATAAATCCAAACTTCTCCTTTTGTATAAACCACACCATTACCATCTGTTATTGTAGCTCTTACCACTAGAAATAATACTGGAACAGATGTATACTTGGTAATATCTTTAAAATCATTTGTCCAACCCACAACTGGTAAGAAACTTGGATTTCCAGTAGATAAACCAGCCCACCAATTTGTTGTAGCATTCTGACCAATTTGAAAAGACATACAACCATAAGGGTCTGTAGAACCAGCACCAGAATGAATTGATGGTGGGGAAATATTATCACCAGTATCAGAAGGTTTACGCCAGAACTTCATAGTAGGGGCTGTTCTTACCAAATAAGCCCAACTTTCCAAATCAGCATCAGCATTATCTTGTAGAGTTGTTATTTGAAATCTATTTGTGTCTGTTGGGGGATTATAATTTTTACTAGTATTTATGGTCTTAACTAAAGTATCATCTTTTCTTGAAGTGGTTGTTCCCCAATTAGATGTTCCAAACTCCATCATAAAAGTTTTGTTTACTAGTAATGATAAGCATTTAAGGTTTAAGGTTAAAGCACCAGCCCCATATCCCTTACTTTTATCATAAGTTAAACTTACTTCACATTCTTCACTTTCTTGTTTTATAATAGCTTTTGCTTCATTATTAAACTCATCTACAAACTCTTGTAAGGTATATGTAGCTGGTGGTATTGTAAATTGTAATGGTGTTCCATTCTTATCATTAACAACAAACTCAAATGTAGTTCCATCTGGAACAACAAACTTATGTGATAATGAAATAAGAGCATTAGTGAGTTTAATAGTAGAGTATTTAGGTAAGATTATATTGGTCTTAAAATCAGTTTGAAAGGAAACTGAAGAGCTGTCTTCATACACATTAATCAACATTTTATACTATAACATAATATTATTTATTTAATTTTAAATATAATTTCTTAACAATATGTATATGAATGAAATAAAAAGAGAAAATTGTAGATGTATGAACACATTTACTAAATCACGTTTATCTAGGAAAGATGAAGTCCATACTGATAGAATGTTAAGACAGCCAAAAGTAAAAAATGCTGGTAAACCTAAACAAGATAAGGAAACAGATATTTTTGCTTTCAAAGAAAAAGATAAGAAGCTTAAAGCTAGAGCCAAACCAAAACCTAAAACTAAAATGGATAATATTTTAGATGTATCTGAACCTATAGGAAATAAGAATAAGTTGAAGTTAAAAGATTATTAGGATTATTTATTTCTATACTAATGATATAAAAATGGGAAATAGTAATTGTTCTATGCCTTGTGATATGTGCCCTTGTGAACCAAATGCTACACCACCACCCCCTAAACCTACTTATGTCCAAGATGCCCAACGTTATGGTGCTACTTCTGGTGGTGTCTGGGATACAACCCTAGATAGAAGTGGAATACAGCCAATACATTCATAGCATTAAGGAAAAATGTGTAATTTTTTATGTTTAATTTTATTTTAACATTTTTTATTTTCTTTTTAGATATTATAAAAGATGTTAAAAGTTTCTAATTCTATGCCCATTAGCAATTATTCTCAAGTCGTTATTTCTGATAATGCTGGAGCAACATTTAAACCAAAAACTAATTCACGTATACGTATTGAATTACCTACTACTTTAGGTATGGTTGACTTCCATTCTTCTTATCTTCAGTTTGATACTAAAATTGTTCCCCATAACGATTTGGGAACAAAAAATACTTTCCAAGTTGGTTTTGGTAATCTTCAAGGTGTTGAACAAGTCGTTCGTGATTTGATTATACGTGTTGATGGTAAGCCACTTGAAACCATAACAAATTATAATGTATTGGATAAATTGAGAAAGGATTTTGCTAATGATTTAACACTTAATAACATTCAGTCAGTATTTACAGCTGGAACACTTGACCCCATAAACCCATCTTATTTTGTTCAAGAATGGGACGTTATAGATGAAAAAGCTACATATAATCAGAACCCAGTAAAAAATCAAGTTCAGCTTGACCTTTCTGGTCTTCTTTCTATGAAAACTGGTTTCCCTATTGTTGCTTCTGGTATGGTTGAGATTGAAATAATTTTAGAAGATGCTGAAAATTGTTTACTTCAGAAACAGCATCAGTCTACTGCTGTTGGTGATATTGCTGATGGTAATGATACACAAGCAGATGGTAGTTTTGCTGGTTTCACTATTCCAGTAGCAGTATTGACTAAATATGGTTGGACACAAAGGGATAATCCTTTTTATAAAGGAAATGTCTTGAGAACTCGTGGTAAGTGGAATAATATTGCTTTTGATTACTATTCAAATATCGTTGGTGCTTCTGCTGATGGAACTGGTGTAAAGATTGATGGTGGTTATGGTGCTGGTTTCTTTGGTGGTTCTGCTCAAGCACTTACCGAAATACAACTTGATGTAATCTTTAATGCTGAAGACCCAGCAGATAAGAATACCGCACCAGTAATTAAGACCACAGAAGAATACAAATACGAAATCAGTAATGTAGAAATGGTTTGTCGTTCTATTGAAATGCCCCCACCATATCTTTCAGCTCTTCAGAAACGTATACAAGGTGAAGGTCTTGTAATGGATTGTCCAACTTACACTATGTATCTAGCAAACATTCTTCCAAGTATTAATAAGCAATCACTTCTTATTCCGTGTTATTCTTCACGTGTAAAAGGTATTCTTTCCATTCCACTTAATTCAAACCAGACCAATTATGAATACAACCGAAGGGGTCAAGTTGATAATTTACGTGAATATCAGATAAAGATTGGTTCTCGTGTTGAGCCACAGCGTCCAGTTGATTTAACAAATTGGACTACTTCTGGTAATGCCCAGTATCCTTCACAAGAACATATCCAAGAGCTTACCAAAACACTTATCGCTTGTGGAATTGGTGAACGTTCCCTTCAGTTCTGGCGTGATAATTTCGTATTATCTAGAAGTTTAAGTGCTATGGGTGGTTCAGAAGATTTATCAGATAAAGGAGCAAGATGGGAAATCCAATACAACGGAACTAATAATAGTGCTAAATCAGTCTACAATTTTGTTCATTCAGTAAAAAGATTACAGATTGTTCCAACTGGCGTAAATATCTTTTCGTAAGACCATAATTAATTCTTTTTAATTCTTTTTTAATTATTTCAATACAAAATAAGTAATGAAATATTTAGTATTATTTTTTTCTATGTATACTGGGGATTATTTTTTATGCGTTTCTACACAAAATATTTTCTAGGTATATAGTATAAAATGACTACTTTTGCTGATTTTGATATTTGTGCTTTCAACTCAAATCCACTTAACGCCCCTATTGATAATGCTGAAGGTTTCCTTCAACGTATAAACGCAAACGAATGTGCTTCAAGCATACAAGCTTTCTTTGAAAATCCATCAACACTTATAGTTAATGAACAACGTAATGCTTCTGTTCATAGTGGTGGTCAATTACAAGTAAATGAACAAGAATATCAAAAAATAAAAGATTTTATTTCGTATGAAGAAAAAACTAATAAAATTAAATTACCATTATGTTTTGAATACTTACTTACACCAAAAAATATTGTAGCTAATTCTTTTAATGGACATAGCCGTGTTGCTTTAATTGATATGATTAAGAAACGTGATGAAGGTAATGTTATTCACTCTAATGGTGTAAAGAGTATTTGTGATATATATGTAATCTGTAGTAGTAAAGCAGAAAGAAAATTAGATTTTACTTTGGAGTTCAAAACAATTATTCCAAAAGGATTTACTAAAGATGATATTGATGAACATAATATAAAAATGAGTGATGAATATGCTTACAATAAAAATATTAATAAATATAATTTAACTTGTATTAATTCACCATTATCAGAATGTTCAAGAAAATTACGTAAGGTTGAATGGTGTTTTAATGTTATTCAAAAAGAGTTTAAGATTTTACAAAAAGAAAAACGTTCTTATTATTCAAAATATTTTACTTCTCAACCCTTTTTTGCTTTTGAAGAATGTGGTATTGAAGTATTATCAAAGAACAATCGTGGTTCTATGTATGGACTTAAACAATCTCTTTTAAATAATGGTTTTAAAATGAAAGATGTTGGTGGAAGTAAAAAAAATGACCTTATTAAGTTTTTAATGAAAATAGATTATCACGCTACTAAACAGAATATTAAAAATATTGATAAGCAAATAGCATCTGAAGGTATGATTAAAATGGAAAAAGCTATTTTTTCTGTTCTTGAAAGCTGTAATTACCCACTAGAAAGATATGATGAGTTTTTACATTACGATGATGATTTACAAGATGTATTTGAAAAATATGGTTTATCAATTGACGATAATAGAGAAAGAATTGGTAGAATATTTAAGAAAGTTCAAAATAATGTAAGTATACGTTTTGAATATTACATTCAACAGAAAAAGAAACAGCTAAAGAAATGTTCTAAATAATTTATTTTTGTTTATTTTTGTTTATATGTATTTTTTCTTATTTTTTTTTCTTTAGTTATTTTATATAATGTCTTACGGAACAACAAAACCACGCCCAGCAAATCCATTAGAAGCACAAGCACAAGCACAACAACAAGCACCATTTAGTAGTGGAGCATTTAACCAAATGAATGATTTACAAGCAACATTACAGAGTTCACCAGATACAATTATTTTAGAATGTAATAGGCTGACGAGCCGACAAGATGAAGAAACTGCTGATGCTTATAAAACAAATCATAGGTGGATTACCGAGTTTGCTAATGGAATTGAGATAAAAGAAGGTGATGAAATTAGGATTAATTCTGCTTTTATTTCCAGTATAGGAGTAGGAGATTTAATCGCTTGGGATATTTTAGAAGGTTCACAGACCCAAGATAATAAAGCAAACTGGATTATTTCTTATTATGTATCCAACGATAATCTTAATGATAAACGTGCTGGATACAATATGGAAACTACCAATAATCAAGGTGGTGCTGGTAAGTTTCCTTATGATTGTGATAATAGTGCTATGCCGTTATTTCGTGTATCAGAAACTATTTCATTTGGGACACCACGAACAGATTTAGTAGGTGAAGGAACACAAGCCGTTTCTTATGCTCAAGATAAATATTTGCCTTGTAGGTTTTATGGTCATTCTTTTAAAATCTTATGCCCCCAGATTGATGACCATTTTATATTTTCTTTAAGACCAAACACAAGGATAGTTGATGCTGGTGGAAATCAAATTGATATTGGAACTACTCTTATTGTTCAACAAGTTCAAGCTGGAAATAATATCGTTGATGTTGACCCCAGAAATATCTTTGGAATTGGTCAGACACTTTACTTTACACCGCAAGATGAAGTTAATTTAACAACCCCTAATGAGTATAACAAACCAAACCAGAAATGGATATTAACTATTGGTAATTTTGTATATAACTATTTAGGTGCTGAATGGACTATGATGGTTGACCAACTTGGAACGTATTTTGGTCTTGTAAAACCATTAACACAAAATATACAGATTACTGCTGGTGTTAATGTATCACAATTACCATTCAATACTTCTAATAATGAAGGTTATATTCCCATAGCTACAAGTATACTTGATAATTTTGGAAACAATATTGAAATAGGTAATAATGTTATACAATATGTTGATTATGGTATTACTTATGATGATAGGAATTATGGTGAGATTGATGTTGATGCTTTAAATGATGACCAAACCCAAAATGATAATATGGAAGCAAAAATAACAAATAGTAGTAGAACTAAAAGCAATACACACGAACCAATAACAATTCTTTCCTTACTAAATCCAGTAGGAGCTTCAATAAGGGAAAAAACACAAGAAATTAAGTTTATGTTTAATGATTTACAAAAGAAATCAAGTATTAAGACCATAGATGCTTTGATAAATGAAATAGGAAGTAATGTATTAATATTTGATATTTATGATGATACTTCTGAAAATAAAAGAGAAATTGCTAATGCTTTTCTTATTGATAGTGCTGTGAATAATGGTAGTAGTAATGTTGGATTTAATGCTGATGGAAGTATAACGATTGATGGTGTAAAACGTTGTATTAATAGACAACAAACATCAGTTATATCTAATGGATTGTTTTGTGGTAATATTGATGCTAATAATAATGAAGACAATTACATAGTGAAAACTGGATTTTATTTTGGTGAATGTGATGCTGTTTATAGTCATATTGATGAACAACAATTTATTGGTATATCACCAGATTATTCTACTTATACAACCACACCACAAACATCAGTAGGATATTATAGTTGGCTTGTTGTAGACGATGATAGTGCTGATTATTCAACACTTCAGAATAAAAATAATTTGAATATGGGTGGATATACATTTGCTAATTTTTTTCTAGGGGATAAAGCCCTTAATCGTGGTATGCTTTATCAAGGTTATGAAGATAAGAGTAATGCTGGAACTATTAATGTAAAGCATTATACACAATTTAGTTTGAGTATTGATGAAAATTATTCTAGTCCTTCTGATATTGCTACTGCTCTTACCAAACAAACACACGATACAACTAATATACGTGATAGTTTAGGTAATGTAATTATTAATAGTAAAAATCTTACCATAGCTACTAATGATTTATTTTTTCCAGTATGGACTACTGATGATGATAGTAATACTGAAGATGGAACTGCGACCATAAATGGGGCGAAAAAAATTGGTTCATTCTATTGTAAATATAATATGTATAATAGTTCTGAAAATATATGTGAAAAATTAAAAGGAACTAATGATGTTTATGCTGATGATGGTGAGTATGAAGTATACTTTAAACAAAAGTTTCTTACCATAAACAAACCAAGTCCTTCAACTGGAAGTGATGGAACTAAAACATTTACTACTGATTTTAACCAATCTGATGGTGTTATTCCACAAGGTAATTTTGGTGCTTCAAACCCTAATACTGGTGTTGGAAAAACTATTACAGCTAAATTAGAATACGCAAGAACATATAACCAAAATGGTCAGACATTCCCCCAAGATTGTATTGGTTTTCCTATTACTTTTGCTGTTAATCCAGAAAATAATGTTCCGTGTTTAGCATCACAATATTGTGGTAGTAATAATGTTGAGTTTTCTTGGGACGACACCAATTCACGTTTCAAAATTGATTTCTTACATCAACCAGCTATGAGTAAGTTTGAAGCCACACCAGAAGGAATTGTTCAGACTGGCGACCAGATTTCCACCACAATTTACTTTCCTTCCCCAGCTGGTAAGAATGGTTATTTATATAAATTACCAAGAAGTAGATGTGGTGGTGTTAATATTGAAAATTGGACATCTCAATTTTTTACTAATGGAATGACCCCAGAAGCGGTAAGGAAATTATGTAATCTTGATGATAGTATTGATTTATCTAGTGAATGGTTTATTACAGACCAAAGTAAGGTAAACACACCATCAACTAATAATAATTATAATGAAGTTGGTAATAGATTTTGGAATAAATTAGGATTTGCTAATAATCAATTATTTGGTAATTTTGTTGGTAGTAAAACTGATGATACAACTGGAAGATATACACCATTAGGCACTACAGATAATCTTATTGATATTGCTGATGCTTTGATTACAACCAAAGAACCACCAGAAAATACACCATTTTATACAACAGAAGAAGACTTTGAAGGTAAGACTGATAGTAATTCTGACCCCATAAAAGAACAAGCACAATACCAATATTCAAGTATAGGAGCTATGGAGTTTAATAATCATCTTACTGGATATGGATTACCAAATACAACTGGTTTACCATTAACATTCAGACCTAATTTCCCACCAGACGCAGACCCTACTAAAGATGAATATAGTGCTTATCAATCAACATTTAATCCAGATAGACAAAGGAATAATGGTTATGTTTTTACAACTGAAGGCGACCCCTTAACAGCCCTTAATTTACCAATTAAAACAGAGTTTCCTTATTTCTTGGTGATGAGTGATTTAGTAAAAACTGATTTTAATATTAGTGCTAATTATGGTAGTAAATTGAATTGTGTTGGTATTATTTCTAAACTAAACGCAGAGCAAGATTTTTACTTTCAATATCAAGCACCACAATCATTTTACGCAAAGAAAGACACCATAATATCTAGTATCACAACTGAAATCCGAACGCCAAGTTTAAGTATACCACCAGCATTATCACCATATTCTTCTGTTATATATCAGATAGTAAGGTATTCACCACGACCAACAACCCTTACACCACCAATATGGTTTCAACAACAACAATATTTTAATCAGATGACGCAATTACTTCAAAATATTTCTGAAAATATAAAACCACAAAAGCAAACAGACCAGCAACGTTTACAAGAAATTATGACTGAAATAGCTTCTAGTGTTGAAAGACCAGATGGAGCAAATCAATCATCATTAACACAAAGAATTATAAGCAATTATGACCAATTAAATATTGCTAGATTTGGTGGTAATAGAGAAGCCATAAGACAATTTTTACTTACAAATCCAGACGCAGAACCATTACTTAAAGACCTTAATGCTTTTAGAGATTTACCAAATGCTTTACAATTACCATCAGACCCAGAAAGCACAAATGTTAATACATTAATGAACTCATTATTACAAGCACAACCTTACCAACCATTACCAGCAGATAGAGAAATAGAAGACGATTATGGTGGTATGGTTCAAGTAAGACCCCCAACGCCACCAACACAAGGACAAGCTGATAATCAAGATGTATATGATTATGTATTAAGAAATATGGATTTAAGAAAACAAACTGACCCCATAAATCAAAGGGATATGGAAGCTATTGCTGGTGATGGTATAAGCCCAGAAAGATTACAAATGTTAAATCAAATAGCAGAAGCAAGGACACCAGTAATACCACCACAAATTAATCCAGACGCAAGAAACTTAAGTGAATTACGTATAAGACAAGTAGATGACCCACGTGAAGATTTATTAAATATTGACCCCAGAACTGCTTTACGTTTACGTCAAGGTGGTTCAGAAGGAAGTTTAGTAGGTTCTGTGGGTTCAAACCCAGCATCAAGATTACAAGAATTAGAAGATGAAGAATTAGCCCAAGCAAGATATATTAAAAGAATGATGGGGGACAGCAGTTCAACCGCATCAACAATTCCACCAAGATATTCCCAAGCTGGAAGTAAAGCACCAACATACAAATCTAAAGAGAGTTCCGCACCATCATACAAAACAAAAGAAGATGATGAAGAAGAAAAATAACTGGGGATTATTATTTATGCGTTTTTGCGAAAAATATTTTCTAGGTATATAGTATAAATAGAATGGTTAAGTATCTCAAAGTATCTCGTGATAAAGAAGCTGATATTTTTTTTGGTAAACGTAATGAAAGAATTGTATACAAATACATTCAAGATTTACACGAAGATGGCGATGTTTATTTTTATAAGAATAAGTTTAATGAGTTTGATTTTAAGGTGAAAAAAGATGGTGTGGTAATTCACGAATATGAATTGAAATCAAGACGTAAAATCAAGTTCGGAACTTATGGAAGTTTAATGTTTGGGGAGAACAAATTAAGGTATGCTGATAGAAAGAAAAAAATGTTCCCAGAAAGGAAACACACATTCCTTTGGTATTTAGTAGAAGAAAAGAAAGTTTATTACTGGGATTATGATGGCGGACAAGAAGAAGAATATTATAAAGCTTTAGGGTGGAATGGTGATGAAGAGAAGAAGCCGTGTATATATGTGTATAACAAAAATATCGGAGAACTCACATACGA
>JAAHTH010001195.1_pt1 | contig 23499 bp, 28 predicted proteins | sample 6116091 | NCBI WGS metagenome assembly JAAHTH01 (sample SAMN13939990, study PRJNA603662) | sponge metagenome | isolation source: marine sponge | host: Mycale hentscheli | place: New Zealand | collected 2006 | reverse complement strand
GATTCCGGCATATTAATAATATCATTTACATTCATTTCTTCTCTCTTTGATTTTGCTTTTGGTAACACTTTTTCTTCTTTAGATTCTTGAATTTCTTCTTGAGATATATCTTTCTCTTCCTCCTTCGGTGCAAAATCCTCTATCTCTTCTACTACTTCTTCTACTTCATCATCAGTCATATCTTCGGGAATGAAATCCATTTTAACTTCCGGTAAAAAACTCATCTTTATAGTATTAATCAAGAAAAAAATTTCTATAATTTATTATTATTTATTTTAATTTATTATTATTTGATTTCTATTTTATTCAAAAGTAGTATTAATCTATATGGGTCAATAATTGACCCATGGGTCAAAAAACCCTTTTATAACAAATGGGTCAATTATGGGTCAATTTTAGTGGATGGGTCAATTATTGACCCATTTAGATTTATACCAATTTCTCAATCTCCGGTTCTAATTCTTTGCTTTTAGTAGGAATCAGTCTCGGAGTTTCTACTACTTCTTCAAGTATTTCTTCTTCTTTCTCAAGTATTTTATCTTCTTTTTTTTTCATATCTTTTAATTTTTTCCCTTGATCTTTTAATGATTTCATTTCTTCTTCATTTGGTGGTCTTCTTTCGCACTGAAATATATAACATAAATTTACTTTGCAGTGACATTTTGATTGCCACACAACTAATAATAATGAACCAATAGCACCCATTATAAGAACAACAGCTCCCGCTAATTGATCTACACTCATAGGGTCTATTTCTACTACATCTTGTTCTTCGTTGCCACTCATTTGTTATTTATTTATTTTATTATTTATTTTTTTGATTTTTAATATTATTTAAATTATATAAATGACTGAAAAGACTCAATTAACTACAAAACCAATAGAAGATGTAAAAAATACTTTACACTCTATAAACAGAAATTTAAATCAATTGAAAACTGATGTCGTTTGTATCAAAGCAGAAATATCAATTATTAAAGATTATATTCGTAGAAAAGAAAAAGAAGAAAGAGAAAAAGAAGAATCATTAAAGAGTGGTTGGTTCTTCTCTTGAAAATAATTATCTAAATTATAATAAATGAGTGAAAAAACCAAAGGTTATGCTTCGCCAAAAGCAAATCTACCAAATATCTCTATCTTAATGCCGACGTTTAATCGTAGGAAATTTCTTCCATTTATAATCAAGAATCTTAAAGTTCAAGATTATCCTCACAAAAAATTACAACTTGTTATTCATGATGATGGAGATGAACCATTTTTAGAAGATTATGAAATATTTAGTAAATCAATAAAACCAATTAAATTGAAATACATTAGAAATAGAAAAAGATTAACAATAGGTGATAAAAGAAATAGATTAGTTCAAAACGCAACTAATAATATTGTAGTATTTATGGATGACGATGATCTATATGAACCAACATATATTTCACACTCATACCATATACTAAAAACAAAAAAAGCGGGTTGTGTAGGTTGTGAAAAAATGATTTTCATTTATCCACCATATACTAGTGAAGATTTCTATGGTCTTGATGCTAAATGTAAAACTTTGATACATGAAGCAACTTTAATGTTTCATAAATCTTGGTATAAAAAAACAAATGGATTTTTAAATAATAGTAAAGCAGAAGGAGTTGGTATTACTAAATCTTGTAAGAAAAAAACAATTGAAACTACTGATCCATTCAAAACTATGACAGCGATAGTTCATGGTAAAAATACAGTTGATAAAGATAAATTTAAAAAAGAAGATATGAAATTGAAAGATATAATTATACCCCAACAAACAACTGATTTTATTAGGTCGGTAGTTTCTTAATAATTTTACTTAAATTTCTTTCACTATTAAAATTATCACTCCATCCGTCTCTTTGAGTTATATATATTGGGGTTATACAATACCATTTATCTTTTGATTGTAATTTACCATAGTATTCATCTATTTTATAAATATAAATATTATAAATAAAATATATAATATAATATAAATGGACAAATCTCAAAAAGCACCCCCGAAAGTTTTCAAAGTGAAAGATCCGGATCCCGATGATAGATTTAGTGATATTCATCCTAATTTACCTCAACCTCCTTCATTACTTTTGATTGTTGGTTCAGTAAAACAAGGTAAATCTAATCTTCTTGTAAATTTATTATGTAATCCGGATATGTATAAAGATAAATTTGATATAGTTAAAATTATATCAAACACACTCAACGCGGATCCCAAGGGAAAACTAATGAATAAATATTTTGATTGTGAAGATCATTATAACGATGAAATGATTACATCAATTATAGAATCACAAAAAGCATATGAAGATTTTGAAAGACCTTCTATAGCGATGGTTCTAGATGATATTTTAACAAAAGATTTTAAAAAAACAAATGCTGTTTCATTTTTAGCAACAAGATTCCGTCATTATGGTATTGGGTTACTTGCTTTCACAACTCAATCTTTCCGTGCTGTTAGTGGTCTTATTCGTAATAATGCTACAGATGTAGTTATCATGAAACAGCAGAATAATAAAGAGTTAGAAAAGATAAATGAAGAATATGGCGATTTATTCCCTAATATATTTATGGATTTATACAAGAAAGCAATTGAAGATGCTCCATATTCATTTTTATATTTAGATATGCAAACTAACCCAGCAACGGCATATATTAGATTTGAAACTAAAATCGCAGAAGGAGATAAAAAATTATTTTAAATAAAAAAAAATTTTATAGATAAATCAATATTAAAATATATATTATATTATAAAAATGGATTTATACGGGGGCTCGGCATCTATCGCACAAGCAAACGCACAAACAGAAGCAGCAAGACAAATTAATGAAAATACACGAGATTTTAATAATGGTTTAGCAGAACAGTTAGATCAAGCAAATATGGAGGAGGATCAAGATAGACAAGCTAAACTACAAAAAAATATATTAAGTGGGACTACTGCTGGTGGTAAATTATTAGTGAAAAAAGAAATAAGACAAGGTGCTAAAAAGGGAGTCATGGCGGGGGGTAAGTTTGTAAAAACTACTGCTGCTGAAAGATTTGCTAAAGAAGATGAATTAGAAGAATTAAGACCAGCAGCATCATTAGAAGAAACACGAGAGGTATATTCTACGGGAGCAAGACCACCATCACCAGAGTTAGTTAGAGGTGGAGCAAGAGACACATTACAAGAAGGAGAACAAGTAACAGCAGATGTAGCGGGTGAAACTGGTGAAGTTGGTGCTGATGCAGCAGCACGAACTGCTGAAGAAGCAGCAACCGAAGGTATAGAAACTTCGGGAAAAGCATAAGCAAAAAAAGCAGCAGAAGATGCTATTGAGAAAGCGGGATTAAAAACTGCTACTAAAATAGCGGGTAAAGCAATGACAGTTGGTAAAGTTGGTGTTGCTGGATTGGGTGGTGCTTTAGATGTTGCTAGTGATGTGGGGAGATTAATTGAAGGTAAAAGTGGTTGGGATGCTTTTGGTAGTAATAGTGCTTCTCGTGCTGGTAATATTATGAATATTGTTGGTAGTGGATTAGAAGTTGCTGGTGTTCTTGGTGCTGCTTTTCCACCAGCATTAATTTTAGAAGGTCTTGGTGCTACTATTGGTTTAGCTGGTGCTATTACTGAAGGATTTGGTGAAGAAGAAGCAAGTGAAAAAGCAAAAACAAAAGCAGAAAAAGATATTTCTTCACAAGCGAGAGGACAAGTAGCAACAGAACAAGTTACTCAAGTTGTGGGAAGAACACAATAATTTTTTTTTATTTTTTTTAAATTTATTTTTTAAGATTTATTTTATATTATATATTATAAAATGAGTTCTTATTGGAAAAATGATGATAAAATCAAGGTTTCACAAACCCAAGTTTCGGTTCCATCTACAAATGGTCAATCTTATAGCGGAACTGCTGGTCAGTCGGGTCGTCGTGTAGATTTTGAAATTCCTCCAAGTGTGAAGTTTATGGATGGTAAAAATAGTTATTTGCAGTTTGATTTAAAACTTGCTGTTCCCGCTGGTGAAGCACCTACCCGTCTTCATTTAGATCCTTTTATTGGAGGTCAATCATGTATTAAAAATATTAGAATCTATTCGGGTTCAAGAGCAGTGTTACTTGAAGAAATTAGTGATTACAATGCTAAAGTCCAAATTCAATATTCATATAATCAAGATGAAAGCATGAGAAAGATGAGGGCATTAAAAGAAGGATCACTTGTTACTACTATTGAAAATCGTGGAACACTTGGAACATCAGTATCTAACAATATTGATTTATCTACCAATCCATTCTATAAACCCGTTGGGACTGTTCCCGCTGGTCGGGATTGGGGGACTGCTGCTGATTTCTTAACTGCTAAATTATCTCTACCAATCCATACTGGTCTTTTTGCTGATGGAGGTGATAAGATATTTCCAGTAATGATGACTGATGGTCTATTTATTGAAGTTGATTTAGAAGATCCCGCTAAATTTATTAAACAGTTGGATAGTGTTAATCGCCACCGAAGAATGAAACAAAATCCAGTATTTCATGGTGTGGATAATGCTGGTCTTGCTCTTGCTATTGCTAATGCTACAAATAGGAGTGAAGTATTCCTTGCTAAATCTAACAATATGAGAAGTGTTGAAAATTGTCCATTTGTAAAAGGTGAGCGTGTAGGTATATGTTCTGCTACTAACCCCGATAGCCAGTGTAATTTAACACTAACTTCTAGTGGTGCTGTGGGTTATCCAGTAATTACTGATATAACTATAGATGCTACATTTGTGAAACTTACATTAGAAGAGTTTCAAAATAGCGACGGAGGGACTGGTATAGAAGCAACCTCAAATAATTTTATTGTATTCTCTGCTTCTATAGATCAACGTAGAACTGCTATTGCTGATGGATCACAACTTATTGCTGCTAAAACATCTTATGCTGCTACTTGTGAGTTTTCTAATTTAGAAATTGTTTGTGCTAAAGTTGGTGTTGATCCAAGATATGAATCGGGTATGATGAAAAAGATGAGAGATGGTGGAAGTATTGAAATTGATATTCCAAGTGTAACCAATTACAAACATTCATTACTATCAAGTAATCGTAATGCTACAGTAAATCTTGGTGTATCTAATACAAGGGTTAAATCTATGATATGTATGCCTACTGATGCTAATGTATTGAATAGTGCTGATTTAATTGGTGGGACTAGCTCTACATATGAAGAAGAATCTGAAAATATGGATGGAGTGCTTCACAGTATTCGCAGTGGTCAAGTAGGGGTCATAGATCAGCTGACTTCTTATCAAATGGTAGTAGATGATAAACTTGTCCCGTCGCGACCAATTGTTGTATCCAAGATTAATAAGGGAACTTCAATAGCGGCACAACCACTTATAGAATTAGAAAAAGCACTTAATCAAGCGGGTATTGTTCCACGATCATTTGTAGATTACAATAGAAATTTCTTGATTGGACGAGCATATGCTCTTAATGATGGAGTAGCAAATCTTAATAACAAATCAAATCAACTTCAATTGTTCTATAATGAATCTACAGTTGCTGGAGTTGATAGACCACCAACTAGAAACAAACTCCTCTTCTGTTTCATGTTCCACCTCCGTAGAATTAGTATTAAGGGTGATTCAGTAACGGTTGCTCTTTAAAGGTCAAAAATTGACCCATATATTAAAAATTTGCCATAATTGACCCATTTAGAATTATTTACCATTTTGACCCAAGGGTCAATAATTGACCCATCCATAAATTTAGTATTTTCTATGTATCTTTTATTTTTTTTTATTTTAAATTTATTTTATATGATATAATATAAAATGAGTGTTTCTAAAAAGTATCTTTCTATTCAACCGAATAATGTTCCTTCAAGTGGTAAGGTTTCATTTGCTCGTGGTAATCCTATCCTAACGGTTACGTTAGGTCGTCAAGATGGTCTTCTTGATTTATCTTCTCTTCGTCTTGCTGGTAAGTTAAATGTATGGCGTGATGCTGCTGGTTCATTACCTCCAACCGATGCTGCTGCTGTAGAATTAAGGGCATCTCATAAATTAGGTATTTATGGTGTTATTGATCAGTTAGTTTTCCGTCATGCTGAAACTAAACAAGTAATTGAACATATTAGACATTATGGTCGTTTTATGAGTTCATATCTTCCGGTTATGGCGGGTATGCAAGACGTATCGGGTCATTTAAGTGAAACAGCTTTAATTTATCCTAATTACCAATCATTCCGTGATAGTGTTATTCGTAGGTCTGCTGATGGTGTTACAACTCCAAATGATTTCTGTATTCCTCTTCCAAGTGGTTTAACTCTTGGTGAATCTTCCATCCCTCTATCAAAAGTTCCTCTAGAGATTGAAATTCATTTAGCACCGGATAGTCAGTTTTTCTATTCTAGTGATGGAACTACTGGTAACATTGCTAATGCTTTCTATGAATTAAGTGGATTAGAAGTTGCGTGTGAAGTATCATATGGAGAACCTACTCCGGATAAAGGTCTATTATCATTTAATTCAATTACGTCTTATTTCTCTACACTTGAAACCACAAATAGTATTATCAACTTCAATCTTGGATTAAGTAAGGTTCTTGGAACATTTGTTAATTTTGTTCCTTCTTCCTTTGTTAATAATTTAGCTCAAGACGGGTATTTAACTTATATGCCTTCTCTTGCTCCTAATGCTGCTGGGACTGGTGATGGTGGAGTTGCTAATGTTGAAACTATTTCTTTCCTCCGTAATGGTGAGCGTTTTCCCTCATCTTTTGAAGTAGAAAGTGTTAGAAGTGCTACTAATGAAACTTCCGTTGTTGATTCACAGATTATTAAAGGATTCTTATCTTCTATTATTCCCGAAAAAATGCACACACGCACAACTGCTTCTCCACTTAACACCAATCGTAATTTCACAGTTAATAATAATGCTGAAACTGGTTATCGCTTCATTCCCGATACTGGTGGATTATATGGTGTTGGTGTTCTTTATGATCAGCTTGATAGTGAAGGTGTTGATTTCTCTAATTCCCAGTTCTCTATTCAAATGACTACTGGTTTAAGTGATGGTAATCCAATTTCGGCATATCTATTTATTAAATCTAAAGTAGTTGTAGCATGGGACGCACAGATGGGCGTTCAAGTCATAAACTAGATTAAATATTTTCTATGTAATTATTTTTTAAATTTTATTTTTTTTAACTTTTTATATATTTAATAATATAAAATGAATTCTATGGATGATAAAAGTGATGTATCAACTGATAAGATTCCCGACCTTATTAAAATCGGTGCTATTCCAAGTGAATATGGACAAATGCTTCATACTGATATTTTAGATCCAGTTACATTTAATCAAAATAGAGTTAGATTTACTCTTCAGCGTGTAGCTGGTTTCCTTCATTCTAATTCTAAAGTTACTCTTGCTGTTACTCCAAAAACTACAAATGCTGCTTACTATCCAGTAAATATTGGTATTTCTAATCTTGTTCAATCTGCTCGTCTTTCTATTGGTAATAAAACTGTATGTGAAATAGATGATTATTCTCATTTCCATCAGTATCAATCTCTATTTATTTCCAATGAAGATAATAAAGAAAGAGAACAATTCTTATCGCAGAGGTGTATTAGTCACCAACCCGTTTATGATGATCGTATTGCTGATGTTACTGATAAACCTCCTAATTCTGCTAAAAAGATTGGTCTAGATGTTGGTCGTAATCCAATTGTTCCAGCGGGAGGTGGTGCCGGTGTATTTAATCTATTACCATTTATGGTTCATGGTGCGGGTTCAGCACAAGATATAGCAGATGCTCCAGTATATTCAGTTTATTTAAGTGATTTGTTCCCATTTCTCAAATACAATCAGCTCCCGATGTTTATGTTAAGTGAAGAAGTTCATATTGATATTACATTTGTAGAACCTACTACTTCTCTTGCTGCTGCTGGATTATCTCGTCGTATGTGTATTACTGCTGCTGAAGGTGGGACACCAGCAAATCAACAAGTATCTTATGATGTTAATCAAGATGAAGTTAAACTTATTTATGATAGTATTACTTATGATGGAGGGATTATGGAGCAATATGCCCAGCAGAATCCTAAACTTACATTTCAATATGTAGATTATCGCCTTGCTAAAAGAACTGGTGGTAACACTGCTTTTAGTGATCTAACATTCCCAATTGGAGGTAATGGTCGTCTTGTATCAAAGGTTATTTTAGGTCTTCAAGAGAACAAGAACTTTACACCAGTTTCTTTATGTCATGGTGTCGTAGCTAAAGATGTTCCAACGGGGCAGAAATTAGCACTAAATCTCTTATACAATGATTTATTTGAGTTTAATACTAATCGTGATAATACTGCATTACTATTCCACACTACTCAATCGGCAGAAGGTAAAGTTCCTATGGTAACTAGAGATGAATATCAAACAACTCCCACTACAGCATTAACGGCAGAAAGTTTTGAGGGACATACTCAAAGTAGCGGCACTTCTGGTCTTGGAGGTGTTATGAGATGGACTGCTATTAGACCTAATAAGGGACAGCGTGTAAATAATAAGGGTATGGATTTAGTTTATAAAGCAAGTGGATTACCCGCGGAAACCTATACTCTACGTGTATATTTAGAATTACTCAAGGTTGCTACAATTGAAGATGGTCAATTTAATTGTTATTTTGCTTAATTAAATTTTTTTATTTATTAAGATATAGATGTTGTATTATTTAGTAGTAATTAGAGATTATTTAGAGTGTGATAAATATAAGAAGTTGTATGAAGAAGAAAAACAAAAATATGAAGATTTAAAAAAATGGGCAGAAAATTTAATATCTTCAAATAAAGAGTTGATGGATAAATTTGATTAATAATCTTACTTTTTCTCGTTTTTTTTAATTTAAAAATAATCTATTTTTATAGTATAAATATGAAAATAGATTCTAAAAATATTGGTGAAGAAATTCAAAAGTCTAGACCTAATGTGAAACAAAACACAGTCAAACAATATGAAGTTAATTTAAAGAAACTTCAAAAAATTTATGATACAAATAATTATGATTTTTTAAATGATCCGGATGATGTGATGGATAAAATTAAAGATCTTCATTATTTATCACAACGTAATATCCTAAACGCGATTGTTGTTTTATTAATGGCACTAAATCATGATGGAAAATATGATGAATTATTAACTACATATGGTGAATCAAGAGATGAATTAAATGATAAGTATAGTGATGAACAAAAGAGTGGAGTTATTAGTGATAAACAAAGTAAGAATTTCACAACTACTGAAGAAATATTTAAAATGATAAATGATATGAATGAAGATTTAAAACCTTTAAAAAAGAAATCTAAAGATGATCTTACTAAAAAAGAAAAACAATTATTACAAGCATACACATTATTTAATATTTATTCAAGAATGCCGATGAGGAATGATGTTGCGGGTATGACAGCAATTAATCAAGCAGCATATAAGAAATTAAGTGAAGATGAAAAAAAAGAAAATAATTATTTAGTTGTTCCTTCAAAAGGTCAAATTTATTTTGTATTAAATCAATACAAAACAAGTAAGAAATACAAAGAGTTGGATTTACCTATTGAAGATCCCAATCTAAGAAAAATATTAAGATATTACTTAAAGATGAATGGCACCGAGATGGGGGGAGTTTTATTCAAAACCTCAACGGGTAAGCCATTAACTAGAACCGAATTGAGTAAAGTTCTACTTAAATATTCAAAAAAATATATAGATAAATCAATTTCAACAACTCTATTAAGAAAAATTTATTTGTCTTCAAAATATGGTAATATGAAGGAGGAGTTGGAAAAAGATAATAAGGTGATGGGTCATAGTAAGGCAGTAGCACTAGATACATATGTTAAAAAATCAAAAGATTAATTTATTCATATTTCTTTTTTAATTCTCTAGCAATCTTTACTTCTTTTTCAAGTTCGGGATCATCAACAAAGTCCATATCTAAATAAGCGTCAATAGCTCTTTTAATTAATCCCTTTTGTATTTTTGAAAAACTCATACTACCTTTATTAAGTTTATCTAAAATAACTTTCATAGATTTAATTTCTAATTTGGAAGTATCCGGATTTTCTTCAAGAATTTCTTTGAAACCCGTTATAATATCTTTAAAAACAGTCATCATTTTCTTTTTTGCTTCCAATCTACTTTTTCCGGTTTCCTTCTTTGGTTTTTCTTCTTTTGGTTTTTCAACCTTTGGTTTTGGTTCAAAAACCTTAATTTTCTTTGGATCAAATTTCGGTCTTCCAACCTTTTCTTTAGGTCTTACTTCGTCTTCTTTCTTCATAGGTTTCTTACTTTTAATAGTCGTCTTTTCTTTAGGTTGTTTTTTTCTATCCATCGCTCTCTTTTTCTCCTCTTCAACTGCTTTCTTACGAATAACTCTTTCTTCTTTCTTTTTCTTTTCTTCTTTTTCTTTTTTTGCCTCCATCATATTTTGTTTTTGTAATTCAGTTTTAGGTTTAGGTTTAGTCATTGCTTTTGCTTTGAGTAATTTAACAACTGGTTGTTTTTTCATTTCTTTTTTCGGAGTTAATTTCTTTTTTTCGTGATCTACTTTGTATCCTTTTTTTTCAATAATTTTAATAATATCATCTCTACTTGCTCCTTTTGGAATTTTAATACTAGTTAGTATATTATGTGCTTTGACTAATTTCCTTAGTTCGGGAGTTGTTAATTCACCCTTGAATTTTCCAGTTTTATATGGCATGTTATTATAAGTCTAATTAGATAAAAAAAAAATCTCCCTAAAAATATAAAAAATGTTAATTGATAAATCTCATTCAAAAAAGGATATTGTTACTTTATTTAGAAAACATGGTGTAATTATAAATGAAGAATTAACAAAGAGTAATATTGTAAATGATATTGGAAGTTATATTGAAAAATTTAAATATAATGATAAAATTAAGAACTGCACTGAATTAAAAGAGTATTTAAAGAAAGTATCACCTAAACAAAGACCAACAACACAACAAAAGAGTGATATAATGTTCAAAGCAAAAAAGATAATAAAATGGGGTAAGAATGATTATATATTTGATGGAGCAACATATAAGAATCATATTGATCCTTATAATGATATAATGAGTATTTATATGTGGGGAGATCTACCAAGTGTGAGAAGAGCTTGTAGGTTTTATAATTTCAGTCCTTGTGTTTCAAATCATGTGAATCCAATAATAACTCCGGAAGTAGAAGAGGAAATGAATAACAATAAAATAATTCAACAACAAGTTATTTATAAATTAAAAATAAGAAGAGCAACAGAAGAAAATCCAATTGTAATATCTTTTAATTGATATGGGTCAATAATTGACCTATGGGTCAAAATGGTATTAAATTCAAGATGGGTCAATTAAGGGTCTATTTTATACTATGGGTCAATTTTAGACCCATAAGTTTAAATCATAAAAATAATCTATTGTTATACTATAAATGGATTACACAAAACAACAAGAAGATTTAAGATTTGGATTTTTAAGTGAAGAACAATCTCATGAATATTTAGAAACAGTCTTTGGTAAATTATTGAATACTAAAGATAATAAAAAATTTGGTAGATATTTTGAATTTGATAAATATAATGAAAATTATTTTATTGAAATGAAAACAAGAAGAATACCACACAATAGATATGATAGTTTATTCTTTGGTGTAAATAAATTAGACAAGGGTGATGAAATACTTAAAGAAAATCCAAATTTAAGAATATTTTATTTATGGAGATGTGAGGACATGATTGTAGGTTGGGAACATAAAAGTAGTGATTATGAAGTATGTAATAGGGGACGATGGGATAGAGGGAGACGTGAAGTTGATTTGTGTGTAGATGTAAAATTAAAAAATATTAAGCCATTAAAAAATCTATTAGATAATTAAATGGTAGTAACGAATAAACAAAAATTTAACAAGAAATATAAACAACCTTTGAATACAGCAAATGGTAAAGATGATATTGTAAGATTAACCGGAATACCAAAGAAAATATTAGATGAAGTATATGATCGTGGGTTGGCGGCTCACAAGAATAATCCTCAAAGTGTAAGATCATTAACTGGTAAAAAGATTGGTGGAAAATCTTTAAAAGGAAAAATGTCAGCACAGCAATGGAGTATGAGTAGAATTTATAGCTTTGTGGTTAAAGGACCATCTTGGAAAAAAAGTGATGCTGACTTAGCAGATAAAGTTAGAAAATTAAAAATAAAAGGATATATTAGATAGGTTTCTTCTTAGGCATAATTAAATATCCGTTTTCATTATCATTATCAATAATTTTTAATCTCATTAAAGCAAATAAACAACCAAGAAACATTTCGTGGTCTCCTCTTCTTATAGCTTGTTTATTTTTCTTTCTTTGGTATATACTATTACAAAAATGTGTAAAAGTATAAATTATTCTTTTAATATTATAATTATCTCTCATAGATCTTAAGATAAGATATTCACCTTGATATTGATACGATTCAAATGTTTTCTTTTTTGTTAATCCAAAGGAACTAACTAGTAATCCTTTATAATATAAATTTAATGAACCTTCAGAACCATAAAATACAGTCATTTTCTCTATATATTAGTATAGATATTATTATTTTAAGTATATAATCTATTATTTTACCACTTAAAGACCCAAAAACACTTAAAAAAGAGTATATATTTTAAAATTTATTCTGTTTTTAAGTATAAAATACCTTTAAATAGGTATAAAACTAGATTAACGGGTCAATTATGGGTTATTTATACCAAATCTGTTATTTTTATCTATTGTTATTTAATATGAATAATGATATTAACCTTTACAAATATAAAAATCTTACAATCCTTAGAGATGATAAACTTATTGGTGGATCCAAATCAAGATTTATTAAAGATCTTCTTGATATGAATAAAAAAGGTTTTATTTATTGCTCTTTAGGTTATGGTGCTTTTCAAGTTGCCTTATCTCAAATTTGTAAAGAAATTGGAAAAGAATGTATAATCTTTTCACCCGATAAAAAAAATAAAGATATTAATTCTAAATTAGTAATTGAGAATGGGGGGACAATTAAATTTATTCCATATGGATATATGTCAGTCCTAAATAAAAGAGCAAGAGATTATAATGATTATCATAATAATCAATATCAAATTTTAACTTTTGGAGCAGATAGTGAAGAAGCTATTGATAGTATTTCTAAAACTATGAAACAAATTATTACAATTTTGAATTATGAACCCCAACACATTTATTGTTCGGTGGGTTCCGGAACTTTATTAAAAGGTATTTTAAAAGCAACTGAAAAATCTATTATTCACGGAGTTATTGTAGGAAAAGATTTTACAATTCGGCACGAAAGAGTTAAGTTAATTAAATATCCTAAAAAATTTAATTACTTATCTAAACTTGAAATTGATTTCCAATCTAATAAAAATTATGATAGGAAAGCATTAGAAATAGCACTAGAAGATAATATTGAAAATTCATTTTTTTGGAATGTTAATTAATTTTATTTTTATACCAAATATAAGTATAATCTTGAGATTTTGTCTTCATTTTTTGTCCTAATGATTGACGAAGATCTTCTCTTGTATCACAAAGAGGATATCCATATTTTTCTGTAAGATTTTTATACATCTTAGGAGAAATGTTCCAACAATTGACTCCACCATCCTTGAGATACTTATAACATAATTTCATAAGAGGAATAAGGAAATCATTATAAAATTCATCCTCATTTTTCCATGGTGACATATATTCATATAGTTCTAAATTAATATATGGTGGAGAAGTAAGAACCATATCATATTCTAAATTCTTAATAATATCTTCATTTGATGAACTTTCCCAAAATAGTTTTACATTTTCAAATTTAAGATCTTCTATCATCTTTTCATAACCAATCTTGAGATCAACATTAGTATCAAATCCAGTATATTTTATTCCTAATGAAGTTGCTCCAATTAATCTCCCACCCCATCCCATAGTTGGATCAAGAACTGATTTGGCTTCAAATTTCTTATATAAATATTTTGCTGTTGATGGTTTAAACATTACAATTGCTCCATTATTAATTCTATGACATTCATAAATATCAGCGGGAGAAGGATACAGAGATTTAGGATTTCTATTTCTCTTGAGAGAATCATTCCATAGTTTTTCTTTTAATTCCGGATCCGAAAACCATTCCTCAAGTATTTTGTATCCACTACTATCACGACGACACTTAAGGAGTTCTCTAAACTGATATTGATAGATTGTTTTATTTCCACAAAGTTTTCTTGGATTTTCTTTAGCATCAAAATTACAAAGAGATTTATAATCTTTTTTTATTTCTTCCATAGTATAATTCTTACAATTAACAATTTCTTCAAATGAATAAGGCATTTGTTCCGGAACTGACATTTTTAATATAATATAGATAATTTATTTATTCTTTAAGTGAGCATAAAAAAAAGGAAAAAAAGTAGATTAGTTCAAGTTTTTATAATTTAATCTGAATTAAAATATATATATATATTATTTATGAAATGTGACCCGTATCCTTTGATGTTTTGTGATGTTCAAACTGATATGAACAAACCAATAATTAATGATCCATTACCCGATTATTATAACAATAATAATTATTGGAACTTTTTTCATAAAGAAGAGTCTTGGTGGGATGACAGTAATATCTTTGAAGACCCTTTTGTAGATGAATCAAATACAAATGAATTTGAATTTTATCCTATGAAAAAAAGTAAGAGTTATGAAATACTAGAGATAGAAAAAGACGCGAGTAAAGAAGAAATTAAAAAAGCATTTAGGGAAAAAGTATTAAAAGCACATCCGGATAGAGGAGGTTCAAAAGAAGAATTTGTTCAATTAAGAGAAGCTTATGAATGTTTAATATCTTAATCACTATAATATAATAATCTATCATTCATTTTTTCATAGGGTTTCTCTTGAATTTTATTATATTCATTTTGTTCTAAATCATAAATTTCATCTAATTTTTCAATTTCATCTTGAATAATTTCCTCTTCAAATCTATCTAAATAATCACTAATTAAATTATTAATTTCTTTTTTACTTTTTCCTTGTTTTTCTTTCATAAATTCTTTATGATAAATATCAATAGAATTTATACATTTATCTTGAAAGATTTCAATAGATTCATTTTTAGATAATTCAGTATCATCATCACTTCTTAAATCTTGAATATCTTCATCTTCATCACTACTATCATAATCAATAGATGGGTCAATTTTAGACCCACTTGATTGAATTTCATCATCACTATCAAAATATACTACTACTTTTGTTTTTTCTTCTTTTTTCTCCACAAGGTCAATTTTTGACCCATCCATTAAATTGGATTTTAATTCTTCATTTTCTTTTTTTAATGATTCAATCATTTTATCTTTTTCATCTAATAACTTTTTTAATCTCTGAATTTCTTCATCCTTATTTAATTCTTTTGAATTTTGTTTTAATTGATAATCCTTTTGTTTTGAAATGTAAAATTGAATTTTTCTTAATCTCCAATTATTGAAAGCTTCAAATTTCTTTGAGGTTTCTTCCCCATCCTTCGCCATTTTTTTTAATTGTTTCTTATAACATAATCTAGCGTTATTGGTTTTGAATTCTCTCGTTTTTAGATAATCATCTAATATCTTTGAAAATCTCTTATCGTGATCCTTAAAATCTTCGTCTAATGGTTTTAGACTGTAATAAGAGCGAATTTCTTTATCAGTTAAGTTTTCTTGAAGATGGATGGATTTTGGAATAATTGTCATTTGTTTTTTCTATATACTACGTAGATAATAAATCTTTATATCCTTTTGACCCATAATTGACCCATTTCATTTATACTTAAAGAAATTTAAATTTTACGAGTTAAAAGAGACGTAAATAAAAAAATAATTGAAAAAAAGAATTTATTCAATTCTTAAAAATCGCGAATTTTAAACTTTTTGATATTTCTTTTTAGTATTTGTTTTTTTGTAACCTTCAAAAACATTTTCGGGTTTTATTTTTTTATCATCATCTAAAGATTTTTTAATATTTATTTGAATTGAATCTTTATTTGTTTGAGGTTTAACATTTACATTTTTTTTTACCTTTTTCTTTTTCGGCATTATATTATAAAAATATATAATTTTTTTTAATAAATTTATTTTATAATATATATATTATAAAATGAGTTTAATAATTACATCTAATCAAGGGACGGAGAATACTCCGCAGATATCAAATGCTTTTAAACCTTATTCCTATCAAAATAGATTATTGAATACTATGAGGATCCCACCTAATAGTGAAATTGCTTTACAATCTACTAAAATAAATAAGAATGGTTTATTTATTCTTGATAGAACAAATAGTAATTTCTGTCATTATTTCGGCACACCAGTAGCATCAATGCATAATGATAATATTGAGAATGCTACACAAGTCCCTTTTAGAGCAGTTATTGGTGCTGGTGAAGCATTTAGAGCGGGTGATGTAAAAAATGAAGTTAATATTCAAGACATGGTTGGAGAGATTCAAAAAGGTATTAATGAGGCAGCATTTCATCCCTCTTTAATTACTGGTGTTAATTCTACTTCTATTACAGTTGGTGCTAATTATGATAGTAGTAATGAAGTTTTTGAAGGATTTTCTTTTTCAACTACTCAACAAACCGCAAAAACAACAAGAAATATTGCTGATATTACTTGGACTAGTATTAATAAAAATAATGACGATGTAAGATATGGATTTACTCAAGCTGGTGGAGTTGTAACTCAAACTACTACTGACGGATTTTTAGTCCAAAATAGACAATATCCTATATCACAGAATCAAGGCATAGCTATATTTAATTTTGATAATGCTAATGGTAATGCTAATACTAATAATTGGGTAGTGGGTTTATCTAGAATAAATAAAACAAGAGATATTGGTGGTGGTGATTTTGATTATACACCTACTTATTTTGATCCTCCCGCGAATGGTGCTGCTTTGGGCGGTGTTGTAGGGAAAAATCAATTTAGGTTTATGGATATAGGTGTTATGAGACAAGGTAGCGAGTTGAGAGTTTATCAATCGGGATCAAGAACGGCACAAGCTCAAGGCAACGGTATATTTGTAAATGAAGTTGAATATTTTGGAACTCATAATGTTAATTTTGCTACTAAATATAATATTGCTACTAATAGTGATGGATATGAACAAGTTAAATTTGTATTAGATAATGAAGAAATTAAAATATTTATGGTTGATGGAGCAAGAAACGAAACTCTATTAGCCGATTTTAAAACATTATCGGGAGTAGCGAGTGGGACGAAAGGAGGTAAAAACCAAGTTTTAAATCCAGTTAATGCTACAAAATGGGCTATGTATCCTATAATGGGTATGACTGGTGCTATTGTTGGTGGTAGAACTATATCTATGGAGAGTATAGATCATTATACAAATTATCCTATTTATGATGAAACTAGTTATTTTAATTATGATTGGTGGGGTTGGTCTCAACAATATAATCAAACTAATTTTTGTAGAGAATTAGAATTAAGAGATTGGAATAATTATAGTAGCACAGTAAGCAATCATGGATTAGGTGCGGATGGTTTGCTTCAACCTTATAATGTTAATGCTAGTGGAGGTATGACTGATTATGATAGTTATATTATCACAGCAAGAAGTAATGAATATGGAAGAACTAATACCGAAATATGTAATACTCAAGCAACATTGGGATTTTTGGGTGATCCAGTATCAAGACCCGTTAATGTTACATTATTGGGAAATAATAATAATAGCTCTTCAGTCCCTAAATTAATTGCTAATATTTCATTATTTATCCGATTGAATAATTTTACTCAAAATTCTATGAATGCTAGACAAGGAACATTATCTAAAATAGTTGCTCATTTACCTCGGTTTGATAATAGTGGTAATGAAACGGGTGGATTATATTTTGAACCCCATGAGAAAACTTATATCTCATTAAATAATCCTACTGAATTATTAATAAATTCATTTGATGTAGATATTGTATATGAGAATGAAACATTATGCACAGCTCTAACGGGTAAAACTATTGTATGTTTTCATATACGAGAAAAGAGAAGGTGAAAACATACTTAAATATAGGTCAATAATTGACCCAAGAGTCAAAATGGTAAATAATTCAAGACGGGTCAATTATGGGTCTATTTTATTGTATGGGTCAATTATTGACCCATATTAATATTTAAAAATAAAATCTATATTATATATATAGACAATATGGATCTTACAGAACAACAAATTGCTAAAGTTTTAATTAATTACAAAAATAAAAGAGAACGAGAAAAGAAATACTATCATGAAGTAACTAAAAACAAAGAAGAATTTAAGATAAAAAATAGAGAAAGAGCAAAGAATCATTATCATAATGGATACAAGGATAAGAAAAAAGAAATATATAATGATAATAAAGAACTATTGAAAAGTAAATCATTATTTAATTATTACAAAAAGAAAGATAAAATAGATTTATTCAAAGAGAAACACCAAGAGAAATTTAAGATATTAGTTGATAAAGGTTTTATCAAAGATTAAATATGGAATTTACTTTGTTTTTTTAATTCATTTTTTTTATACTCATATAATATAAATATGAGTGAATATGTTGATACAGAACTTATAAACTGTAATAGATTAGCTTCTGTTGAAAGCAGAACTGGTAATGATAGTAATCCAGCAGTTTTTACAAATCCTTTACAACAATCTATAAAGTTAAATGTAGGTGATAGAATCTCATTAGAGAGAGCATTTATAAGTGAAGTTGGTGCTGGACAACCACAAACAATAGAATTTAAAGGTGAAGTAAGAGGTAAAAATGCTGTTGCTCCATATTGCGATATTGATTATGGTGATAAATATTATAAAATGGATAATGTTTATGATCCTAAATATAGATTGGGATATTATAGAAGTATAACAACAACTTTAAAAAGTGATGATGAAGTAGATTTAAGAGATAATTTAGCACCTTTAGTCGTTGGTTATTATATTACAAGTAATGAATATCCTAACTATATTCAACAACCTAGAAGAATGATATCTAATGCTACTTATTCAGTTAGAGGTCAAGTTGGTAGAAATTATCCTCTGCAATATACATCGGGTGATAGTTTTAATGAAGGAGCATGTAGAAGAGTTGTTAATGAGGGTTGTTTTTTACTTGCTGATTGGGGTAGAAAACCAACTGACGGGACAGCACACATTTTTAAACAAAAAATAGATAATACAAGATATACTTTATTTATTAAAGATAAAATTGCTTATAGTGTTGGTGCTAAAAATAATGGTAATAATAATGATACTGAACAATTTCCAAAAAAATATCATAATGGTATTATTCAAGAAGGTAAATATATTAGATATAGAGAGAAACTTGATATTGAAGTAAATAAAGGATTCAATACTCCAAGTGCCGTAGCTTCACAGATTACTCAACAATTAACCGAAACTAAAAATGAGGATATTTTTACTATTTACGATCATGATAGAAATGTTAGAGCAATTACAAAAACTATTGAAACTAAAACATATAAACCCATAAACGCACAAAATATTTATAATGTTTGTGATACAACCTTAACGGCATATGCGGCACAAGTATTACCAGTTACAGATGCTAATATATCTCAATTATCAGTAGATTATATTTCTACTTTTGGATATATCGCTGTTAAGAGACCCGAGATATTTGAAAAAGGTAGAGAAATGCATCAATTATTAAACTTACAACAACCAATCATTAGAGACGCAACTGGAACTATTATAATTGATAGATTAGATACTTTTGAAGGTTTCCAAACTTATAATGAAAGGACAACACCAACAACAAATCCACGTAATGTAGATACAAATTTAACCATTAATGTTTTATATACTGAAGCAAATCTTAAAATTATTAGAGATTTTTTAGATACACAAGCATTATATCCCGAAATTTGGGATACATTAAGAGAAAGTCAAATTTATTCTGTTGGAGAATTAGGTGGATTAACTTTACCAACGATAGAGAATAGTAGATTTTTTCACATGAACGAATTAACAACTGATCCAGCAGTTGCACTACATAATGAAACTTTTGGTGAGGATATGTATGTTGATAAAGCAGCACCTAATAATGGTGAAGAACAAATAACTTTACCTATGTTTTTCAATTATGACGACGATTTTAGAGATGTATATTATGAGCCAACTGATTCACAAGCACAAAATGTCTTAAATTATGGTTTTGCTGCCCCACAGAAAATAAGTAATTATGATGCTGCTGGTAATCAATTAGACGATATTTATATTATTACTATTAAATGTAATGGTGTTGGAGGAGTTCCAAGAAAACTATTTACAACTGCGGGACAAGCTGGTTTTGTAAATATTGAAAGAGGTAGAAGAATAGGATATGATCATCATGCAACAGCATATTCAACAGCAATAATTACACCTTATAGTGGTTATACTAATACTGATATTGGTGTTGTATCTACATTCCAAGATGCAGCGGGTCATTTAATAGATGGTGATACTTTTAGATTTCCAAGTTTAATTAATTTTATTAGAAGTCCCAATAATTTAAATGAAGTAACCGATTTGAATCCATATATGACTATGACTTATATTGGTGCTAATAATCCCGAAATAAGATATAATACTGAAACAAATAGATTTGAATTATCAAGATTTCATACTGCTAATAATACTGGTAATAAAAGACAAGCGGGTAATACTGCTGATTTTGTAAATAGTAAAACTCAAACACCACCTTTAAATAGTGGTGATAGATTAATTAGACCTCCCGAAAAAGATAATGATGCGGGTGATACAGTTTATAAAATTAATCCTAGACCTCCCGCTTATGGTTTCTCTCCAATATTTAAACCTTATGCTGATAACAATCAAGCATATAGGACTAATGTTTATCCCGAAACACCCAAAGAAACTTATGATAACTTTTCTACTCAAGGAACAAATACTCAAAAATACGATGGATATAATCAAAATATAGAACCTTATACTATTTTTGATAGTCATGGTGGTATTTATATAGAAGATTGGGGTTTTGATGAAAGTAATTGGGAGGATAATTTATGGGATATTCTTGGTTTTGATTATGGTGCTGTTAATGCTCCACCAACACCATTAAATGTTTTAACTAAAAGAGTTGATAATGAAAATAGTGATTTATTATATAGACCTACTACTAATGCAGAAGTAGTCCAAACTGATACTAAAAATTATATTAGTAATGAATTTGGTGCTGTTATGTATTACACTTCATTACCATATCCTAATTGTGTTGTAAATTATAGGGCAACGGGCGGTGCTCCCGGTAATAATCATATATGGGTTCTTATTAATGATCCTACTGATACCGATAGAAATAATCCATCTAAAGCATCTCCTTTAGAATTATGGAGTGAAGTTGCTATATTAACACAAAGCACAACTATTACTGCTACAGATATTCAAAAATCAGTATTAAGACCTTATTATACAATTAGAAGTGATATACTTGAAGGTCATAGTGCTATTGGTGGTAATCCTACTGGTGCTAATTTACCAATTATAAGTGTTGTTGATAAATATAGTGCTGCTAGTGATTATTTCTTGGGTAATCCTAGTGATATGATTTTTACTATTACTAAACCAACCATGATAGCAGATATTACAACATCTATTCATGATAGCGATGGTAGATATGCTAATGTAGATAAAACTAGTGCTGTTATTTATAAGATCCAAAGAACTAGAAGAACTGCTCCAAGTATCATCCAAGAAATACTTCAAGAAGAAGAACAAAAAAAAGAAAAAAAGAAAAAAAAATAAAATAATAAAATATATATTATAATATAAAATGATTAGTGTATATTCTAACTGGACTGAAGAAGAAAAAGATGAATACTATTCTAAAGAATGGCAAGTTGGTGATTGGGATTTTTGGGATAACTTCTGTTGCTGTGAGTTTAAAGAAGAATGGACTTATGAAGATTTAATAAAATCATTACAAAGTGATTTTGAGAATTCATTAACAGAGCAACAAATTGAGGAAAAATATCACAAATAAATTTCTATTTAATATATAAATGGTGAAAATTTATTCTTCTTGGACTGATGATCAATATGAGGAATTTGTATCTCAAGATTGGGTTATTGATGGTAATGATAGTTGGTGGGAAGATATGATTTGTGGTGATATAAAACAAGAATGGACTTTTGATCAATTTATGAATTTAATTCAAAGTGATATAGATGAAGATTTAAGTATTACTCAAATTACGCAAAAATATCTAAAATAAATTTCTATATTTAATATATAAATGGATCAAGGAACCTATGAAGAAATTGTTACTGTTTTAGCAATGTTTGGAAGACCGGATTTAATTAGTGAGTTTAAAGAATATGTAAAAGTAGATGAGGATTTTGTTCCTAAATTTTTGAGAAGAGATAGTTTAAGTTCAAGTGAAGGATCGGCAATAAGTGAGGAAGAATATGAAGTAGAAGAAGATGAGAATGGGTTTCAAAGTTTAAAGTAATTTTTTAAATGAAATAACATAACATTTATTTTTATATCTTAATCATTAATAAAGATGATTAAAATGGTAATAAAAAAAGGAACAGCAAAAAATAAAAAATGGAAAGCTATCTTTTATGATGGAGACAAGAAATTAAAAACGACGCAATTCGGTGATGACCGCTATAAAGACTATAGCCAACATAAAGACAAAGAACGCCGAGATAAATACAGAAGTCGTCATAAAAAAGATTTGGCGAAGGGTGATTATATGTCGGCGGGTCATTTAAGTTACTATATATTGTGGGGTGACTCAACATCTCTTAATACTAATATTAAACAATATAAAAAAAAATTCAAATTAAACTAATAGCAATTAGAAAACGGATTGTATTCTTGTTGAGGTGGTGCTACAGCACGTCTTAATTGTGCTTTTAATTGTTCTTGTTCTCTTTCTTTTTCTTGTTTAATTTTTTTTTCTTCTTTTCTTTGTTTTCTTAATTTATCATATTTCATAATTGCTTCTAATTGAGCTTCTTCAAGATCTTTTTTAGAAAATACAGTAACTCCTACTCTTTTAGATTCTTTTGTTAATGATGGGTCAATAATTGACCCATCTTCCTCAACTTCTTCTTTTAATTGTTTAACTCTTTTAACTTTTTGTTTTTTCAATAATTCTTTTTCTTGTTTTTCTAATTCTTTTGCTTCTTTTTTTTCTTGTGCTTTCTTTTTTCGTGCTTCCATTGCTTTCTCCCTCGCTAGTGCTAGTTTCTTTTTGTGTTCTTCACTCATAGGAGGTCTTTTCTTTCGTGGTTTTCCTTTCTTTGTAAGTTTCACATTTCCTTGTTCTCCTCCGCCACTCCGTGGGGGGGGAACCGATTCGGGCATATTAAAAATATCTTTAACATTCATTTCATCTCTCTTTGATTTTGCTTTTGGTAACACTTTTTCTTCTTTA
>JAAHTH010001192.1_pt1 | contig 23540 bp, 16 predicted proteins | sample 6116091 | NCBI WGS metagenome assembly JAAHTH01 (sample SAMN13939990, study PRJNA603662) | sponge metagenome | isolation source: marine sponge | host: Mycale hentscheli | place: New Zealand | collected 2006 | reverse complement strand
AGAAGCCAAGGTTCCAGGTCAATCCGAATAAGCAAAATTGGGTTTGTTATCGGTGTGACGTGCGCGGCGACGTGTTTGACTTTGTGATGAAACGCGAAGGCGTTGATTTTCGCGAAGCACTCGAAATCCTTGCGGAGCGAGCCGGGATTGAGGTTCGTTCTTTCCAGAAAAAAGTGGTGAAGGGCTCGGCAGATGATAAGGCGACGCTTTATCGTGCAATGGCGTGGGCCGAGCAGGAGTACCACGAATGTCTGTTGAGCTCCGATGCTGCGATTCCAATTAGAGACTACCTCTCTGAGCGTGGGATTACCCAGGAGAGTATTGATCGGTTTCGAGTTGGGTTTGCCCCGTTGTCCTGGTCTTGGTTGGTTGACCGGTCCAGTGGTACCAGTTTCTCGCCCGAGATATTGCAAGCTTGCGGTCTCGTTTCAGCGAATGATCGAGGTGGGTGGTACGAAAGATTTCGTGGACGAGTTTTGTTTCCCATCCGTGATACTCAAGAGCGAACGATTGCTTTGGGTGGCCGGGTGGTGCCGAGTCTTTATCCGCAGGGAGACGCTCCGCCCGCAAAATACGTCAATTCGCCGGAGACGCGGCTATTTTCGAAAAGCAAGAACTTGTATGCGTTGAATCTTGCCAGAAATCATGTCCAAAAGACAAACGTCAAAGATAAGCGTCTAGTGATTGTAGAGGGTTACACGGACGTTGTAGCAGCCTGGCAGGCAGGTCTTACCAATGTTGTAGCTGCTTTGGGTGTTGCTTTGAATGAGCAGCATATACGACTAATTAAGCGGTTTGCAGATGGGATTACGTTGGTTCTTGACGGTGACGAAGCCGGTCAGCGAACCATGAATACGGTTCTTGATTTATTTGTTGCTCATGACATCGACTTAAGGATTCTTAGTCTTCCCACAGGGTTAGATCCCTTTGACTATTTAATGGCAGAGGGGGGCGAGGCATTTCAGGCCCTGGTCGATAAAGCGCCAGATGCTATCGCTCATAAGATCCTTGTCGAGACTCGTGGTGTTGATTTAGTTAATGATACTCATCGTTCTAATCAGGCGCTGGAGAATATTTTAAAAACGCTTGCCGGTATTTCAGAAAAGACCCTCGGTGATTCGACCGCTAAGAGTATTCGCGAAGATCAGATGCTGTTGCGATTGGGGCGGCAATTTCAACTGGCACCAGAAATGGTTCGTCGTCGGCTCAAGGATCTTCGGAGTAAGACGCGCGTTCGACCAGAAGCAAGGGACTCAACTACTAAGCAGGATCTAGTAGACTATTCGAAGTTTGACAAAAAAGAATCTGAGCTCGTGCAGTTACTGCTTCAGGATCCTTCTCTGTTGGACCGGGCTGTGGAAAATGTTTCCCCCGAGCAATTTCATGTCGGCGTTCTTCGTGATTTGTACGAAGTGATGGGTGAGTTTTTTCATGAGGGGAAAGGCGTGGGCTATAAGCAATTGACAGTTGAACTCGAGGAGCCACGTTTGAGGAAATTGGTAGATTATCTGAACGCTGAAGCGACGGCAAAAAAAGAGACGAACGTGGAACAGGCTTCTGCCTATACAATGGATTTCGAAGCCCAGTTGCAATCGATTATATTGAGATTTAACGAGCGGGAAGTTGAATCCGGGACTCAGGCCAAGATTTCAAAATTACATTCCGGTGGCTTAGATGAAGACGAAGAGAAGCGTGCGTTAGAGGAATTATTTAGACAGCAGCTTCAGAAACCTAACAATTCAGTGTGAGATTTTGGAAAATTTGATTGTCTGAGGCTTAGTATTTGCGGTTGTTCGCAGGTGATGCCGAGGAAAGTTAGATTTTCCGCATGATGAGATAAGAAGAAGCGCTTAAGTGTTTTGCAGGCCCATGGATGGGAGGCAGCTTGAGTGTTGATCGACAGTTGAACTTGAGGTGAGTGTGCGGTGTGGCTGAGCCATCCGCGAATTCCATGAGGTTTGCGTTTAGTTTGGTTCCGCGCGAAAGGGACATTCTCAAGGCGATCCGGTATGGTAGCACTCAACTAAAACCTCTTTGAGAGATTTCAACGTAGATCGGTTGGCGTCCAGCGCGAAATGGATTTCGCAGGAGTACGACGTGGAAATGACAGCAAACGGTAGCAATACCGCAAACCAGCAGAATTTTGAGATTGATGAGAACGAGCTTGCGAAGATCATCAAAAAGGGTAAATCTCAAGGGTTTTTAACCTACGAAGATGTGACCGATTACCTCCCTGATGAGGTTGTTGGTGCTGAAAAATTGAACGGTTTGATCGCGGCGATTGAAAAATCAGGGATCGAATTGTGCGACGCTGCTTCTCTTCCCGGGGATGTGTCTGTAGAAGACATTCCAAAAGCAGATGCGGACAGTGAAAATGTAAGCCCGCAACCCCTCGGCAAATTACCCCGTCCTAGTGACGATCCGATTCGAATGTATTTGAGTCAGATGGCGGTGATTCCGCTGTTGGGACGCGACGAAGAGATTTCGTTGGCGAAGCGAATTGAGATTGCGCGAAAACGTTACCGAAGAGGTGTGCTCACGAGTAACTACGCATTGATGGCGACGTTTGAAACACTCAAGCGGGTCTATGCTGGCGAGTTGCCATTTGACCGGACCATTAAGGTTTCACTGACCGAGAATCTAACGAAAGAACAGATTCAGGCAAGGATGCCGCATAATTTCAAAACGATGGAGCATTTATTGAAGGAGAATGCGAAAGATTTCAGGCTTCTGATTAGTAAGCAGACGGCTGATGTTGAGAAAAAGTCAGCGAGGAAAAGGTTTCTTGCCCGCCGGTCCAAGCTTGTAGTTTTGGTGGAAGAGTTAAGTCTTCGGTCGAGGCGGATCAGTCCCATGATCAAGCAATTGAGAAACTACTCGGATCGCATGAATTTGATTCGAAGTCAGTTGCGGGATGAAGGGGCAGATGCTCCAACCGAAGTCGAAAGGAAGCACCTTAGGTCGGAACTCGCTCGCTTGGTGACTCTTTGCCAAGAAAGTCCGGCAAGCCTCGAAAAACGAGTGAGTGACTGTGAGAAGTTTTTCTCTGAATTTGAAAATGCGAAGCGACAACTGTCTAGTTGTAACCTTCGGTTGGTCGTTTCAATTGCGAAAAAGTATCGCAATCGCGGTATGAGTTTTCTTGATTTGATTCAGGAGGGGAATACTGGTCTGATGCGTGCAGTTGATAAGTATGAATACCGGCGCGGGTTTAAGTTCTCAACTTATGCCACGTGGTGGATCCGTCAGGCGATCACGCGAGCAATTGCCGATCAAGCGCGGACTATTCGGATTCCAGTTCACATGATTGATGTCCTTTCGCGACTGAGAAATATTCAGAAAGCTCTCCATCAAGAGACAAGGCGTCCGCCGACGATGGAGGAGATTGCTGTCCGGGCTCAAATGGATGTTGATGAGGTTCGGCGCGTGCTCGACATTGGGCGTCATCCCGTGAGTTTGGATCGTCCCGTTGGTGAGGGAGATGACTGTAGTTTTGGCGAATTTATCGAAGATTCGCAGACTGATAATCCCGTTCGTGCCGCCACGAACTGCATCCTTCGCGATAAGATCGACGGGCTTTTGAAGACACTGACGTATCGTGAGCGGGAGATCATTCGCTTGCGGTATGGCCTGGGAGACGGTTACACCTATACGCTTGAAGAAGTTGGTCGGATTTTTAAAGTGACTCGTGAACGGGTTCGTCAGATCGAAGCGAAAGCGGTTAGGAAGCTCCAAAACCCAGTGCGAAGTCAGCAACTCGAAGGGTTTGTTCCAGCATTGGGCAATCTCGATCCCGGGGCAACTTCGGAAATAGAAGAGGCGAATGGATCGGGTAATGTGGACGGGGCAAACGGTTCGGTTGCCGGCGTTGACAACTCCTCAGAATTATTCGATTTTGGAGTTTTGCAAAATAGTCAGTACTGAAAATGTCTGGCTTAATTGCGGTAAAATGAGCTTAGAGAACAAGGAACCGCTGACCAGTGATGGTCAGCGGTTTTTTTTATTGGTACGATGCTACGACTGAACGGGAAACTGCCTTGAAATCAAGTTGCAGATCCTTTTCGTTTCCTAACAAGTGGAGGTGAAAACTAGTGAGTCTTGACTACGGGTTACTTCGAACTTTGCATCGAATGTTACGTCAATTGACGGACATTGGTGAGCGTATGGACAAAGGCCCTCGAAAGGTTCGGATCGTGGCCGCGAACGAGGCTAACTTTTTGAAGGCCCTTGAGGAGGCTAAAGCTGCGTTACTTGATATGCGGAAAGCGTCGAATGCCAAGCAAATGCAGTTGAATGAGCGCGAGGCAAAAATTGAAGATATGAAGACAAAGCTAAATGTCTGTGACTCGAATAAAGAATTTCAACTGCTAAAGGACAGGATTGCTGCTGATCTCCAAGCCAATAGCGTATTGCAAGATGAAATTCTCGAACAGCTAGAGAAGATCGACGTTCTCACTGAGGGGGCTGACGATGCGAAAAAGAACCATGAAAAATCGCAGGCTGATTCAAAACGAGTTAGTGACGAGGTCTCACTTGATTTGAAGGCGCTGGTGGCAGAGAAAGAGAGAATATCGGCAGAGTTGGTAGTAAAAGAAAAGGAAATCCCCGGGGATTTGCTAATCCAGTACCGTCGCCTGGTGACTGCAAAAGGGGAGGACGCACTCGGCGTTACCAATACCGAGACGTGTGGGAATTGCAATCAAACTCTGACTCCACAAACGATCAACGATTTGATGATGAAGCAGCCTGTTTTTTGCAAGGGCTGTGGATGCTGGATGTATCTTTCAGAGAATCACCCCTCGGCGTGAAGTCGGAACAGATTCTTTCAAGAAATCAATTTTTCACCGATCTTTAATAGAAATGACGCGTAAGACACTCCGTCGGTTCTCACTTTGGATGGGCGTCGCTGTTGTTGAGACCATGATTTTTTGTTTTTCCCCTGGACCGAATTGTCAGTGACATGTCTGGAAAAGAACCTGTTGGCGAGCGTAAAGAGTCCGGTGGCGACGATTCGATCGTCAGTGAGATTCGGCGGAGTCATTGGAAAAAAATTCTCATCCGTCTTCTTGGCGGTGTGGCTGTTATTTTGGTGCTGGTGCTCTTGATTGCCAGCGCGTCGCTCACCGAACCTGCTTCATACCAAACCGCGCTTGCAATGTCTCAGGCGGATGCGAAATCCTTCCGGCTGGATTTTGAGTCCAGAGTAATTGAATTGGGGAATATCGTTCGAGAAAAAAAGGAATGGAAAACAACGTTCACTCAGGCGGAGGTAAATGGGTGGTTGGCGGACAATCGTGAGTTCTCTAAAACGCTTCCGCAGGTGATAAGCCAGCCGCGTGTTGTATTGGCTGAGGCTAGGATGTCGGTCATTTTTCGTTGCAAAATCTTGGGTTTTGATGCGATCGTTCAGGGCGAGTTGGACGTGTTTTGTACGGAGACGCCGGGGCAAATTGCAATTCGAATTTATCAAGTTCGCTCCGGTTGGGTGCCTCTCCCCATGGATGCGTTCACCGATCAGTTGACGGCAGTCATGCTATCGTATGGTGCGGAGGTTGAGTGGAGCGAGATAGACGGCGATCCAGTGGCACTGATGCTTTTTCCTGAGGATTCGTTTCAATTGGGAACGAAGATTTTGGCGGTTCAAGCTGTAGAGATAGAGGAGCGTAAATTGATGATTACGGGCAGGTCGAAATCAAAACCATTTTAGCGCATCACAGCGGTAATCGTTCACTCATGCCCTTGAGAGGTATTGTCCGGTGCGTGTGTCGACTTTGACGCGTTCGCCCTCTTTGAGATACTCCGGTACCTGAACCTCCAGGCCTGTTTCCAGTTGGGCGGGCTTGGTTCGGCTCGTCGCTGAATTTCCTTTTACCCCGGGATCACATTGAGTTACCAGTAACTCGATCGTCTGGGGAATCTGGATTCCAACACAATCTCCATTGTAGATTAGCGCTAAAACACCCTCGAGGGAGTCAGTAATGTAGGGTTTTTCGTTTTCGATATCTTCCATCGCGACCGGATACTGTTGAAAGTCAGTTTGGTCGAGAAAATGGTAATGCGTCGCATCGGAATACATTAACTTTACATCGCGTTTCTCAAAGTCAGCATCGGTCAGCGACTCGGTTCCTTTTAATGCGATATCGACTTTTTGCCGCGTTACAATATTACGCGCGCGAAATTTGTAAACGGTTGAGGCGCCTCGTGCCGATGGCGAATTGACCTTAATTGACTCGATGATCACGGGTGATCCTTCGTATTCGACAATCGATCCGTTTTTTATTTCTTTTGCTTGCATAACGTTTAAGCCAGAATTGGCTTTCAGGAAAAACAAATTGGATTAAAAATGAAATGGTCTAGAGTAGCGAGTTCGATTGAGGGTCGAGTCCAACACCTTCACAGACGTTGGCAATTCGTTCCATGATTAACAAGAGTCCTCCAGGGTCGAGCATCTCGCCATCCTCTTCCGATCCCTGTTGGCGTTCAAAGTGGTAGATGTCGAACCGGGCGTTTGATTTGGATAACGATTTTAATTTTTCGTGTTCTTCGGTGGTGAGCGTCATGCTTAGGAACTCTTCTCGCAAATTGTCGACTTGTTCGACTACCTCTTCGCCTCCGACGTAACTAATTTCCATTGCGGAACTGTCGTGCGGGCAGAGGATGGTGACGGATTCAAATTTCCCGTCAACCTCCCGCAGGTTGTTAAGTTCGTAGTTTTCAGCGATTTGCTCAATTGCCGATTTTACAATCGTCCCCTCCGGGCGATTGTGATTTTCAAAGAGAATGAAAAATGTATCGCGATAAACGTATTCGTTGTTTTCAAATAGAGACACGCCGTGCTCCCGAACTGTCAAAACCAAAAAAATCCCGTTGAGCCGAGTCCTCCCATTCTAGCGGTCGGTCAGGCGGTCGGTAGTAGACTAAGACTCAGCATTCCAAATGGCAAAAGAAAAGCGGGAAACTCTCCCAGCTATTATTTGGATTTAATTAACCCAGTTCCCGTGATCGCTCAGTTGCCGCCTGAACGGCCGAAATAACAGCGTCTCGGAATGAATTTTCCTCGAGTGCTTTGATGCCTTCGATGGTGGTTCCGCCGGGGCTGGCTACGCTGTCTCTTAAAATTGCGGGATGATCGCCTGTTTCTTGCAGCATCTTTGCGGAGCCGAGCACGGTTTGAATGGCCAGTTGGCGGGCGGTCGAGCGAGGCATGCCAGTGAGAACGGCTCCGTCAATCAGTGATTCGATGAAGGTAAACACAAAGGCGGGGCCTGAACCCGACAGGCCGGTTACCGAATCTAGAATCGCTTCGGAGACCTCGACGACGACAGCCATCGGTTCGAGCATTGTCTTGAGGGTTTGGCGATCTGAAAGATTGACTTCCGAATCGGCGGTCATTCCACAAGCTCCCATCCCGATCAAGCAGGGCCGGTTAGGCATCATTCGGATGATTCGGCGTGAGCCTGTTAGCCGCTGAAGTTCAAAAGTTCGAACGCCAGCGACAATCGAGCAAATGAGTGGAGCATGGCGGAATTCGACATCCTCAATGGCAGCGTGGAGGTATTGTGGCTTGACTGCAAGAAAAATAAGTTCGCTGGCGTCAGCAAGATGTTGATTGCTTTCCACACGGGTGGTCGTGTGCGGGGCCTCGACGAGTTGAGTAAAACTAGCGCAGGCAGCGTCACAGGGATCTGAGATGAAAAAATTAATGGTTTGATCAGCGGATTGTGAGATTCCAACTGCAAGTGCTTTGGCCATTTGGCCGGCACCGATGAATCCAATGTTATTCAAGTCTCGATCCTTAAATTTTACGTGTTCGTCGTTGAGGAGGGGAAAGCAGGTTCCAGTGTACCGTTAAAGGACTGGATTCACTATCGTTCACCAGGGTGTGTCGGGAAATCCTATTTAGAGAATGGTGATTTTGCCAACCGTTTTTATTGATTTTGATTCAAAGAAACTCGGTCAGGGACTGGAATCGGTCAGACTGTGTTGGCTCTACCGCTGGGCTTAATGCGTCGATTCATTTAAACTGTTGGGATGCTAAAAGACCTAATTCTCGGAACCGCTGGGCACATTGACCACGGTAAAACTTCACTCATCGGCGCTCTGACCGGGACGAATACAGACCGTCTTCCTGAGGAACAGAAGCGTGGGATTACGATTGAATTAGGGTACGCGCATCTTGATCTGCCTCCGTTTCGCCTTGGGATTGTTGACGTTCCCGGCCATGAAAAATTTGTTCGCCAAATGCTCGCTGGAGCAACCGGAATGGATTTGGCGTTATTAGTGGTCGCGGGTGATGATTCCATTAAGCAGCAGACCAAAGAGCATCTTGATATTTTAAGAATGCTTGACTTGCCCGCCGGTGTAATCGCGTTAACAAAGTGCGATTTATCAGATCCAGAGTGGCTCGATTTAGTTGAAGATGAAATCCGCCAAATGGTCTCTGGTACGTTCCTCAAAGACGCGCCCATTATTCGTACCAGCTCGAAAACGGGAATGGGGGTCGAAGAATTAAAGAATGCACTCCGTTCTGCTGCTGAGACGGTTGCGCAAACGGATCGTGCAAACCTAAAGGACGCTCCTTATCGAATGGCGATTGATCGGACGTTTACAATTGACGGATATGGTACGGTGGTGACCGGTTCGGTTAGCAGTGGTCGCGTCAGTGTTGGTGACCAGGTTGAGATACAGCCTGGAGATCGATCGGTTCGCGTACGTGGAATCCAGAACCATGATTCGGCGTCGGAGACGGTGTCACGTGGTCAAAGGGCAGCGATCAATCTTGCTGGCGTGCATCATCTTGAAATCGATCGAGGGCATGAGTTGTGCGCCGAGGGGCATCTCTTGCCTTCGACGTTGATGACGGTGAAATTACATTTGCTGGACAGGCTAAATAAACCACTGAAGGATCGGACGCGAGTTCGGTTTCACGTAGGAACAGCCGAGTTGTTTGGTAATGTGCGGCTGCTTGGAGTTTCGGAGTTGGATCCGGGGCAGGAATGTTATGCTCAGGTTTTCCTTAACGACGCTGCTGTCGCAGTTTGGAATCAGCCGTTTGTTGTTCGATTGCAGTCACCAGTTGTGACGATCGGGGGCGGGCGGGTTCTGATGCCCAATGCAAAGAGGATTAAGAAAGCCACAGATCTCGATTTGGAGATGATTTCTGATTTGACCAGCATGGATCCGTTAACCCGCGCTTCTGCGAGCGTCTATCTTGCGGATGATCTTGGCTGGGTTCCTTCCGATCTGGCCAGAAGTGCGGGAGTGGTTGGATTTGAAGAGGTGTTTACGCAGTTGAAGGCTAGGGGAGACCTTATTGAAATTCCGATTTCAATGAACCGAAGTGTTAAGGTCCACCGCAGTAGATTTGAACATCTGGCTGAGCGGATCATCAAAGCACTCGAGCGGCTGCACCGCCTCCAACCTCTTCGATTTACGCATCCCCGATCGGCTCTCAATGTTGAGTTCAAGTATCTCGATACGCCGGAACTTCTTGACCTTGTGATTGAAGAGCTAAAGCGGAAAAAGAAAATTATCGCCAATGTCAATTCGGTAGGAATCGTTGGTTATGGCCCAAAATTATCCAAAGGGCAAAGAGCCTTGTTAGCTGAGTTGATTGAGATGGTTAGGAAGGCGGGGCTCAAAGTTCCCACGGTTACAGAACTTGAGGGATCGGCCAAGAAAAATAAAGAGTCGGTAAGGGAATTGTTGGAGATGGCAAGTGAGAACGGTGACCTACTGAAGATCGCGCCTGAGTACTATATTCACAGCGAAGTTGTATCGGCAACCAAACAAAAATTAATTGAGGAAATTGAAGCGGCGAACGGATTGACGATGAGTGAAATTCGTCAAATCTTAGATACGAGTCGCAAGTATGCAATTCCACTGTGCGAGTATTTTGACAAAACCGGTTTCACAAAGCGGGACGGTGACAAGCGATTGTTGGGAGCAGCGGCTAAAACTTAGACGCTGTGGAAACAAGGGGCTTTGCTGGAAGTGGCAAAGTTTGGATGTGGCAACGGTTGACTATGCCTAAGGTTGGATTGTGCTGTGGGAAGACGTTTGAAACTAATGCGGATTGCAGGGATCGATGTTTATCTGCACTGGACGTATTGGTTAGCGCCCGTTTACATCGTCTATCATAATCGAGTCTTCGGTGATCAAGCCTGGTATGTGACCGGTGTCCTGTTTTTTCTATTGCTTAATCTGTCCTTGTGCGTGTTGCTGCATGAATTGGGGCACGCCCTGATGGCTCGGCGGTTTGGCGCGACAACCAAGGACATCATAATTACGCCGATCGGGGGCATGGCGCGGTTGGTTGGAATGCCGAAAAAACCACTTCAAGAGTTCTTGATTAGTTTTGCAGGACCTGCGGTAAATTTGGTGATCGCATTACTGTTAGCGGTCGCTATTTTGCTGGCGCGAGGTTCGCTCATCCCGGGGCTTCGTTTTGAGGGATTGAATCAGTTACCTGTAATCCTGTTGTGGATCAATCTTGTTCTGTTTCTGTTTAACTTGATTCCTGCTTTTCCGATGGATGGAGGTCGTATGTTGAGAAGCCTGCTCGCTCGGCGAATGTCGTATTTACGAGCGACCGTGATTGCTGCCCGATTGGGGCAGTTCAGCGCTTTGTGGTTCTCGATTTATGTTTTGTTTGAAAAGCAGTATCCACTGGTTTTTGTTGGCGTTTTCGTGTTTTTTTCTGCTCAGTTCGAGTTGAACCAAACGCGGGCACTGCAAGTAAGTGAAATGGACGGTGGTTCGCTGGAGATATGATTTTGGATTTAAGGAAAAACGCCTTGAATTGGCTCGCCAGTTCGGTCGATCGGAGTGAATTTTTCCAACGTATCATCGGGAACATACACCGCAAAACCGCTGTCCTTATAGACCCACGACCAGCCAATTTGTTTTGCCATTTGGGAATCATCCTGGACAAGTAATTCTCCCAGAGGTGAATTTACGGGAACTAAAATTGCGTGTGTGTCATACCGTTGGAGTGTGGTTTGCCACCCCTTTCTCGCTTTGTAGAAATCATCATTTTCAACGATCGCTGCGTCGGGGTAGGCAACCTCGTAACGACTATCGATACTGACTTTTACCTGTGGATGAAGTTTCCATTGCACGAACGCTCCTGCTGCAAAGGGAACGAATAAATTAAGTTCACTTTCCAGACTTTGGCTGCGGAGGTAATCCGCAGCACCGGCGGGATAGATGACTTCATGTTTTTGGGTGTTGGAAATTTGGTTGGGGATTTTTAATTCCCAGAATCGGACGTTGATCGAATAGCCGACGGCAATCAAGGCAATGGAAAACGCGGTGACGGTAATCTGAGCCCGGTAGCTGTCGAACATGTTTTTAATTTCCTGGCTTAGGCCAGAGCGTTGAATCATAGGAGGAACCATGCAGGCCCAGGTGACGGCATAGAGGGATCCGTGGCGATAGTGTTTGGCGGCGAGATAGGCGGTCAGGATAAGAGCCAGGCTTTCAAAGATAGATGTTCGTCCTTCCCGCCAAATCGCATAGGCAGCGATTAAAACCGAAATTCCGTAGATTAACGGTAGTCGAATTTCCCAGATTGGCCGCCACTCAAGAATGAGAGGACGGTCCATGGATACAGCGCGGTACAGGTAGGGAATGTATTCCCAACCGTACGGATTTACGATCAATAAAATCAGAGTGACGAGCCCCGTGATAACCAAGTGCCAGACTCTGTGGAGTGTTTTTAGGGGGGAACGCGTCTCGAGACCTGCGTCGACTAAACGCGCGAAACAATAGACGCCAAGGATTCCCATCCCCGAGACTACGCCGCCATGCATATTCGACCAAATGATAAATAGTGGAAACCAAATCAGCACCCACCACCGTTTCCCGCGTCGATCCAGGTCCAATAAGAAAAGCAGGATAACTAGGAATAACAGAGTGAACAGCTGTGCGCGGATGTTGTTGAATGCCATCCATCCACCAAGATTTAGAGCGAATGGTGCGAGGATGGAAAAGACCGCGAGACCAGCGCCTTGTTTTTTTGCATAGAAAAAGCAGCCGAAGCAGACGGCAAATGTGAGGAAATATTTTAGTGCCACCAGTGCCGAAGCACCCCAGCCAGTGGACACCGTTGCCAGGTAGATGACAGCGCCAGTGCCCCATTCGTGGTGGACTACTGTTTCGTTAGTGGGAGTGTAGGCAAAAGCATCGGTCGTTGGCATTGAGCCTTCGGATTCCATCTGCCGGTAGAGTGCCATTTCATGAAAAAGATCGAGATCGACGATCATATTCTTCGAGGCGACCGCGAGCACGCCACCTAAAAGCGCGAGGGTAATTGCCAGCGGCATAAGTCTAGAAAAAGATGGCATTGGATACTCATCATGCGGTCAATACGTATGAGCTCGTTTTGTCGCTCGACGAATGATAGCAGAAGCGATCGAGTTGATAGAATGCCGATTATGAATCAATTGAAGAAATGGAAGGCGGTCTGATTCTGTATCCAGAATGATCGCTGGCGGCCCATTGATTCTAATGGTTCGTGGCGAAGTATGGCTGCATTTTACGCGTCTTCGCTAGCTTCGTTCGCGTTCTCTGAAGCAGGTTCTTTCGGAGCGGTCTGCTGGGCAGGTGATTCGTTAAGCCGGTTTTTGTAGGTGCCTAAGTCACACCCTGAAAACAAAGTAATCGCAACGAGGCTTAAGATGGATATGCCGATGAAACTGCAATTTCGGTTGGATGGTGTTGGCATTTTGGAAAACTTATCTGTTTGGCGAATAGGAAAGGTGTGACGGGTGAGGCTGGGAAATCCTGAGAGCCTATCTTAACTAGTTTTTGTGGTTTTTCCGAGGTGCTTTTGAGAAAGTCCGAGATCGGCTGGAGTCGAGGGAAAACACCTAAGTATGGGGCGCAGGAGCATGTGGCATTAGTCCGGCTGATTTTAATCGTGGCCGTTGGCCGAGGATTAACAAGAAAAGCGTTGGCCTCTCGAGAGACCAACGCTTCGTGTTCCCTGGCACTGGGACGGAGTTCGTCCCAGTGCACAGTTCAAGCTCAGCCGTGAGCACTTATTGTAACGGTTGACCCAGAAACCGTAGTTACAATAAGCAAATTATGCTCTACCCCCAGGAGGGAGGGTGGTGCAAGATTCCCGCGTTTCAAGCACCGTCGACTGATCTTAAGGTGTTTTGTTTTAAAAGGTGTTTTGTTTTAAATTTAGGTCGGAGTGGATCTGAATCAGGCTTGCCGAATTCAAATGAGTTGTTTGATGAAATACGTTTACTGAAGCAATTTAAGCGACGCAATACCGATTTGTAATTCTTTTCAGGGGAAGCCTGTTTGCTAGCGAATGATTGGGCTAGGTCGCCAAAATACGCTGTTTTTAGGCAAGCTTAATTTGTGTTCCGGGTTTATGCTCGATAGTCGTCGATATCAAAGATGTTTGGTTGGTCATCGTTGGGCTCGGAGAAGACCGCGTTATCGTAAAGCCATGCCTGGCAGACGTCTCGATCAGTGATGGTCCAGTTTTCTTCGCCAATCAAGGCAAATGGGCGTTCGCCACATCCGGCGATGATAACCGCATCGTTGGGTTGTGCGTGGGTTAGTGCCCACTCAATTGCTTTGAAGCGATTAGGGATCAGTTGTGCTTTGCCAGGATCCTCAAATCCATCGAGAATTTGGTGAGCTGGTTCGTAGTCGAGTAGTGGACCGCCAGCAGTATTGGTAATGATGACCTTGTCCGCGGCTCGTTCAGCAATTTCGCCGAGTCGTTGACGTTCTCGCTGCGAGTGACTGTCGTCAATAGAGCAAAGGCACCAAACGTTACCTTTTGTGTTTTCACGGATTGAACGGATGGCATGAGCAAGTTGTCCGCTGCTTCGCGCCGAATCGATCCAGACGCCGAAGTTTTGCCCGCATTCGATTTTTTCGAGTCGCCCGGGAATTTGACCGACTGACTCAAGGCCTTTGGCGATGGTCTCAATTTCAATCCCTTGCGCGAGTCCCACGGCGGTCGCAGCGAGGCAGTTGTAAATATGTTGGTCACCGATGATGGTCGTTCTGACTGGAATCGAATCGGAACCGGCGGTAATTACAAACGTCTGCTCTCCGGCAGAACAATCAATTGGTTTTGCTGTGATATCGGCTTCTTGTTTAATACCTACCGTTAAGACGGGGCGATCAATTTGATTTAATAAAAAGTGCGTTTTCGGGTCGTCTGCATTAATGATTGCCAGTCCCGTTGGTTTGAGTTTATCCAAAAGACGGAGCTTTGCCCTTTGGTAATTTGCTTCAGAACCATGGAAGTCGAGATGGTTTTCCCGGATGTTGGTTAAAATGGCGACGTCGAGTTCGACGCCAGCAAGGCATCGCCTGGCGAGAGCGATGCTTGGCACCTCAATTACAGCGTTTTCGCAATGGGCAAGTGCCATTGAGGTCAATTGTTCTGCGAGCCACGGTGGGTTTAAATCAGCGGTTGGAACCGATGTTTTATTTTTCCCCTGGCTAACTTCGATCGATGAAATTAAGCCTGTGGTTTGGCCGGCGGCTTTTAAGATTCCAGAAACAAGGTGACAGGTGACTGTTTTTCCATCGGTTCCTGTCACACCTATCGAATTTAATCGGCGACTGGGATTACCAGCGAGTGCCTGACAAATCTTTCCATAGGCCTCTCGGGAATCGTTAACGAGGCATTGGGGGCGATGTGTCGTTAGTAAACGTTCAGTAACAACTGCCGACGCTCCACGGGCGATTGCCTCCTGGGTGAAATCATGCCCGTCTTGTTCGGAGTCCATGATGGCCACAAAGAGGTCGTCAGTCTGGCAGTCTGTCCACAAACCGCAACATGACTGGAAAAAGACTTCGTCAGCACCAACTAGTTTGGCATCCGGAAGAATATCCCGAAGCCTGATGCCACGATCCGTATTGGTGTTATATAACTGGGTACTCACAAGGCCTCCTTGCCTGGCGAATTCCAAAATTCAAAAAGCGATTTTGTTCGCGGTAACTCGCGTTCAATCAAGCATCACACTTGGCCGAGTAGGCGAGTACATGTCAGCATCCTGCCAACGAAATCGATTTTCATTAATCGATAACTTTCGTCAAGGTAGATCGTCGATTCAGCGCTCGGTTTGATATGAAAGCGTGGCTCAAAGATTTTTGGATTTCGCAATTGACAAGGCGCAAAATTGAATGAATATGGCGTTTGGTTAAGCGAAAATATGGCTGCGGATTGGTGAAACTTTTTTTCTCGCCATCAAGCGTGCTAGCTGCATGCGGTTCTCTCACGAAAGAATCTCTTGTAGGCTTAGCTGGCAATGTTGTTTAGATTCCCGGCTGTTGATTTGAGGCTGGAAATGTTCGTTTTGTACTACTATTGTGATTTGGCGGAAAAACTCGATGGATGAAGATTTTGACGTCATGTCACTGGCGGCATATTTACATTTGACGCCGGAGCAGATCCGCAAGATGGCCAGCAGAGATCGCCTGCCCGGTCGGCGGGTGGGAGGAAAGTGGCGGTTTTCGAGGGCTGAGATTCATCAGTGGTTCGAGAAGAAAATTGGAGCTTCTGATGAGCAGGGGCTAACAGAAGTCGAAAGGGTCCTGTATCGCAGTTCTGGAGATACCGCTTCGGAGGAACCTCGAATTTCGGAACTATTACTTCCAGAAACGACTTACGTGCCTCTTATGGCTCGAACGAAGAGTTCAGTGATTAAAAACATTTGCGATTTAACGTCAGAAACAGGTAGACTATGGGACCCAGTGAAAATGGCGGAAGCACTGATCAGTCGTGAGGAATTGCATCCGACGGCGTTAGGGAATGGGGTCGCGTTGCTGCATCCACGGCGGCCGTTGCCATCGATCATGGGCGAGCCATTTCTAGCGTTGGGGATTACTACTTCAGGGATTCCTTTCGGAGGTCCAAGGGGTTGTTTGACAGATGTGTTTTTTTTAATTGGTTCTACGAGTGAGGCGGTTCACCTAAAAGTGTTGGCGAGGTTGAGTCGGATGATTCAGCAGTCGGATTGGCTTGCAGAGTTACGGGAGACTGAATCTTCTGCGGATGCCTGGCAGATTATTAATGATGGCGACACCAGTCTTGATTAATGAGAATTTGATAACGGAATGATTGAGGAGCGGCAGGATGGCGACACATAAGATTTTGGTGACTGGTGATTTCTGGCATACCGATTTTCAAAAAGTAGTTTCTAAATTCGACGTCCCGGTGACGTTGGTTCCGTTTGACAAAGTCGAAACTGTGGTGGATCAACGTTATGATCTCGTCGTTTTGGCACAGTCGAGGCGTGATCAATTTTTACCAGCGGAGGTGGAGGAGCTGATAGCGAATTTTCCATCGGTTCCAGTCGTGGGTTTGCTTGGTAGTTGGTGTGAAGGGGAAACGCGGTCCGGGCGACCTTATCCGGGAGTCACTCGGGTTTACTGGCACCAATGGGAGGGCAGGTATTCGCAATTTGTTGAGCAGCTAGAGAAATCGGGCATTACAAACTGGCATGCGCCGCGAACGTCGACCCCGTCAGACCGCATTGTAGCGCAGAGAATCCGGCAGGACGTTTCTATTGGATCGGGATACATCGGTGTGAGTGCCTGGACCCGAGCTGAATACGAAATGTTGGATGATGCGATCACCAGTTTTGGGTGGCGTTCCCGGTGGGTGGAACGATCCATTTGGGACGCTGCTTCGTCAGCTACAGTTCTGGTGATGTGTGTTGTTGCTGATTCATGGACCGGAGAACTGGAAAAGCGAATCGAGTGGCTGAATTCTGAAATCCCTGATGTCCCCTTCGTGTTGTTACTCAACTATCCAAGGCAGTCTGATATCGAGTCGATCGAGGCAGCGGGAGTTACTTCGGTGGTTTCTAAGCCGTTCGAGCTACAAGATCTAAAAGTGGCAATTTCCAAGGCTGCGGGAGAAGAACTTCAGCGTCTGAAGGCTTAAAGGGTTCTCAGGGTGTTGAATTCCGTCTAAGATTTTCGGTTACCTGAAACGACCTCTGATAATTTTGCCCAGACCTCTGCAAGCCGACTAATTTGCCATGAACCAACCGCCTTCCGACACACAACTCGCGCTGAAATGCTGGTTTTTGACAGGTGCGACTGCCAGCGGAAAAACAAAAGTCAGTTTGCAATTGGCACGTATCTTAGACGCCGAGATAATCTCGCTTGCCTCAACGGCGATTTATCGGGGGATGGACTTTGGAACCGCCAAACCGGATCCTGCGGAGCAGTCAGTGGTGCCGCATCATCTGATTGATATCGTCGATCCCCCGGAATCCTTCAGTGTTTCGGAGTATCGGGACTCAGCATTGAGCAAGATTCGCGAGATTCAGGCGACCGGCAAGCAGGTTCTTTTCGTAGGGGGAACCGCTCTCTATCTCAAAGCTCTACTTCGTGGACTGTTCGAAGGTCCACCGGCCGATTGGGGATTTAGAGAGGAAATAGAAAAGGAAATTGAGAATTCCGGGGCCGAGTTTTTACACCAACGTCTAGCAATGATCGATCCGGTTTCCGCGCATAAGCTTCACGAAAATGATCATCGTCGAATCATTCGAGCCTTAGAGGTTTACAAGCAAACGGGAAAACCTATTAGTCACTGGCAGATGCAATTTGATGAGGGTAGGCAGTCCGATCAGTGCCGCGTCTTTACGATCCGTCATGCCCGACCCATTCTCCATCAGCGGATTGAGGATAGAGTTGAGTCGATGTTCACTTCTGGCTTGGTCGATGAGGTGAAGGGTTTACTCGAGCGGTGGACGGACATCGGGAAAACGGCGTCTCAGGCCGTTGGATACCGTGAAGTGATCGAATACTTAGAAAATAAAATGAGCATGGAAGAGACCGTTGAAAGGGTGCGTGTGAGGACACGAAAATTCGCGCGTCATCAGGAAACATGGTTCCGCGGTATGTCCGAGTGCCGAATGCTTGACCTTGAATCTGATTTTGATCCGTCTGAATTAGCCCAGCGAATCGCAACGGTTGGATCCGAAGTAGTGTTCAACTAAGGGGAAAGCGGAATTTCATTCATTCCGCTTGTTTGCTTCGCTGCGTTCTCCAGCGTTACCCAGAGGCAGGTGGATTCTCTTTAGCCTAAAACGCTGCGTTTTGCGTTGCAAATTTGATTTTAGATTCCAGCCACTCGGAGGCGGTAATGTAAAAATAATTGCCAAGAGACAGGTCTCCGGTCGGGAATATGGCTCGACCTCGCTGCCCCGATTCCAAAAGACTGCTTTGATTTTTACCCAACTCAATGAACGCGTTAAATCGTGGGGCAAGCAACTCGAATTCTAGGTTTTCAGAGTGCTGATCGTTTGCAATTGGCTTCACGGCGAGTGGGCCATTCGCATGAGCGCAAAGGGAGGGGTGCGTTGAGATTGTCGAGGCTCGCGGATTGACGCGAGACAGTTGAGACTGGAATAAGGGCAGGCCAGGCATAATGATCTTAATCGGATTACCAATGTTATTGCGAATGGATTCCAGATCTCTCTGATCAACCGAAACGACTACCTCTTTTGTGTTGAAGGGAGCAATCGTTAGGAGTTCTGCCCCACGGTGAACGAAACTGCCCAGTCGGTTTGCCAGGTTGCGTTGAAAGATGAATCCATCGAAGGGAGCAGAAATTCTTAATCCCTGAGCAGCTTTCGTCTTTTCCACCAGTTGCTCTCGAAGTTCTTTTTGTTTGGTTCGTTCAGCCAGTGCTAAAGACTTTTGGTTTTGCTTGCGATAGATTCGATACTGAACTTCAGATTCTTCAATCAACCGAGCGAGCTCGTCTGCCTCGTTACTGATTTCGGGATTTTTAAGGACGATTAATAGCTGACCTTTGCGGACTTGCTCCCCGTCGTTGACTAAAAGGGTTTGTATAAATCCTTCCGCATCGGAACGAATCAGTGTTTCCTTAGAAAACTGAATTATCGCGGGGGCCGATTTAATGGCTGGAGCTTTTAAGGTCGTGAATAGAAGGGTACCGAGCCCGATCAAAATGCAGAGGCTTAGGCCGGTTCTGACTAGGTTGATTGGACGTTGAGAGTTTCGCATTACCAGGGGCTTTAAAGTTCGGTAGATCGGCAGGCCAAACCAAAGAGTTACGCCGAGGACGCTCAGCAAGAGCCCGAGTCCGTCAAAAAGCACGCCTGCTCCAATGATCAAGCTGAGGCTGATCGAAATTTTCCAAAAGAATGCGAGGCAACCGTAAATTGCAACCTGTCTGCATTCATTGGGTTTACAAATGTTCTCTGTTTTAGGAAGACCGAATAAAAGGGATAAAATGCGATCTCCGAACCACTTGGCTCCCTTGCTGTACAGATTGGGGATATTTAGCAAATCGGATAGTAGAAAATATCCATCGAATCTCATCAGGGGGTTCGCGTTGAATAAAATTGTTGTCAAGCTGGACATGATGAAAATATTGAATGCGATGTCAGACATGACACCATTCGTCTTAGTCCAAACAACTACCGCGATGAAGGAAATGAATAGCTCCACATACATTCCCGCTCCAGAGACAGCCATGCGATGCCAGCGATTTGAGAATCGCCACATTGAAGTCACATTGACGTAGGCCATCGGTGTGAACAGGATAAGTAATACACCGGCCTCTGGAACTTCTCCCCCGTATTTGCGGCAAGCAATCCCGTGAGCTGATTCGTGGACCAGTTTGAGTAAAACCCAAATAACCAATAGCCAAAACCAGCTGAACCCTGAAAGGATCCCGGTGGTGGCAACGGATAGATGGTCCCAGTGTTGATAAAGCCGGATGGATGCGTATAAGCCGGAGCCGCTCCAAACAATCAAAAACCAAACAGAAAAAACCCATTGGAAATATGGCTGCACTGTTGAAAGCAGTTGATTTGGATTGAAGAGTCGAAACTTGCAACTGATTGGATTGATCCAGGCCATGATCTTTTGACGTTGGATCTTATCTGATTGGACCTTGAGGCGTTGGCCAGTATCGAAATCTTTGCCGTAGGTAAGGTTGGTTTGTACCAGCCAGCGACTGACTTCGATGCCAAGTTGGTTGGCCAGGGGGAGGTCTGAGAATTCTTTGGAGGAGTGCAGCAGGTTGATGATTTCTCTGGCCGTCCGTTGACCGTCTACTAACGCAATGAACCGATACTCACGAGCTCCAACTTGAAAATATTTGCTGCGAACTGGGTCTTCGATGACAACAACCGGAGTCTCACCTTCCCAGCGTGAATCGAATTTGAGTTCCGACCGCAGGGTCAATTTTGAATCCAGCCAGAGTTCGGCATCTTGGTTTGTATTGCTCATCGTTACCAAACCGTCCAGTATCTTACTGATTCCCAACCTTGATGAAAAAGATTCCAGCCGAGGGGCGCCAGTTTCGTTTCGATTTTCGCCGATCCTTGCATTCCCGGTCGGAATTGGTTGTCCGTGTTGGGGAGACGAACTCTCGCGATGAATACACTTTGGTTGTCAATGATTTCTGTACAGGGATGAATGTGCTCAATCTTTCCAGCCCACTTTTTGAGTGGGAATGCATTGAGCTTGAAGACGACTGGCATTCCGGATGTGACGTATTGAATCTCCGATTCCGGGATGCTAATTTCGGCAACCATTTCTTTCAAAGGGGCAATTTCAAATAAAGTTTGGCCCATTTCCAGCGGAGCTCCCTCGGCTTTTTCAAGGTCGCCCGTCAAAACGAGCCCATGGATTGGAGAGCGAACTTCAAGCTGTGTTAATTGTTGTTTGAGGATTTCGATTTTGGATTGAAAGCGGTTCATTTCGCTTAAAGCGATCTGAGATTGAGCTATGTCTCCTAGTGCCAATGCTGATTCACGTCTTTTCTTGGCGCCGTCGTAATCTGCCCGAAGTCCGGAGAGTTCGATCCGCAATTTTCTTCCGTCAAGCGAGGCAATTAGCTGATCGACAGCAATCGTATCTCCACTTTTAACATGTGTTTTTTCGAGAATTGAGTCGTGGGGCGCCGCGATAAATCTTCGCATCACAGGCTGCAGCTCGCAGTCACAGTTGACCCGGTAAGTAAAAGGGATCATTAGGATTGCGACCAAAATAAAAGCCGCGAGCAACACCGCATGTGTCTTGTTGCTGCTTGTTAGTTTGCTCAATCCGGCGGAGAAGATATCTTTGGTGCTTCGATTTGCCCGAATTACAACGTCCACATGACTCGAAGTCATTTGTATTAATTTGCTGCAATATGTCCGGTAGTGTTGGTTCTCTAATTTCTCACGGGAGCAAGCGAGTAAAACCACGCCTAGTTGCCGATCATCCTTCGTCATCATTGGGATGCAGATACAGGCGTCAGTCCCGTTGGCTTGACAGTATTTTTGAAGCGAAAGTTGTTCAATGGAACCTGTTTTCCCGTCATCGGGGTAACAGATTTCGTTGTTTTGCTGGGCGGTCTGTTGGCAAGCGTGCAGAATGGATTTGTTCGAGTCCGCATTGAAATCAATTTGCTCGACATCCGATACCGCCTGAAGAGAAGCGCTGTTTCTGGCATCCGTCAGACAGACTGAAACCTGCTCGGCATCGCACAGTCGCCGTAAGTGATTCGTGAGAATCACGATGGCCTCTGAGACCGATTGAGTTTGATCCAAAGAGTGAATCAGGCCAATTGAATCACTGAGATAACGACTTTTGTTTTCTTCATGAACCAGGGTCTGTTTTTGATGCCAGCGGCTGATTGCTTCTGAGGCGATCCCGGTCAACCATTGAAGCCGTAGGATGCTTTCTGTTTTAGAGGTGAAGCAGCCAATCAGAATGCTCTCAATTTCGATGTTTGATTTCTTGTCAATTCGTTTTGAAATTGGCGCTGCGACGAGAGTTGTATGCGGCGAAGTTTGTATGGGGGAAGAACAGATATGATTGGTCCGGTCAACTCGTTGGAGCATTTCCTGAACCTGAGTCTCTACAATTGGCCAAAGCGGATCGTCTTCCGCATCGGATAAAAGTTGCGGGTTGTCAAATTCGCCAACGTCGTTTTTCTGGACATTCCAAATGCAGAGGCAGTCCGTTTGCCGCTTGATAATGTGACTGATGTTTGAGTGCAGTTGGTCGATTGAGTTGCTGTTTGCAATCGCAACTCCAAAGTGTTGCATCAAACGTTGGTCCGAAAATGAGTAGACCGTTTCGAGCGGGTCATTGTGCGGGCGCGGACGATCAGGCCGATCCGGAGCCTGGAGGGGGGTAGCGATATCAAATTTTAGAATTGGAGGGTTCATAGAGTGAGCTACACGGTGCTGGTTGTCAGAGCCCTTAGGCTCAGAGGGGTTTTAAAAGCTGAGAGAACAACTCTCACCACTCCGTAGTTTCATCGTTGGGTTTTGGATCAATAGTTTGATGTCAACCGTTCCAGACTGAGAATCAGTTTCCACACCGATGCGATACACGGATCCTTTTACTAATGAACCGTTCTCCAGGCGTATGGTGTGTTCTTGATTTATTTCAAATCTATCCAATTGATCACTCATGATCGCAAACGAGGCTAAAAGTTTATCTACCTGAATAATGGTTGCGACTTCAGGGTGAAGCGGCGACAGGAATTCCCCTTCGCGCCGGTGGATTTTGGCAACGATCCCGTCAAACGGGGAAGAGATTGTTCGTCTGTCAAGCTGGACTTCCGCCCGTCTCAGTTCAATCTCACGAACGGCCTTCTCTTCTTTTGCGGCAAGCACTTTTGCTTGGGCGATTGAGAGTTCCATTTCAGCGCGGATTATTTCGCTTTGACTTGCGTGTCCCCGTTGTTTGAGCTCATCCAGTCGTCTTGAAATCTCTTTTCGTTTTTCAAGTAATTGATTGGCTGCGATTAGTTGGCTAGTTGTCTGCGCCAGTTCTTCGGCAATTTCTACTTGTAATTCCTGAACTCGGTCATCGAGTTTGGCAACGGTTCCGCCGGTTTCGACTAGGTCACCTTCTTCGACCGTAAGCTCGGCAATGGCGCCGGCTTCATCACTTGAAAGTTCGATGCTTCGAAACGGTGCAATGAAACCGTCAATCGCGTCAGATTGTTCTGACTGAGCCAGCGTTGTTGCACATTGGCCCATGAGCATGGTAATGACCGTCAGTAGAAAGATCCGAGATCGCTTTAACAGAATCGGACCGTCAGTGTTGGGAATGAGTTTCATGGTAGGTTTGACTCGAAATAATGGTGACCAAAGGGTGCAGATTTCGAGGAAACGTAGCTTATCGAATCGGGCGAGAGCCCATGATGATGCAAAAATCAATCCTCAAGCATTCTTCAGGCCGCATAACTGCCCTAACGGTAATGAGTGGCACTCAGAAGGTGTGATCCGACCGATTTTGCGGTCTGCGTCGTTGAGTTTTGGCAACTCAAATCACTGAGAGCAGACGAGAAAAGGCGGGGCTCGGGATTTGGCGGGCGGCGCGGAGGTCCTGAATAAACGTTGACAGCGCTTCCTGGGCTAAGAATTTAGTTACCGCTACGGTTGGGATAGCCGAAACTTGCAGGAAGAAACCTCGAACGCGTTTTGGATTTCCCGGTTTTCAATTCCGCTGACGAAATCTGTGGTTGTCCCTGCGGTTTCTCCTGCCGTTGGATATTTAATTCTGGA
>JAAHTH010001191.1_pt1 | contig 23548 bp, 12 predicted proteins | sample 6116091 | NCBI WGS metagenome assembly JAAHTH01 (sample SAMN13939990, study PRJNA603662) | sponge metagenome | isolation source: marine sponge | host: Mycale hentscheli | place: New Zealand | collected 2006 | reverse complement strand
GATGTTCCACTTGAACCTGATGTTCCTGCTTCGCCACTTGTACCTGAAGAGCCACTTGTTCCTCCAGCACCACTTGTACCTACTATATTTACTTTTACTACATCATCTATTGATGCATCAAGAGTTACTTCTACATCACCTGTAAAATTTATACCTCTAGTATTTCTTTTTATTAAGACATCATCTTCATATATATCTGAAACTGTTAAGTCGTCAAAAAATTCTTGAACTTCAATTTGATAAGCTGCAAATTGTGAAGTTTGGGATAGATTAAGACCTGATGCATTATTTGAATATATAGGTGCTAATGATTCTGTTGTAGTTAAAGATACAATAGGCATATTTCTATCTGTAGATAGATCTAAAGTTGTATCCCAATCACTTTCATTACCTTTTTCTCCCCAAGTAATAAGATAAGAAGCTTCATTAGCAGAATTTTTACTATAGAGAGTATCAGTAATATCATACTTATGGAATATACCTACTTGTTCTACACCCCCTATGGATTGTGCTCCTAAAATAGCATAAAGTGGGTTTGACCCATCATAATAACTATCATTACTACCTGTTATATCTCTAACTCTAATTTCTCCATTGGGTGCTGTTAATGAACCTGATTCTAAAAAATAAGTATTTTCTGCAACCCACCATTGAGTAAAACTATTAGTAGCATCTTGTAATGCATTTTGATTTAATTCAATTTCCGCACTAGAAGGATCAAAGTCTGTAATTGTTGCATAACCTGTTAGTTCTCCTGTATTTTTAATACGTTGTCCTATTTTCATAAGATTCCATGGAACAGGGTCGCCAGAATTTGTGACTATATTAGTAATAATATTACTTCCTGCAGTATAATTTCCCTTTAGATTAGGATATCTCTCAGATGGAGATGTTGTAAACTGTCCGTAAAATAATTGTTTTTTACTCATGTCAAATTTTAGAAATTAGATTTAAATAACATTTTAATTTTTTAGAATAATAACATACATATAGCTTCTCCACCAGTATCACCAACTGATCCACCTCCTATTGCATATAAATCAAAATTATTGGATTTACTAAATGATACTTTTGTTGTAGATGATTCTGTTGCTGTAGCCCCAGAAGCATCCCACCATTTTATAATAGGTGGAACTCTAGTACTAAGAGCATCATTTTCACCTGCACCATTTTTTCTATCCCCATTTACTATTACATTAAAAGGAGTTGATCCTGATTCTTCTAGGAATGTTTTTATTGAAATTATTTGACAATCACCGGCATTTGGTGGGCCAATTGTGAATCCTCCATCTGAAAAACTTGTTACACTAAAAGCAGGAATATATGCTCCATCGGTACCATTTGCTGTTCCAGATATTGCTGAAGTGTAATCAAATTCATCTGTTGAAACGTTTGAAATTGCTACATACAAATAACTATCAGCTCCTCCTCTTACTACAATATAATCTCCATTTTGTAAACCATGAGCTGTTGAATCAACTGTTACAGTAGTTCCTATTCTATCCCATGTTAAACCTGCATTTAAATCTCCGGTGGACAATACTTCTACATTTCCATTAGAATCACTAATAGCAACGTATCTTACTGCTAAATTTTGTACATTTGAAATACCACCTCCACCACCACCTGATGTACCACTTGTTCCAGAAGTTCCTTGTTCACCTGATGTACCAGATGTTCCTGATCCTGAAGTTCCTGAAGTTCCTGAACTTCCACTTGTACCCGCTTCACCGCTAGTTCCTGCTTCTCCACTTGTACCGCTAGTACCACTTGTTCCTTCGCCACTCGTACCAGATGTTCCTGATCCTGAAGTACCAGATGAGCCACTTGTGCCTGCTTCACCTGAAGTTCCACTTGAACCACTTGTTCCGCTTGTTCCTGTTTCTCCTGAGGTTCCACTTGTGCCAGAACCACTTGTACCACTTGTTCCTGAAGTACCTGACGTTCCAGATCCAGAAGTACCTGAAGAGCCACTTGTGCCTGCTTCACCTGAAGTTCCACTTGAACCTGATGTACCATTAGTACCACCAAATCCTGAAGTTCCTGATGAGCCACTAGTGCCTGCTTCACCACTTGTTCCTGATGTACCCGACCCTGAAGTTCCTGAAGAACCAGATGTTCCATTTCCACTTGTTCCTGAAGTACCTGATCCAGAAGTACCTGAAGAGCCACTTGTGCCTGCTTCACCTGAAGTTCCAGAAGTTCCTGAACTTCCACTTGTACCACTTGTACCTGATCCTGAAGTACCACTTGTTCCACTTCCTGAAGTTCCTGAAGAACCAGATGTTCCATTTCCACTTGTTCCAGATGTTCCATTTCCAGATGTACCACTTGAACCAGATGTACCTGTTTCTCCTGAAGTTCCACTTGTACCTGAAGTTCCATTTTCTCCGGATGTTCCAGATGTACCACTTCCAGAAGTACCACTTGTACCTGATCCTGATGTACCAGATGAACCACTTGTGCCTAAACCACTTGTACCTGAGGTTCCAGATGAGCCGCTTGTTCCAGATGAACCTGATGTTCCTGAAGAACCAGATGTACCTGTTTCTCCTGATGTACCACTTGTACCACTTGTTCCAGAAGTACCTGATCCAGAAGTACCAGATGAGCCACTTGTACCTAATCCTGATGTACCACTTGTTCCAGAAGTACCAGATGTACCACTTGTACCATTTTCACCTGAAGTTCCACTTGATCCCGATGTACCATTTTCACCTGAAGTTCCACTTGTACCTGATCCACTTGTTCCACTTGAGCCGCTTGTTCCTAATCCTGATGTACCTGAAGTTCCGCTTGTTCCTAATCCTGATGTACCAGAAGTACCTGATGAGCCGCTTGTTCCTGTTGAACCGGATGTACCACTTGTACCACTTGTTCCTGATCCCGATGTACCACTTGAACCAGATGTACCATTTCCAGATGTACCTGATGAGCCCGATGTACCAGATGATCCACTTGTTCCTAATCCTGATGTACCACTTGTGCCCGAGCCACTTGTTCCACTTGTTCCACTTGTTCCGGAAGTACCACTTCCTGATGTACCAGATGTTCCTGACGTGCCATCACCACTAGTACCTGAAGTTCCACTTGTACCTAATCCACTTGTTCCACTTGTGCCATTTTCTCCAGATGTACCACTTGTTCCGCTTGTTCCTGATCCTGATGTACCACTTGTTCCTGATCCAGAAGTACCAGATGTTCCTGATGTACCATCACCACTTGTACCTGAAGTACCACTTGTACCTAATCCTGATGTACCACTTGAACCTGAGGTTCCATTTTCCCCAGATGTTCCAGAAGTACCATTTTCTCCAGATGTACCACTTGTTCCACTTGTTCCTGTTTCACCACTTGTACCACTTGTTCCTGAACCTGAAGTACCAGATGTACCACTAGTACCTGGTGCCCCACCTGGACCAGATGTTCCACTTGTTCCTGATGAACCACTAGTTCCTGATGTTCCACTATCACCACTTGTACCAGATGTTCCGCTTGTACCCGTTTCACCTGAAGTTCCACTTGAGCCACTTGTACCTGATCCTGAAGTACCACTTGTTCCACTTCCTGAAGTACCAGATGTTCCGCTTGTACCTGGTGCACCACCTGGACCAGATGTTCCGCTTGTACCAGATGTTCCAGGTGAACCTGAAGTACCACTTGTACTACCTAATTGTTTAAAAACTTGTCCTGTAGTGTCATTATAAGATAAAATGTAGGAGTTACTTTGTTGTGGCAAAACATCAGGTTGTATAAAAACTGAACTGGTTGCTTTAAAAGACCCAGATACTGAAATATCATATGCTACTTGATTGGCTGCGGAAAAGGCATCAACAGATTGGGAAACATGCCAAGATTGGATTATTTCTCCTTGTTCTATTTGACTTTTATAATTGAATTGCTTTGCCATTTTACCTTATTGTTTATTATAAATATAAACTATCTATCTATATTTACTAGAATTGTTGTATCAGTTGTAGGAGATGATTGTAATGGTTGAGCTAATTTTCCTATAGCCAACAATTCAAAATCTCCATTATATAACCCTACAGTTGTAATGTAAGGTTCAAAATAAGAACCTGTTACAAAATCAAATGGTTTACCAATAGAAGCTGTATTTTCCCAATTAATTACACTACCACTAAATTTAGTTGGGATTTGACTTCCCGTTATAGCACTAGGATTTAATGTATAATTAAATTCATTTTCATTTATTGTACATTGATATTGTGTTTCAAATATTTTATATGAACTTGAAAATGACATTGTTACTTCATTAGAAGTAATAAAAGCATCTATAAACCTTTCAAAAGATAATACTATAGTACCTCCATATTTAGATGTACCATAATCAAAATTATTTCCATACACATCAGTAGATGCAAATGATGATACAGTATCATCTGATAAAATTATTATACCATGTGGGTATATAATATTACCATCTATGTATTCATAAGTTGAAGATGAAACTCCTTTCCAAAGTAATCTACCTTCTCCGTCATCTTTTATAGAACCACTTTTTGGATGTTCTATATAAAATGAATTAGGTTGAACATAATCCCCAAATAATTTTGAAGGGATTGATATTACTCCTAATGAGGCTGTTGGGAGAGTTTTATTAGGCCAAAGGGTGGTTTGTTCATAATTATAAAAATTAGTTTGTTGAACATTTCCTATAAGAGTGTTTCCTATTTCATTAGCTCCTAAAAGTACACTTGAAGTTATTGCATTTGAAGTAAACCCTGCACTCCCCGATAAATAATTTGTATAATAAAGTTGTTTAATTGAGTCATAAACTAATACAGAAGAAAGTTGTTCTTCTGCTGGTAAGTTAGTACCAGTAAGAATACTGCCAGATTGTAAATAGTTTCCATTTAAACCAATAAATCTATTTATCCCAACATTAGGTTCCACCAAAACACTACCTCCAACAAAGTAAAATCCTTTATTTACTTCAAATGGTGATACTATTAAATCCTGTGCATTGAATTGTTTGTAAGCGCTCATTCATTTTAGAAATCTAGTTTAACTCTAACAAGAGCTTCTTTTGTAAAATCTTTTTGTATTGGTCTTGATAATTTAGCTACCGCTAGTAAATCACTATTATCATTATATAAACCTACTGTTGTAGGAAATGTTTGTGGGTTATTAATAAAGTAAGAATAAATTACTTCACCAGTTGAACCCGATATAAATGATGGATTCTCTGTATAATTGAATTCATTATTTCTAGCTCTAATAAATACATAATCTGATGATATTGTTTCTTGAGAATTTAATTCAAAAATATTAGCTCTATTAGCTACAGTTCCAGTTCCTACTGAAGATGATATAGCATTATATAATCTAGTTGGATTATTACCAAAAGTATTTTCAGCAGAATCAGTAGCTAAGTTAATACCTGTTACATTACTGAGTTCACCATTTACATCTAATGCTGATGCATTAAATAATATAGTAGAAATGTCTGGGCAAAACCATCCATATGATCCAGAATTAAATGAGTAACCATTATCATTAATAGTAGTATTAGCAACACCATTTGATCCACTAATTACTTGGTATACCCTTTGAGTACCATAATAATCTGGGAGAGTTATCATACCAGAATTATCTGTTAGATGGAGTTGTCCTAAATTAGTGGTCGATACGTTAGAATCAATAGTTAAATTCATTGTGCCGGGTAGTAAAGATTGTTTGTATCTTGCTCTTTCTATACTAATAACATAAAAATCATTATCAGCACTACCTGTAAGTGTATCACCCCATACAAAAGATGCATTTTCATCTTCTAAAATTAATGTTCTATACTGACCGTATATTGTTGTTGTAGGTGAAACAAAAGGAACAGTTGTATCAAAATTTACTCCACCTCCACCATTTCTATTAGCATAAGCAATTTGAAATTGAACAGCTGCTGTGTCACTATCCGAAGCTGTTTGGTAAACACTTAAATAATAAGGACCTGAAGATCCTTCTCTTTGGGTTGATGAAGTATGAAATGTACTTAATGAAGGTGCATTATTACTCCATACCGTAGAAGTTACTGAGTCAGAACTTACTACAAAATCTTCTGGATCTAATTGTTTGAAAGCCATATTTTTATGATGTTAAGGATTGTCTTGTTATTGTTACTGGAATAGTTAATCTAGCACCACTATCTAATCCTGTTACTGTTAATGTTGTTCTTAATTGAGAATTTCCACCAAATAAAGTATTAACAGTTGTAGCTGTAATACTAATTTGAGTTCCAATTACTGTTTTTGAAACACTTGTACCAATTGTTTGAGTAGCATTAACATTTGCACTAGTTGCTGCTTCTGATTGGATACCTTGTCCTGTAAATGTACTAAATACTCTTACATCTCCAATAGTAGCACTATATCCACTTGTTTCAAAGGTTTGTTCATTACCTAAATAGTTTAATGTTTGAGGTGTTATTGCTAACTGTGCACCTTGTTTCATTGTTATAGCTGCATAACCAAGATCTAATACAGGTAATTTAGCTGTACCTCTAGGTAATGTAGTTAATTTATATTTCATTATTTGTAGCTCACTTGGAAATGCTTCTAATAGAGGCATATTATCAATTGCTTCACCATAATAGGCCGAGCCCGAAGGGTGATTTGGATTATAAAGTGTATAATCAATTTCATCATCTCCTAAAGCAAATTGTGTTATTTGAAAAGAACCATCATTACGAGATAATAATTCTCTTCCTTTTGTAGTTAATATAGCATCAACTGTAATTACTGCGTTGTTTAAATATCCCATTATGTTATTTTTATATAAATATTATTATATGTCATAAATATGTGTTCTTATTAAGATTCTATAATTCCTTTAGAAATTAAATCATTTACTATTACAGAAGCGCTTTGTATTAAGTATTCTGTAGGGAAGTCAGGATACAATATACCAGGGGTTTCTTGTAATTCCAAACTACTTAATGAGGCTGTATAATTCCCATCAGCGTCTACTCCATTTAACATAGCACTACTACTTATTGCAAATGAACCATCCGTTCCTGCATTAATAAATGAACCCGTATTTTTTATTACTGTAGATATACTTGCACTCGCTAAATTTTCATAAGGGAATGGAGTATCTAAGTAAAGTGAATTAGGATTAACTACTGGTCTTCTTACTAAGAAGAAATTTTTATTAATCGATTTAGGTACTGGTCCACTTAATTTAATTTTTAGTCTTGGATTTTTAGTTCCTGTATCTTGTTCTATATTTTCAGCAGGTGCAAATACTTCGTCAATTGTATAAGTATAATTTTCATTATTAGCAAATCTAATTTCATCCCCTTCAAATAATTGTATTGTATTATCAATTCTATCAAATGATGTAGTTGCCGGTTCTACTCCTGCTGGGAAGAAATCTGATTGTCCCGGGAAATATTCTAAATCTCCTTGGCGGAAAGTTGTACCATATGCTTCATTTAAATTTGAAGAAGACATTACTAATATACTTTGATCTAAAATATTTGCATTACCTTTTCCTGCCGAACCTGTATATACCCAAAACGGTGCTTTAGCTGTGTTAGCTTCACCCATTAAATAATCATTTGCACCTTGACCTTGCATATTTACTGATGTGTAAGCTCCTTCATATCCAAGTGGGAAAAATAAACCTTGTCTATATCCACCTCTTGCGTTTTTAAATTCACCATTAATTCTCCAGTTAATAGCATCTCCACCTTGAATAGTATATTTACCACTGTTTGCCGTAATGATCCATTCTAATGCTCGGACACCAGCACCTCCTTTAGGTTCTCTTTCTCTCATTAATCCAAGATCAAATAAAGTTTCATACATTTCCCAATCAACAGAACACTTAATTCCTCCTGTTGGGACTGGTACTCTAGTGTATCTCCATCTTTTAAATCTCCATCTTCTAAGGAAACTTAGAAGTGATGTTCTTCTTCTAACTGTGTAGTAGTTAACAATATTAGACATTTCAAACCATCCATATTCAAGTACACTTCCTATATTAGTTACTCTTCCATCATCAGTATAAACTTTACATTCTATATCTTCTAGATTAAATGGTTTTTCTTCTTTACCTACCCAAGTACCAGCAAATGATCCACTACTGTACATATGTAATTCAAATTTTAATTCATCTCTTACTCCACGTGTTTCACTAACAAATGATGTTACAAATGATGTTTGTACTGTTACAATTTGTGAAGATGGTAGATCTTCTCCAGTTGTAATAGTTGGGATTATACCAGTAGTTGGAGCTGAGGGATATCGATTATTTGCTGGGTATAATGCTGATATAAATGCATTTCCGGGATATTCAATATCTAAGGATTGACCCTTTACTTTAACATTCCAAGGGTTAAGTACAAATTCATTATCAGTACCTGCACCACCTATTCCAGAATCATTTTGAGCCGATCCAGTTAAAAATTCTGAAGGGTCTAAATAATAATCTACTGATTGTTGTGGTTGGCCTCCATTACTTGGGGTTGAAACAGAAGCACTACCTTGTGCTGAGAATCTTGCAAATAAAGCATCATTTTCATCCCCATTATCATATTGTGATATATAACCAGATCCTGATAATGGTAAAACATTAGCATAATTATTTGCTGAATTTTGTGAATATAATATTGGTGTTACATACTGCATTGTACGTTCTATAGATGCTGGTGCTCCTAATGATCTATATTTTCCTTTTCCAGATTTAGCTGCTATACTTCCTAATGTAGTATTTGGAAATACTGCTTGAAAAGTGTCTATGCTTAATGGATCTAATGTAGGGGGTAAAGCATTACCTTGTTCATCTATTAAGTAATTTAAATTGATTCTTGTTAAACCATTAATATTGGGATAAGGATCATCTAAATCATTAAAATATCCAAAAAATGCATCTCTTAATTCTATTGTTGGATTTTTACCATATGTTCCTATATCTCCTATATTCCAAACATTTAATTCTTGACTTGTTGATTTTGAACCATCATATCTAGGTTTAATAGAACGAGCTATAGTATAATTTGATTCTGGGACTGTTGCTTTTAAAGCACTACCACTAATAATTTGTCTTAAATTTACAGGGGCTGCAAGATTTCCTCCGCTAATAGGAGTATAAAAATCTCCGTAGAAGAAATATGAAGCAGTATTTGTAGCCTGTAGATTATAATCTATATCCATTAGATATGGATTTGCTCTTTGGTTAACAAAGTTATTTAGTAAAGGTTGACAATCTAATGCCAAGTTGAAAGGTACAACATTATTTCCAAAGAAAGTAGATATTAATTCAGCTGTTGGGTCTGGTACTCTAAACCTCCCAAAAGCAACTGGTGCTATAATACCATCTGACATTTTTGTAGCATCATTAAATGGAGCCCATTCCTCTGAACTACTAGGGAATATGCTCATTGAGTATTCTGTTATAGTTAGCCCCATACCAAAACTTTTACTAACTGATAATCCCATTCTAAGGCTATCTAATGAAGCAAAATTACCAAAAGTTGAACCTGTAAAAGATGTTCTACCCGTTTGGTCTGATGACGAAAGCATAATTCTATTTTCATCTGCAGCACCACCTGGGCCAAGTAAATTAACAGTACCCGCAGAATCTAAAGAAGTATTTTGAATGTAAATACTTCCAGTAAGTTCTTCATCTCCAACTACTTGATTAATTGATGATGTTATTTTTACAAATGAAGATGTCATACTAGGATTAGTAATAATGGGATCAACTGGATCATTAAAATATATTTCAGTTTCACCTACATTGCTTGTGCCAAAAGAATAGGGATTTTCATAATTACTCATAGAATATTCTACAAAAAACATTTCATCTGGTTGGGTTTGTGTACTACTAGTTGTTGCATCATCCGAAGCATCATATTCTACATTATTTACTGGAATTTCAAAATATCCTTTCATTACACCTCCACCAGTCCCAAAAGGTACTGTTTGTTCGTCCCCTGATAGTATTCGAACTATGTATGGTTCTTGTGCACCAGGGCCAAAACTTTGAGATAATGTTACTTTAAATTTTTCAGTATTTCCAATTATTCTTGAGGGGTTTGATTCCGCAGAAGATCCTGTTACTTTTAAAAATGCTTGTAAATCAAAATTAGGAAATAAACCAACAGTAGCAAAATTATTAGTGGGATATAAAGTAAAAATACCACTATCAACCCCCGTATTAGCCCCGCCTACATAATAAGCAGAAATTGAATCTGATGTAGTATAGTAAGTTGAAAAATTTCCAAATGGTACTGTTGGTCTACTGCTGCCAACTATTATAGTAGCATCTATATATACACTCATATCGTTAACTTGTACATTTGGAATGGCTGTAGTGCTTGGGATAGTTGGTGAATAAGCTATTACTTGCCAAAAAGAGTTTGCTACTACATTTGGAGAAGAACTTGCTTGTATATTAGAATTTGTTAAAGGTCCAATTACTAAATCTCCAGCAGCTACAGTAAAGCCTGCAGATTGTAAATCTGCTTCTGTTATTGTTAATACATTACCTGCAACATACCCTGAACCTATAAATCCTATACTTAAATTAGTAACATTAACTCCATTTGTTGTAATAGTGATATTTGCTCCATTTCCTACTTGTTGAGAACCTCCGGTAACTGTTGAAAATGATATTGAGGATATAGAACCTGGTCCACTATTTGTTGGACCTATTGATAAAGTAGAACCATTAGATAAAGATAAAAGGGTTGGAGAACCTGCTCCTTGTATTAAAGTGTCTCCATTTGTACCAAAAGGATACAAACCTAAATTGACTGGAGAATTGCTGACGGACAAATTTCCACTTTGGGAATCAGTACCACCTACTTTCCATACTCCCGCATCATTAGGATCTTCAACCCATAATAAATTAGTGATATCGGATGCATTTTGATTGAAATCTGGAATTTGTACGGGAATATTATCTGATGTTGAGCTTGTTAATATTAGACCAACTGGGCCACTATTTTGGTTAGTGTTGGGGTTATAAACCGCCCCATTCTCTTTGTTACCTGGAACATATGCCATTGAAAAAGTAACATCTGTTCCAGTAGGAGCATTTACAGAAAATCCAACTGCCACATTACAATCCGCAATATCATCTACAGTAAATCCAATACCACTTCCATTAGCAGCTATTTCATCTAAAACAAATTGCCCATTAATAGTATAAGTTCCTACTTCATCTACATCGATACCTCCACCTCCACTTAAACCTGCTAAATTATACCAAGCTCCAGTTACAGTATCAGTACCTACTGTATAAGCAGAAGATGAAATAGGGAATGGGACTCCAGCTGAATTACCTTGCATTGTACTCCAAGCTGTAAATTCTAATGTTGGGGTATTCCATTGAAATGAAGATGTCATTATATTAGTCGTAGTAGCATGACCAGTACCTGCTGTGGTTATAGGATTATCAATAGCACCACCTTGATTAGTATTAGTAAAGTTTCTATAAAAAACGGGATTTAAACCTAATGCACTATACCCCTGTGCAGAAGATGGGCGATATACCCCACTTGTTATATTTGGGTTAGTTGCCTCATCTGCTGAACCTGTATAAAAACTAATAGTTTGGTCCTCTACATTATTATTATTATTAGAAGAAACATGATAAATATTTTCTGTTACTATTGTGCTAGATTGACCTAAATTTGATGCACTATATGCAACTGAACATGAAAAATATAGGGGTATATTAGGAGTTCTACCTAATGTATAAGAACCAGAAGTATAATTATTAAAAAGATTTGATAAAATATTTTGATAATTTATACTAGGTGAACCAGGGTTAAAGAAACCTAAGGTATCATTACTAGTATTATAATTAGCTGTATTTCCGTTTTGGTCTCCCCAAAACCAAAATCTTTGGTTTTGAGTTTGTTGATCTGTTGCTAAATAACTACCTTGTGATTCATTATCATTTCCATTATACGATGCAGTAAATGAACCCGATGCTATTAAACTAAAGTTTTCAGAACCCCCATCTTCGGACCAACTAAAATCTGGGTTTCCATTTGATTGGTTTATGTTTATAATAGTACTTTTAGCACCAACTGTTACACCATCTATATAATATTCTTTAGTACCTTCTTGAAATATTATTTCTAATTTTTCTGCTCCCACTAAATATTCACCTACTTCGTTATTATTAACATCAAATCTTGCTAATTTTACCCATTGGACTTTAGATTGTCCATTAATTACATTACTTGCTATCCAAGCATCTCCTGGGACTGGGTTATTTCTATTATCTAAAAAAGCATCATTTGATACTGTTCCTTGAACTAATGAATTAAAAGAAAAGAAAAGTGGGTTATAAACAATAGGAGTATCTGATACATTTAAATAGGGTTCACAACCAGGATTTAAATCTTGATCTGATACTTGAATTCTTGAACCACTAAATATACCATCATAAAATTCTGATTGGTTATCTTTTATCCATCTTCCAGTTCCTGGGAATTTACCTTCTCCACCACTTGCACTTATATAAAATGAATTACTTTGGTTAAAGTTAATACTATTAATTACTGAATAATCTAATGAATCTGCCCAACTTTGTGTTAAGAAAAATCTATTATCTGGTCCTAAACCTTTTGACCCAGATGGATATGTTTTTAAACTATTGAATCTTTCAAATGAACCACCTGTTCCACCCGTAAATTTATATATAGCTGACCCTTCAGTAGAATATTGTGGGAAGTCAGATGAACCCGAACTATAATCTTTTGGTAAATTAACTACTAAACCTTCATATTCATGTCTTGATGATGTTACTAAAGCCGGTCTTTGTCTATTTCTTTCTAGTAAATGTTGTTTTACTACTACTCCAGAAGCTAAACTTGTTCTAGCAGGAGTAAAATCCTTTATCATTTTAAATAATGAATTATCAAAGAATTTAATTAATCTAACAAAATCAACTACATCATACCCTCTAATATACTTTTCAAAATAAGCGTCTCTTAAAATATTTAAATCTGGGTAGCTTCTTGATGAAGAAAAGTTTTGTCTCGGATCACCAATATAATCTCCTAAGTTAAAATATCCTATTTGGGCATTAATATCATCATTTATTTGATTTGAGGGTGAAAATGCTACTTCTAAATAATTAACATTTGGAGTGTAACTTTGACTTACAAATGAATGTTGTTGAATTGACTCCATAGGTGATATAACATCACTTGTTGTACTAGAAATTGTAGCTTCAGATGAGGTTGGTGTTTGAAAACCATAAGGTGCTTCAGCTAAAATTAAATTTTCAGCTTGTATTTTATTTGTAATTCTATTTTTTATACCTGCTGGTACTTGGTCTTGGAATATATCTTCTACATTAGTTACAAATCTTGAAGCACTAATAAAATAACTACTATCACTAGAAAATGATTGTGTAATTTGTACTGCTGAACCAGTTACTTTAGGATGAATAGATGTTCTACTACCTGTATCTAATTGTGTCCCTAAATCTGCTCTAAAAAATAATTCATTAGGTGTACTATTTATTGTATTACCTTCATCTGAATAAGGATTTACAGTATAATCAAAAAATTTACTTTCACTTAGTTCAATATTCCAATATCTTAATTCCTGAAACGAACCTGAAAATGGTTGATATTTGCCACCTACCCCCAAAGGAGTAAAGTCTGACTGAGTATTTAGAAATGCTTTTGTTGCATCTTCCCAATAGCTAATATCAAAATTAGTAACTTGATCAGATCCAGAAAATCCTACTTTTCCATTAATTTCATTTGCAGCAAATAAAGTAGCAGAAGGAGTATCTTCGTTTACATTTACTTGAACTGACCACCAATCTTTATTAAAGAAAGGAAGATAAACACTAGCAGATACATTAGAATCAGTTGTATCTGGTATGTATTTTAAAGTACCATAAATGTCGTAAGGGCTAATAACAGAACCAGAATAAGAACCAGATACTAAACCTGAACCAGTATATTCTAAAACAATAGCTGAATCTCCCTGCCCAGCTATAAATAGGGATTGAGAATATCTAATATCAGAACTAGGTGTATTATTTGAAGCTGTAGGTATTCCTGCAGATTTAAATCTAAATTGAACTGAACTTGGTGAAGTATTTCCAAAATTAGTATTAGCATCAAAAGATGAACTAACAAAATTAGTAGCATTTTCTCCTGTGTCAAATGCATAATTAAATACATTTTGTTTTAGATCATAATCTTGTGCTTCATTTCTATCTTTACCCCCAAATTCACTAACTCGTAAAATTGTATCTGGTATTCCATAAGCTGTTATTAAAGCTCTAATACCTGAAATTGTACCTTTTGTTTTTAATAAATAAGGTATATTATGGTAGATTCGTTTATATACTTGCTTTTGAACATTGTTTAATGGAACTATATCATTTGATGCAGATATTTGAGTATTTACGTACTCAAACCCAGATTCTGTTGGTAAACTACCAGTCATATTTGGGAAAGGAAATGCACTTCCTGATGGTGTTAATCCTAAAAATGCCGTAAACAAATCATTTGTATTAAAATTACTAGAGTATAGTTTTACTCCAAAATCTCTAATAGCATCAGCTACTAAATCTTTAGCAATACCATATTCTAAACGATTATCAGCATCAAATTTATTTGAAATATCTTTAGTATAAACCCAAACATTATCATAATATTGAGCAACCATATCAACAAATAATTCATATCTTTCATTAGCAGGATCATCTCTTAAATATTCTGGTATAGACCAATACAACCAATTGTTATTATTTTGATCATAATCTGATGCAGATACTGCTTGTCCCCCATAATAAGGATTTTCTAGATCAGTACTACCAACCCAAGTTGAAGCTTCAATACTCCCTGTTGGGTATAATTGAAATGGAGGAGTTAAATTTTGTTTAGGGTATGAATATCTAGAACCACTATTGAAATATAAAAATGATTCATATCCATCAAAATTTTTAATAATACTATCTATTTGATTAGTTAATATAGCTTTACTAGAACTATAAGCTGTAGTATTTACTGTATTTCCAGTTATTTTGTTTAATTGTGAAGAAAGTTGAAAACTTGCAGATTCAATTAAACCAACTTTATATACAAAATTTTCTAATCTAGTTTTAGCAGAACTAAAATGTATAAAATTAGAATAATTTTCGTAATTAATATTAATATTAACTTCTTTTTGATTTAAAAGGTTTTGAATTTGATTAATTGAACTAGTTACATTAGATTGAAGTAAGGTATTAAATGAAAATGATTCACCTCCAGTTGATGTTTCTTGTGTTATATTAAGGTTATAATTAGGGCCTGCTATATAAGTAAAATCATCTTCTATAATAGGTTCAAAAGGAAAATTTAATTCATAAGCCTGAGGGGAGGATAATTCTTCAACTATCCATAATTCATCTTTTATGCTAAAAGTAGAAGGTAAAGGTTCATATAATTTAATTAAAATTGTAGGATCTATTCCTTCTTCAGTTTCTAGCTTTATATTATTAGCTATTATTGATTGATTTAAACCAAAATTTAAATAAAAATCAACAAAATAATCTGCGTCTTCTCTATATTGAATAAATGAATTTGAGGAAGAGATTATTAATTCATTGGGAATAATGTTACTATCTAATCTTACTTCAGTTCTATCAGATGATATATCAGAAATAAAATATTTTTCTGATATATTAGAAGATAATCTTTTTCTATAAAAATTATATAAAATATTATAAATTCCTAAATCATAACCAGAATTAATTAAATCATTTTCAGGGTTTAGTAATACATCTCCTTCTCTTACATCATAATCTAATAAAGGAATGGTAGAACCTGGGTATATTAAATTTTGATTTTGGTCATAAACATAATATTCAATATAATCTGTATTTACATTAAATACTGTATCTAATTGAGATTGTACAATTAGTTCTGTATCCTTATCTGAATATGCTTGATATTCAAATGTATCAGGGTTTAGTTGATTAATTGTTATTTCTTGAGCCATATTTTATATTTAATAACCACCACCACCACCTCCACCACTAGAAGCTGCTGTTGAAGCAACAGATGTTGCACTACCCCCACTACTTATTCCAGCGGAGTTTGTAGATGTATTAGTATCTTCCGATAATGTTGTATTAGTTTGTATTATATTTTCGTTTGCAGCTTGTAATTCTCTTTCAAAAACCAGTAATGCTTCATTAGTAGCTGAATCTTCTGTTTTTGATGCTTCTATCCTAGCATTTTCCATCTGTGCTGTTAATAAATCACTTCTTAATTGAGCAATTTCAGCTTGTAATGCTTGAATTTCATCATTAACCTCATCAAAATTAATATACTCTCCACTTGTTAATGTTAAATATTGGTGAGAATTTGTTTCACCTAAAGCAGGTATATCATAAAAAAGAGAATTGTATAATCCAAAGAATTCTTCAACACTAGGTTGGAGTTGTTGGTCTTCAGTAATAGAAATAGCACCTAATTCACTAAAACTAGTATTAATTGTTTTAATGTATTCAGCTTTATTATATATTTCTTTTACTAAATCTAATCTTTCCGCCATTATCTGTTAATTATTTTAAAATAATAATTATCATCTTTTACTATTGTACTACCATTAATAGTTGTTTGAATTAATATTTTATAATATCTTTCAGGTTGTAACCCATTCATATAGATATCAAAATAATTACTTATTGGATCACAGCTTATTCTTGTAAATTCAGGATCAAAATCTATTAATGTTTCGTTTGTATCTAGATCTTTAATAGAATAAAGTGAATCAGCAGGTAAATAATGATTTTGAGTATCTATAGAAGATGTTGAAAATGTTCTTACTGGGAATTCTGGTCTAACATTAAGTCTAAATCTATTTATACTTTCACTATAAAATATTCCAGGATTACTATCCAGAGCAACAAATAAATCAGTTGTTCTAATTTCAGGTAACCCACCGGGATCAAATATTTGATCATTCCATTTAATTTCTAAAGTTGGAGGGTATATAGTATTTGTATCAACAGAATAAAACTGCATAATTGGTTGTACAGCATCTGCAGTATTAAATTCAATTGGGTTTTCCCATTTTACTATAAATCCATTATTTTGAATAGGTGTATAGGGATAACTGCTTTCAGAACTTGAATACCACACCTTAATAATATCTGTAACTGGGGCATTTAAATCTTTTTGTGATCTTAACCTAAATGATTGGGTTACTTCAATATTTGTATTATAGGGATCATCTGAACCTGTGTACCATGTACCTCCTCCTTGATTAATACTTCCTGACCAAGAAGCTGTTACATAAGGCCCCCAACCAGCTAAATCCCAATATGCCGCACCTGTCCCTGTTGACCCAGAAAAAGTTCTTGCTTTCCAACTTACACCATTTATGGTAGCTGGTGAGTCTAAGTATGTCCCAGTTCCATTATTCCATGAACCAGATATAGGATATATTTCTAAATTTGTATTAAAGTCTACTCCTTGGGCCTTTGATATATAACACTTTAAACTACTTGAAAAGTTTTTTAACTCTGATCCCGTTACTTTTGTATTAATAACACTACTAATTTCATCTTGATCAAATTCTACTAAATATCTAAATACTTGGGGTAAAGGATTAATATTTACATTAATATTTCCTACTTCAATTATAGGATCTATCCCTGTATTCATATAGGGGTAAAATGAATATAATGTAGCATCTTGTAAAGGAAATAATTTATATACTGCCATAATTTTTTGTTTTAATATCCTATTGTATTACTAAATGCTCCTGTTCCTAGACTAACTACTCTACCTTTAATATCCTGATTAGGGTATTTTATTTCAAATATACTTGGGTCTAAAGAAGGATAAATAATACCACTTTGTGTAGCTCCATTAATGTCATATGCATACTGAGAATATCCACTATTAGTACCTGCTTTATTAGTTATTAATAAATTTTGTACTGTTTGAACTCCAGAAATATTATCTAATAATACTGAGATTTCACTTAATATAATTGGTTGATTTATTTGCCATTTATTTATATCAAAATAATTTTTTAGTGATGATATACATTTAGCTAATACTTCACTATTATTAAAATTAGGTAATGTAATTATTTCAAAATCTACACAAATATTAATAATAAAAGCGTCTTTAATATTAACTGTATCTCCAATCATTCTAGACTGATTTAAATATGTAATTAAATTGCTTTTAATAGTATCTGATGTTGTTACAAGATTATTATTAGGATTGTAAGCTAATACATATAAATCTAAAATAGTATCTGGGTCTTTTACACTTGGTTTTGTTGTATAAGCTTTAGATAAATCACCAAATTTAGAAGGCATACTTAAAGCTCTAATTAAATAATCATCAGCTGTAACATTTCTTTGTTGTGTATTATAATTAGCTAATGCATTTTGTCTTATTTCTTCAATTGTATCACCATTACTACCCCCAGATGCTGCTATTGGGTTGTTTGCTGCTAATGAATTAAATATATATTGAGCTATAGTTGTGTTACTTAAATTTGAATTTTTAAATGAACTATTACCTGTATTTAGTATATTTATAGAATTTGCTTCTACATTGGCACTAGTTCCTCCTCCAGTTAAGTATCTAACTGTTAATGTTGTATTACTTGGTGCAGTCCCATAAGTATTTGTAAAAACAAAATTAGTTGGAGAATATGCTGTTGTTAATTTACTTTGACCAAAAGGTAATCCTAAACCAACATTATCGGGGTTTGGGGTGATTTGTTCATCTATTTGTAAGGCATTACCAGATCCAAATTGTATTTGTAATGTTGTTTCATTTAATAACCTTGTAGTAAATCTTTTGTTTGTTGACTTAGTTCTTAAAATATATGGGGCATCCCCATCTTGATATGTGTTAGGATCATTTATATTAGTATTTTGTATACTATCATATACTAAATCTTGACCTAGATAATCTACTTCATAATATTGATTACCATCACTATCAAAAATATCTATAATTCCACCTATGTTATTAGCACTTATTTCTAAAGTTGGGAACTGTCTATAAGCTCCTATTGTAAATTCTTGAGTTTGAATTAACCCAGATGCGGCTTTTCTTGTTTTTTTAAGTAAAAAATAAGTAGGTTCTCCGGCTGCTATTTGAGATACTGATACCTCTGTTGGGTTATTTGAAGATGAAATTGAAAAATCTATTAATGAATCTATTATAAATGAAGCTCCAGTTTGAGTTGTTACTACTGTATTTTCATCTACTATTACACTATAGTTATAATCTGGTACTATGCTTGTGCCATTTGCTATAGATGGAACTTGTTGGTAAAAGTCTATATCAACATAAGCTAAACCTGTTGCCTTTGGTTTATAACTAAACATATAAGCAAGATCATATAAGTTATCAAATTGTCTTGCATATTGTAAATATGTTTCTTGAATTTGATTATCTAAATAAAAAGATAAAACATCACTAATATAAGATGCCTGTTCAATAAACATCATACCAGGAGATGCTGGGCTAAAATCTGTATATGTATTAGGAAAATAGGTTTGTGAAAAATTAATAAGTTGAGCCCTAATGTCATTAAAGTCTTTATTAATGTATGATATGTCTTTATTTAATAATGCCATTATGCAAAGTTTAATTCTAAAGTATCATTTATTCCTGTATTAGGTATACTATAGGTTATATTTATTTGTATTGTATTTTCATTAACGCTTTTTTTTACTTCTATTTCTTCAACTTCAATATTAGAAAAATTGCTATTAATTTTTGCTTGTATATCTTCTTTTATAAAATCTAAATTTCCTGTTTCTATTTGGGTAAATATATATTGTCTTAAACCCGCCCCAAATAAAGGATTTTCAATTCTTTCTCCAGGATTTGTTAAAAAATAATTAATTAAATTATTCTTAATAGCATCCCTAGTTTGATAATTAGGCTGGAATACCCCTGGTGAGCTAAAAGGTAAATTAACACCAATTGCTACTCTAGGACGCAAGTCATTAGGATATACTTTTCTTATTCCAAAGGCCATAATTATCCTTTATTATTCATTAAACCCATTATTTGATCCATACTTACATTTCCTTGAGGTAAACTACCATTAGGTGAAGTTGTATCTACAGGACCACTCATTTTTAAAGGTACATCTTTTGATGTAGCACTTAATGTACCATTAGCTCCAGGCATCATTCCTCCTAGTACATTTTGAATATTTTCTTTTATTGCCATCCTTTTATCCTCAGGTAAAGGTTGTTGTTTTAATTGTTGGGATGGTTGAATAACTTCTTGTACTACTTGTTTAGGAGCACGAACTGCTTCTATAAGAATGTCTTTCATCTCCTCTTGTATTGCCTCTTTTACGGCTTCTTTTACAATAGTTTTTAATTGACTTAATTTCATGTTATATTGATTTATTATAAATATTAAACTAGTTAGCTTTTAAATTATTTTGTTGTATATAAAATACAAGTTCATCTATTAAAATTTGATCCGATGAGCTAAATGAAGGTTCTCCCTTTAATAAAGTAATTCCTCTAGAATCTTTAGCAACAGCAAACCTACGTTTTAGAGTACCTACAGGATTTTTATTATCAGTTTCTACACTAAAAATAAATCCATTTGTATTACCTATAATAGGGTTTCCATCTTCTTCTTCTTCTTCAGCTAAATCTAATAATTCTTGGTTAATTGCTTCTAATTCTAGATTTCCAGCTCCATTTTCTTCAGCACACTCTTGAGCCATTTGGTCAATAGATTTTAATAATAATACAACGGTTGTAGCTGCTGCTATTAAAAATATTAATGATACAAAAGTAGCTCTACTTGTTTTTTTATTATTTTCTTCTAAATCTTTTAATGTAGCTGTTATATCTTGTAATTTGGCAGACATGGAATAAGGCTGTGCAAAAATTAACCCACCGAAATCTTTAGCTGGTGGTACTCCTACTGCTTGGGGTAATGGGATGGCATTTAACCCTAATCTAACTCCTTTTAATACGTTTGCTAATGCCGTAAAAGCTACAGCTATAGCAGTATTTATAGTAATTGTTTTAAATATTTGATTTAATTGTCTTACTACTCTATTTCTAGTTCTAATAACATCTGCTAAAGCCTCAGGAGTAGGGCAAGTTTTTCTATTTGCTTGAGTTAGTTTTGATATACCAAAAGCTAATAATAATGATATAGCTAATGGAATTAATTTAGTTTTAATAGTATCTAATATTTTTGCGATACTAAGTTTTTTAGCAGAAATAATTTTACCAAAAGTATCCATAGCAATAGCAGTTACTGTAGATTGTACCTGATCAATTTTATCACTAAATTCTTGAGCTATATCTAGAGCTGCTTCCTCAAGATTTATTAATTTAGCAAGTGCTAAATTTGTTTTTATTGTTTTATCACCATTTATTATTGCTTGGGTTCCAGGGATATATTTACTTTTTGAATATAATAAACCAAAAATAAGTGGTGTTTTTTGGTTTGCAGGAATTATTGGAATTTTTACTTTAATAGAAAAATTACCTGATTTATCAGTTCTAGTACTTTGCCCTGGTATGGGAATAAAAATTAAATCATCTAAATTAACTGTTTGTTTTTTAGGGAGTAAATTTTCAGGAGCATTTAAAGGATTATTAACCTCAACTTTTGTTTCTATAAAATCTTGATTAACCCCTAATGTTACCCTTGCTCCCTTTATTGGAGTATTAGTATTTTTATCTTGAAGTCTACCTACTATAGTATATTCTTGTAAAATAGGTGTTTGACTTTTTAATTTTTCTTTTAATGCCGATATTTCTTCTCTTATTCTATTTTGAGTTTTTTCTACATCATTTGTTAAATTTGCTTTTTTTTGTTCAATTTTTTCTTTTCTACTTAACCTCCTATTTTGTCTCTTTTCTCTTCTTTGTTCTCTAGTTAAATTAGAACCTAAGGATAAATTTATTTCTTTTTCTGATGCTTTTTCTAAAGCAGAAAGATCTATATTATATTTAGTCGATAATTCTTGAATTCTATTAAGTATATCAGCTATAGGTAATGCATCCCCTAATAAAGATTTACCTTGGGGTGTAGCAAGTGATTGTTGAACTAGTTGTAAAAGAGCTTCTTCTCCCATTTTATATAGCTTTTACAATTTTGGATTTATAACTATTAATACTATTTAACATTAATGATATTTGTGTTTTAGCTGATCCCGCTGTTCCAGGGCTTAAATATAACATGGGTTCAATTGATAAAGTTTGAGCCATTGCTTGTAATTTTATTAAAAGGTTTTCAAAATCATCTAAAAATGTATCTCCTAATATTACAGATTGGCTAGCTTTAGCATCTCCTAATCTAATATTATTTTTTGAGGATTGTAAAACAACATCTCCTTCTTGAGAATATATACCCGTAGTATTTACTGATGTTAAGGATATTGTACTTTGAGAATTTAATATAATACTATCTGCTTTTGTATTAAAAACTAATCTATCTGAATTAATTATTACTTGGCTTCCTTGATAAGACCCAACTGATTCTGGTTGGTTATTTGAAATTGTTGGGTTGTTTGTAATAGTAGTTGCTAAAGGAATAGATTGATTAGATGTTAAATATATGGAAGATAAATCTTTATTTATATCTTCAACAATAGGTAGATACCCTTCTTCACTAGCATCTTCGGGTTGTCCATTTCTTATAACTGTAATAGGATTACCATCTTCTCCTGTACTAGACCAATTATTACCATATAAAATACTATCTGTTTTTGCAGTACTACCCAATCTAATGCTATTACCCCATCTACCTTCTGTTATAATATCTCCAGCAAAGGGTAATAACGAATGAATATTTGATCTTTCAATAAAAGTACCTCCAACTAAAGGAGAATTATATTCATATTTAATTTTTTCATTTGATGATTTTCGAGTTTGCCCTTGTTCTATAGCTTGGTAACTTTTTTGTTGTGAAGGTTGTATAGTTGCTGATTGGTTTAAGTTAGGGTAAGCATTTAAATGAGGATGATTCCAAATAGATATAGGATTAATATAAAAATATTTTTTAACATTACTATTTAAATTAACATTATTATCTGGGACGAAAAATAATAATACTAATTCATTTACCACCGGGTAATTTTTTAAATAAGGGATTAAAGGAGAGGCTATAGTGGGAAATTCAGAAGATAAATCAGGGGAACCTTCAACTTTTTCAAAAAATATAGTTCCAATTGATGCCCATTCACCATAAGTTTTAAATTTAGGATGTTTATCGTCTAAAATAATATCTGTTACTCTAGCAGATAAAATATTAGAGGATAAAGCATCAATTTGTTGTTGTACAACAGATTGATTATCCCTCCCAGAGTTTAATTGAGAATTAACTGATGCAAATCCATATTTATGCGCCATCTTTCTTTTCTTCGAAATTAGTATTAAGTTTATCTAATTCTTCCATTAATTGTTGTTTTTCTTCTTCCGTTATACCCATTGATTCTTCGCCACCACTATTATTAAGCGCACGCTGTACTATAGTGGCCATTTTAATTAATTGTTCATCGTTACGAACGCCAATTTCCATGTATTC
>JAAHTH010000984.1_pt2 | contig 23580 bp, 21 predicted proteins | sample 6116091 | NCBI WGS metagenome assembly JAAHTH01 (sample SAMN13939990, study PRJNA603662) | sponge metagenome | isolation source: marine sponge | host: Mycale hentscheli | place: New Zealand | collected 2006 | reverse complement strand
GTGTAAAAATCAGTTCTCTAAGTCCCATAAATGTATTCTCTAAGTCTCATATTTGGGACTTAGGGGTTGTAAAAATGAGACTTAGGGATTAAGGTAAAACATTCTTCAACTGAATTTAGTGCATAAAAAAATCCTTCAATTTCAGAAAAAGAAGGATTTAAAAGATAATAATAATAATAATAATTAAAACAACAAAACTTTTTTTTGTGTCAATCTATTAATAAATATATGGTTTTTAAAAAAAAATCACTTTTCTCCAAATTATTTTTATAATTAAGGGTATTTTTTTATAATTAGTGATATTTATATATAGATAATAACTAAATAATAAAAATTAAAATTATGAAAAACAACAAAATTATTAACACGTTTGGAGAATTCGATATAACTCTAAGAAATCTTAAATTAAAATTATTGAGATTAGGTTATGGAAGTAAACTTTATCCAATTGATGGATGGTTTACATTAGAGATGAGTGATTCGTTATTCAACTTCCAAAAAGATAATAAACTTCCAATATCAGGTGATTATGATACATTAACTAAGGATAAGATAGAAGAAACTATTAATTCACTATATTTATAATAAATAGTATAAAATAGTTTAGAATAGAAAATAATAAAAAATTAAAAAATTTAAAAAATTATGCCTACATTTGATACTCCTAACGGAAAAATAGATTACATAACAGAAGGAAAAGCGAATTATACTTTAATAGTAGAATTAGCGGATATAATAGAACAAATACAAGGTGGTGGAGTTTCTGCGGATACATACACCGACAAAGTGTTATATGTCTCTAAAACAGGTATTGCACGTACACAGAGATTTACTCAAATAGATAAACCTTATTTAACAATCGCCAACGCATTACAATACGCCACAACAGGTGATAAAATTAGTATTACAAGTGGTACTTACGCTGAAAATGGATTGGTAATACCTGATGATGTAGTTATAGAAGGTGTTTCAAGAGAACAAGTAAGAATTGGACTTGTTGGTGATGATGTTTTCACATTAGGTAACAATTCATTTTTATTAGATTTATCTATATTCATCAACGATGGTTTTACATCAGTTGTTGGTGATTTAAATGGAACAAGTGGTATTTACAATGTATCATTCTATGGAAATGGTTCAACAGGATTAACTGCGGATGGTATTGGTATTAAAGCGGATATGGGTACAGGAAAATTTATAGGTAGTAGTATTCGTTTTGAGAATGGTGGTTTTAAAACAGGTGTTGATAACGCATCAGGTATTTGTACTTTAGAAGATGTTCACGTACCACCTTCCAATGGTTCAATTGAAAGAGTATTGTATGGACACACATCTGTAAATGGTGCATCAATCATGAATATTTCTGATTATCATCAAGGTAATCCACTTGTTGAAACTACACTTTATGTTGATGGAGGAACTGTATCTTCAATACCAAAAATAAGAATGTATACACCAAATATTAATGGTTCTACTTATGGTATACAAGCAAGTGGAGAATATGAAGATATTACAGTATTTGGTGGTAATATTAATTTTCAAACATATGCGGTTTATATTCCAAATCTAAGTGCAACAGGTGTAGATGCGGTATATAGACTTTCTGCGAATCACATACCTCAATATTTTTATCCACCATTGGTTGTAGAAAATGCCGATTTTTCTTTAAATTTCACTCAAGAATCTACTGAAAAAAATAAAAGTGCATTTAATGTTTTTGGTGCAGAAGATTTTTCAGTAGGTTTTGTTGAAAGAGGTACTGAAGCACATATAGGTAGAGGTGCACCATATACTAATGGTATGATTGTTTTAACAACAGATGATAATACATCACCTTCTACAGATGGTGGTAACTTTATAGATGTAACAGAGGAAGCAACATCACAAAATGATTCAACATTTGAATTTCAAAGTACATTAAGTGGTGAAACAATTTTAATAGGTACACAAAGAGTAAAATCAGATGGTAAATATTATCCTTTTTATGGTATTGAGGCGAATGTATTAACAGGTGATACAACATCATCTTATATATTTGAATTTTGGAATGGTTCAATATGGCAAGAATTAAAAACACTACACACACCAAAAGAAAGTGGTTATGATTATGCAGATAATTTATTTTTATGGGATAATTTAGAATCATTAATAAGATTTGGTTTAAATGAAAAGACTGTTCAAATTTGGCAAGATAAAACTATTAATGGTGTTGCCGCAAAATGGGTAAGATTGAGAAGAACAGTTGGTGGTGGAAATACCTATTTTGAAAACATTAAATTAGTAAGTTCAGCATTTAACGTAAATCCTGATGGATTATTCAATAAAACAGGGTTATCAATGTCGAAAGAAAATATTACTTTAAATGGTAATATTTGGAGTTCCGCAGGTGGTGGTGCATCGTTAGGTGATTTAGAAAGTATAGTTGGAACAGGTGGTGACCAATATACACACGTTAATAATCAAGCATTGGCGAATTCTACTAATGATGCGTGGTATGTACAAGTCCCAATTAAATTTGGACAAATGACTGCATTACCTTTAGAGATATTATGTTATTATGAAATACAGAATGCAACAGGTAATATTGGTGCGACAACAAACCAATTAAAAACAACTGTACATAAAATTAAAAATAGTGGAATCAAAGTTGCAGACAAAACAGGTGGAACAAATTATGAGTTAGTACCAAGAGATAATAGTGATACTACCGATTTAACAACCGCAGATGTTTATACTAATGTAAGAGATTTACTCCCAATAGGTGTTGTTACAAGTGACGCATATAGTACCATAGAAAATAAAATACACTATATACAATTAATTAATTTGACTGATTTACAGGATATGTACCCTGAAGATTTATTAGTCGTTAAAATCGAATTTTTCAATCAAGATAGTGGAAATGTTGGATTATGGGGATTAATACTTGAAGGTGTACAATATCAATTAGGTTCAAGAGGTTAATAAATTTTAACAAAAATATTCTATTAAAAGGGGGTGGTTTTTCCATCCTCTTTTATATTTATATAGAAAACCTTTTATGAACAATTTGGAACATATTATTTTAATAATTTTATTACCACTAATATCCTTTTTTATATTAGTATGGAACTTCATACATAAAAGAAAAACCGATATTGAACAGAATATTTTATTAATCAACGATATGAGACACGATGTTGATAATTTAAAACGTGATTTTAACCCTAACGTAAAAGAAGAGATGATTGTTAATAATCAAAAATTGTTAAATTTTGAAGTTAGGATGGATAGATTAGAAGATATGACTGAAAAATTATTTCAATTATTACATCATATAGAGAGTAAAAATAGTAATGAACATAACCATTTAGATAAAGTCCTTAACTCACATTCCGAACATTTGATTAAAATAAATAATATGTTTGAAAAAATATCAGATAAACTCTAAAAATACTTTTTATTTAGTTTTATATATTTATTAATAAATATAAAATGGAGGAAACAAGTATTGAACAATTATTAGAGGAATTTAAAGACATTCTTAGTGAGGTTTTAAAGAAATACGGATTAGAAGAATCTAATTTAATTAAACGTATGACTATATCTTATGATGGAACAACTGTATTCTTTAATTTTCCTGATTATGTTCAATACGTTGAAAATGGTAGACGTAGTGGTAGGAAACCACCTGTTAATAAAATATTGGAATGGATGAATGATAAAAAAATAGGTACTCCTAATGGTGTTAGTAGAGAATCTATCGCCTATGCCATTGCAACAGTAATCGGAAAAAGAGGTATAAAGGCAAGACCTTTTTTGGAAGATTTTACATCCGCAACAATAGATATAATATCCTTAAATATATTATCAGGTATATTTGATAAATTAAACATAAATAATTAAACATGAATATTACAAATTTTTATAATTTCAATAATGATAAGATTGAAGATTCAACTTCAAATTACACATTATATAGTGAACCTAAACAAATTACGTTTTCAGAGAATAATAGAGCGTTTCAGTTTAGTGGTATAACAGAAAGTGGTACTCCGTTAGTATCACAAAATTATATATTAATACCAACTACTACTACAATTAGTGTTGGGGATACTATTACAATATCAAATACATTGGTTAATTTAACATTAGTTGGTTCAACAACAATGAAAGGTTTTAATGATTTTTATGTAGGTGGTACACACGAAGATACATTAGATTCATTATATTACACATTAACCAATAATATTGCGGTTACAAATTATTATGAAATATTTAGAGATAATTCACTTATTATTTTAAGAGGTAAAGATTTCGGACCTGTATATGATTTATTAATTAGTTCTACAAATCCAACTGTATCATTTAGTCAATGTACAATATTTGGTGGATGTGGTACTAATAAATTTAAATATGATAGTTTAATAGATTATAAAGGATTCGTTGAAGTATATATACCAAGAGAAGATGCCGTAGACATATTTTTCGGTAATAATCACGATAAATTAAATTATATAAAAATAGATGAATATCTTTTACCATTCAATGATGGTGATTCTAAGATAAAGATTGAAATACCAAAGAATTATTTAGAGGTTGAACTACCTGATTATGGACTTGATTTTAATCAATTAGATGGACATTTAAAACCATATTTTATTAGTTATGGTGATTCACAAAGGTTTACAAAGAACTTTAGAAGAAATAAGAATTTAAAAGGTGTATCATCAGTTAGATGGACACAGATTGGTGCAGTAGATACTCTTTTAGATTATTCAACAACACAATATGTTGTTAATGCCACTACTTTACAACTTGTTCATCCACTAACAGGACAAATGGAGAAAACTGTAACATTATCATCACATGAATATCAACAATTCATATTCAAAAAATATTATTTAAATGATATAAATGTTACTAAAAAGGTAAGATATACATTTATAGATGGTACAACACAAGAAGTTGATTATTCACAAGGTAATTTCAAAGATTTGGATAATAATTATTCTTTCAATTGTTCACCACAATGGTTAGATATAACGACTATTGAAAGTATATATAACAATAATTTATCATTTTATGAAGTATGGTTTGAATTTGATGTAGATACTATAAACCAATTTTATTCAGAACCTAAAAAATATAACTACAATATTGAATGTAAGGAGAATGAAAAACAAATTATATTCTTAAATAGTTATGGTGCGTATGATAGTTTATCTTTCGCAGGACAAATAGTTGATAATTTTGAAGTTAATAGACAAACAATTCAAACTGCACTACCATTTAACGCAAATACACCTGATGGTTATAAAGAAAAAACACATTTAGATTATAATATAGATGTTGAAAATACATATACAATCTATACTGAATTATTAAATGATGATGAATATCTTTATACTAAAGAATTGTTAAAATCTCAACATATATTGGAATGGGACGATACTTTATTAATTGGTGTTAATGAATTAGGTACAGAGTTATTTGGTGGTTATAGGTTCATACAATTAGATTCATACGAATTTGGGTTTAACACAAAAACAAATAACCATACATTAATAATAAATTACAAAAAAACTAATAAAGAAAAATCAGTAATATTATGATAGAAATTTATATCAACAATAAACTAACAGATTTCTCTGATTTTGATTTTAGGTTAACTAAAAACTTTCAGGGATTTTTTGGTGATAATTTAAAGAACTATGGTGGTACATTTTCAACTAACATAACATTTCTTTATTCACCTAATAATAGGACTATATTCGATAGAAACAATATCAAATCTATTGGTAAATTTAAGAAATACGAATATTATTCATGTAGAATAGTAAAAGATGGTACTACATTATCTGAAGGTAGGTTTGAATTAGAAAAAATTAATAGTGAAGAAATTGTAGGTATATTCATATCAAATGACATTGATTGGACTGCCTCTTTAAGTAATCTTAAATTGAATCAATTGGGTTATGTTGAAAATGAACCAACATGGACTTATGACTTTGAAGGAAGATTCTCAATGAATATACTTAATAGTGGTGACAGTAGAAATTATGATATTTTATGTCCAACAATAGTTTATTATAATACACCATTATCAGATTATAAAGATTTTACAGATAGTCAAATATGGGATGGTGATTTTTCATTTCCAAATGATTTTGAATGTAGAAGTGGTTTTTATAGTGGTGAAAGATTAGGGTTAACTTTTGAAGATTTTCCACCTTCCGTATATTATAGAAACATTATTGAAAAAATATTTGAAGGTATTGGTTTATCTGTTTATTCACCTTTATTTGATACAGATGGTTTTAATAGATTATATATGCCTTATGTTGGTGATGGTTATCAATATAATTGGAAGAAATTGGCAACAGTAACAGGTGATTTAGATTCACAATCACAAACTGCAAAAACAGAATTTGATTTATATGAATCTTTACCAAACTTAGATTTACAGAATTTAATTATATATGACCCACAAGGTAGAAGACCCATATATAACGATACTGCAAAGTTTAAATTCTTTAGTTGTCTATCATACCCAACATTAGGTTCATATACTGATTATATTAACGCATATCAACCAATAAATAATGAATCACAATATGTTGTACCAATTGATTCTCAATATAAACTTTCTAATAGTAGTACTCATAGACCTAAGATGCAGACATTTTCCAATTTATTCGCAGGTGGTTCACAAGTGTTTTCTGATGTAGATTGTATTGAATCGTATGCAACACAAGAAGTTAATTCACCTAAAACATCTGCAATTGGTGATAGGGCATATGGTTGGGATGATAATGTATTAATATTTCTAAGAAAAAATAGTTCAAATGAGTTTGATTATACTGATACATTTGAATATCTTAAAAAATGGATGGCAGGTAAAGATAAAGACTTTATTAATAACCCATCAGATGTAATCGCATACATATCACCAAAAAGATATCAACTATATTTGGATGGTGTTATAACTGATATTAAAGAGGCGGTAGGTTCACCAATAAACAATTGGGAAGTTGATGTAGACGTTGTTAGTCATTCACATTCTGTAACATCTGATACATCAGGTATTAAAGAATCATTATCATCAGTTAATATTAATATTGATGTAGATTTAAAAGTTAATGAAAGAGTTGAAATGTTTTGGGTTTCTTTAGGTAATATTCAAGGTGATGTTAGAGATAGTGCCTTTTTTTTTAGAGAAGTTGCCGCATCTACAAGTCTTACTTCAAATATACCTACATCAACATTCGGTATTGAAAATTTATGTGGTGATGACTTATTAGATATATCTAAAAACTTACCTTCAATAAGTCAAAAAGAATTCGTACAATCATTTATGAAAATGTATAACCAATCTTTTATAGTGAAAGATAAAACAGTTTTCTTCATACCTGTTAATGATTTCTATGATAAATACCCATATGATATAACGAATCGTGTTGATAGTACCAAATGGGAGTCCGTACCATTGGATATTCCTGAATTTATCAATATCGGTTATAATAATGATGAAAAAGATAGATTACTTATAAAGAATAAAATTGGATGTGTATCTGATAATGTTATTGTAGGTAATTATGGAAACGTTAATTTAGATTTTACTGAAAATATATATTCAGATGGTACTAAAGATAATACAATGTTTTATTCTTCAACATTATTCACACAGGGTAATTTTGATAACTTAAAACAGTTAAATGATAGTTGTTTACAATCAATTAAATTAGATGATACAACACCTAAATATATAACAGGTGGTACAGATAGTAATTATGAAATAGATTTAACCGCAAGTACAACATTCTCTGCGTGGTTTAAAATTGATGAACCTAATTCAATTATACCTTCAACTATTATGAGTAAATATGATTCTTCTTTAAATAGAGGTTGGTATTTAGGAGTAAGGAATAATGGTAGTGGTAATTTAGGACAAATTTACTTTTCAATTCAATCAAATTCATTCGCCAATTCTCTAACGTTTGCCGCAGAAGAAACTATTAATTTAGGACAATGGAATAACGTTATAGTTACCTATAATGGTGATGCAGATTTAAATAATACAAAAGTATATATAAATGGTGTTGAGGCAACTATTAACCTTTTACAAAGTAGTGACACAATATCTACTGCGTCTACTGTTTCTACATCAGTTAATTTTACAATAGGGAATTTACAAACACCAACAACTTTTGCAGGATTTGATGGTTATATATCTTCTGTAAAAAGATGGAATTTTGCATTCAATCAAGAAACTGTTGATATAGAGTATGAAAGTGGTATAAATGAATTTTCAGTTTTTGAAGACGATAGATTATTTCATTGGAACGCATGTGATGGTGTATGGGACTCTCCACTCCAATTATTTGGTGAGTTTGATTATGTAGATAGGTTCGACCCATTATTAGATTATAGAAGTGTAAATGTATTTCAGGCGAATTTGGAAGATGAAAACCCTTTCAATAGTTTTAATATCGTTTATACTACAGACCCTGTAACAGGTGTTGAAATCGTTAAATATTACGATTTAAGAGGTACAATTGACACTACCTATACATTACCATCTATTCAGTCAGAAGAGTCGTTTAATCAGGTTTTATTTGATAATTTAACCTATGATTGGGATTACACACCAAGACTTCTTTACCATTTAGGTACATTACCACAATTTTATGGTGTAGATGGTTCAATGATATTAGATTTCCCTTCGGAACAGGATATTATAAACTTTGATGATTCATTCTTTGTTTACCCAACAGTATCGTCATTCCATAATGAAAATGATAATCCTTATCAAACACTAAGGTACGATGTAGATAATGGTTTATATGACATTTATTTTGAAGATTTAAAAGAATTTTACTTTGAAGGAGATTTACTTACGTTGAAGGTTTTATTAAACCCAAAGGATTTTAATGAAATAAGTAGAAATAAGAAAGTTATATATGATGGACAATTATTTAAAGTTTCTTCAATATCTGATTACGACCCAACAGAAATACAACCAACAACGATAAAATTAATTAGAGATTTTTAATAAATTGATATATTTATAAAATAATGTAAGTATCTAACTAAAGGAGGTCCTATCTATAAATTGGAAGTACTAATTAAAGTACTTCCTTTTTATTTTCTTTTGATTTGATAATATTTTTAAATGGATTTTCAGTAGTCTTATATATACCCATTAATACTAATTGGTGTGTTAACCATAATCCAATAACAGTAATGTTTTGAAATGGTATGATATATGGAATCCCTTCCTTCCAACATATAATAGAATTAACAATTTCGATTACAACGTGTGTTATCCCCAAAAGAAATATTATCAACATCATTATATAACTAAAAATACGTGATGATGATATCTCTCCATTTTCCTTTTTAAGGGACTTTAAAAATATTTCTTTATAGTTTATCATAAAATTAATTTAAATTGAAATTAGACACATTCTGTGGACGATTATAGGTATTAATCACATGTTTTACGTTTATACTTTGGTACAAATACCCCAATTGTATTAATTCCCTCACCATTGAAGTCTTTTGATTCATCAGAATCCTTTGGGTAAGTTTCATAGAAATAGTCTTTAAAATCCTGTGTATATTTTCTACTGATGTATTCTGCCTCTGATACTAATCGGTTAAGACCTATCATCCCTGCATTCTCACTCCAATCAGTATCATTCAACATAATACCTGTCTCTTCAACTCTGATTGCGATGTGAGGTAACGCAATTTTATAACTATTCCATACCATAGGTTTATAAAATTCATCATATAGAGTCGAATAGTTAATACCATCAATTGTTGGTAGTAATGAAGGGTCTTGATTTGCCACTATCCATTCTGTTATTAATATATCGTAAATTGTTGAACCTAAAATATCTTTTAAAATAGTTTCTTGTGCCAATAGAATATATTGTGCGATAGATTGTTGTACTTTATTTGGTGATAATGGTGTATATAGTTTAACATCATCTTCTGATATTAACAATACCAAATTTTTCCTTAAATTTATAATAGTTTGTGAACTCATATTTAATCATTTTCTAAAGAAGTTTCGTCTTCGGCAACTACTTCTTCTTCAACTTCGTTGTTATTTTCTTCAATTTCTTCATCGGTTACGATAAATGGTACGATTTCTAATGTAAATTCTTCATCTGTCATAAATGATATTACAGAATTAAGATATCTAACTATCTTTTGTTGATAACTTAATATTGAAGATTGTGTAAATTGTTTAAACGCAACTGTCATTTCTTCCGCACGATTATTAAATCCACCACCTTGTTGTACTTCCAACAAAATCGGAGGTATACCATGACCTGTCAATAATCTTTGTCTTATTTCAGTATTTATATTCAAATAAGTGTCAGGAGAAATAGGTTCTAAATTATTTAATTCAACAGGTGTAGGCATAAACATAATTGAACCACTATTACCTTCGCCTGCCAAATAATTATGTAATTCATCAACAATTAGTTGTTTATTCTCATCATCTAAGATAGTGTCTTCTTTAACAGTAATCATATATGCACCATTTACACCATTTTTGATTGTGTTGTTCATATACACACCTGTTTGTACTTCATTAATTGCCGCATCTAAACACATCATATAGTCAGGTGTAGGATAAAATTCATCTCTACTATTTTTACAATAAATTAATTGTTCTGCATTCATCATAGTTGAATCATCAACAACAATATCTTCACCAACAATTTCGTATTCACCAATTAAATTAGGATTGAATTTGTTAATTCTATATTCTTTTCTTAATTGATATGGAAGTTTCATATCCCAATCATTATTAACTATATAATATGGTTCTTCATTTTCATTATTGATACCTATCCTTACTTGTTCAAATCTCAAACATTCAATAGAACCAATAGTTTTATCAAAATTCCATTTAACTTTCAATGCGAAACCACCATAAAGGATTAAATCATTTGATATTTGTTCTAATAAATCATTTATACTTTCATCGTAATCATTCAAGTCATTTAACATTTCCATAACCGATGGTGGTATCATATCTTCTGACATATTTATACCTTGCCCATACGTTAACATTGTTTTTACTTGTATTGCACGTCCATGAGTTGGACTATTCTTTGATATTTCCAATAACTTTTGTGGAAAAGAATTATTTGTTGGTAAAAATACACCATCACCTTGATATGAAAGGTATCTACCTAAATTATCATAACTTATATGTGGTATTGGTAATCCTATCCCACCTTGTCTACTAAATTTATTCCTTAATTTCATAAAATTTTTCTATTTATTTATAAATATATAATATTTAATTAAAGTTTATAGTATATCTATAAACCAATCTTCTGTCTTTAACTCTTCTCTTATTTCTTTATTTGTATATTCTTTATATTTCAATAATTCAAAATGATTTTGTTTGTCATTAACTTTTAACTTAACTACACATTTAGTTTTATCTAAAGAATACCTTAATGTTTTTCTCTTTTCAACTACGATTGATAAAATTCTATCCAATTTATCATCTACATCAACTATAAAATATCTATTTTCCATTTTTATTTTTTTTTAACAAGGACAATCTGTCTCTAAATCTGTTATTTCCATACTTACAGTTTGACAAGTTGCGTTGGTTGAACTTAAATCTGTAACATCATATTCTGAACCATTCCAACTTGAATTAGTTATATCTAAATCTAAAATTAAATTACCTGTTTGAATAGGACTATAATTAATACAACCACCATTATACATTGTTGTTACCTCACCTGACGTTAATTCAATATCCCAAATACGACTTCTTGCAATATTACCACCTAAAAAGGAAGGACTTTGACCACCTATTTGTAAAGGTACGGTTGTTGTGGTTGGGTCTATTAAAGTATCTGATAATATAGTATTTGTTAAAAGTGTATCATCTAAATAATATTTAACTCCACTTGCATTACCTGACCCATCATAAGTCATAATAACATGATACCAAACACCTGTACTTACTGTTTGAACTGATTTAACTGACATCAATGTAGTATTTGTATTAAAAAATAAAAATTTTAACTGATTACCTTCAGTTCCAAAATAATAACCTCTTGCAACAGGAACACCACCAAAATCCACTTTAGCAGTTAAAAAATTAAAACCTGATACATTATCAAATTTCACCCATGACTCAAAACTAAATGGGTCAGTACTATTAAAATTAAATACTGAATTATTTGTACAATCAATATACTCAGCAACACCATCAAAATTTAAACTTTGACAATTACCACTTATTGCACTATGGTTACCATATAAAGTTTGTGTTATGTTAGTAACAGAACCAACATAATAATAATCATGTGGTAAACCCCATAGTCCTAATTTATAATCATTTGTTAATACAGGTACATTATGATTATAATTAGATGTTAAATCAATTGGATTCGCATCACCATATAATAAATAAGAATCATCATTCAAATAATAATAATCTACATCACCTAATGTTGTACCTGTCTTCAATGTGTTTGAAAAACCTGTTATAGTTAAAGTTGGATTAAACGTTTGGTTATTAGTTAAACATTCACCTGATGAAGTATATGTAGTGAATTTAACACCATTCGTTGCCGCATTTTCAGTTATTGTCATTACATCTGTACCATTATTATAATCTACTGTATACCCTGTACCAAATTGGGTATATTCATATAAATTAATACCTTCTGAATAATCATCAGCATCATAATTAATAACACCAAAATCAGTAGTTGGTACACCACTCCATGTAATACGATATTGTGGATTTGGATTACTATTTAATTTGTTCCTCCAAATTTCCTTTGTTCCTTCTTTATTAAATTCAGTTATTGAAACAATTTCAATATCTTTATCAATTGAACAATATAAATTAAATCTTACATCAGTATTACCACTTACATCAAATTCAGATACGTATAATGTATGTACAGTTATACCAATATCTCTTAAAAATTCTGTATAAAAATGTGTATCTTCAAAAGTAAATTTATCTGAAGTAGTATTTGGTGAATGGTTATAAGTATAAGTTTCCTGTCCACTACTACCTGACAATGTAACAGTTATGATGTTAGGTAGAAAATCTTCATTATTATACCAAAAATAATATAAATCTTTTTCATATTCTGATGAAAAATTTGTTACATTATAATTAAATGGTTCAAGTGTATTAACAATATCAAATACTGACGTTATAGTTGGTTTAGTTTGATAGTTAAATGTAGTTGCAGTCGTATAAGGACTTAAATAACCAAATTCAACACCTATATTATCAATACTAACGTTTTCAGTATACTCTTCAATATTATATAATACTAAACCATTATTATCCAAATCTTCGACACTTATATTACCACTAATTGAATTACCTACACCATCAGTAACCTCACTATAATATCCATCAAGTGAATATAATTTAATATTTGTCGCCCAATTATGTGAGTTAGGAAAATTGAAATTGTTATGATTTGTGTTTTGATTTTCATAACCCATTGAAGTATTTGATAATATAAAAGGACCATAACCATCTTTAATAGGTGTTTGTAATTTAAACCTTACTTGTTCTCTATCACTTATTGGTGTTTCAAGTAAAGTTTGTCTAATATCATAAGGTGTTGATTTGATATCACTCATCTGTTCAGTTAAACCTGTTAAAAATGAATCAGTAGAGAAATCATCTTTCAATGTGTAGAATTTATTTGAAGATGTACCACTAATAAACGTAGTATCAGATATTAATTCATACGATTCTTTGGTATATAAAGGGAATTGTAATCCATCAATATTTATAAAACTATTTTTAATTCCTGAAAAATTATCACTTGCCTCAACTTGTAAAGTAGTACCATTACCAATTACAAAGAATTCAGATGTTGTTTTATCATCTCTAATAGGGTCAGGTGTTGGATATAGTACTTTTGTTGTGTCAGGACATGATGTTAAACCTGATACTACCAATGTATATGATGTGGCAGATACAGGTGCACCACTTGTTCCCTTTACATAAAATACTTCATAAGGATTTGTGTTCGCCACAAATGTTTTAATGAAATTATTACCTTCATAAAATAAATCTATATTAACAGGTAATGGTATATCATCTGAAAATGTTACTTCACTTCTGAATGATGTTGGAAAAAATGAATTCGGTCCAAATGAAATACCACAATCAACTGAGAAACCAAAAATCTCAGGTATATGTCTACGTGAATTTGATACGAATTCTAATGAATAATAATTACTTCCACCCTTAGAACCTGTTTCACCAATTAAATTAGTACATCTACCACCAAAATCAGGTGTCATATAAAAATATTGGTTATTACTATCTAAAAATATTATGTAAATATCATTGGATAACATCTTATCTAATCCATGTTTCTTCTCACTTTCAATCAATGGGAAGTTTATAACTAATCTATTAACATACGAAATAACATTCTGATTATTATCAACATTCATATCAAATGTTGAGGTTCTTTCATTTGGAGATATTTCAACAGGTAAATTCTCTATATTGTAATCAGTTATTAATAGTCTTTCCTTTTCATTCCATTGTAAATCGGTTAAAGGTTTTGTCATTAACCATACTTTCTTTATTCCTCCAACGGAACGATTACATCCACTATTAATATTTAAATTTAATTTATCACAATCCATCTAATTTTGTTTTATTATAAATATAAAGAAATAACAAAAAAATCCCCTTTCCGAAAAAAGAGGATTTAGAATACATAAAAAACCGTAAAGAATAGAAATTAGAATGTTTTAACTAAAACAGTAACACCATCTTCATCAAAATAATTTATTGTTGTTCCTACCGCAACAGTAGGAGTAACTTCGTTTTCTTCTGCAAGAAATGTAAATGTACCACCATACAAGTCTGCCGCAGCCTGTCCTGTACCAATGTTACCTTCACTCATTTCCGCACCATTAATTCTACCTAAGAAGTGTGCGACACCTTGATAATCTACTCCGATAAACACCGCCTGTCCATCAATAAGTGTTTCAAAAGAAGATTTTGTTTGAGTATCCATACCTTCAAAGGTTAATGTAAGTGTTTGGTTAAAGAATTTGTTGTTATCACCAATAACTGCCTCATTGTTCATAACTGCGGTGTTCTTTTTGAACGCAATTTGGTTGAACGGAGTACCTGTAATAGTTCCAATATCAGTAATTTCACCTGTTGTGAAAGTTGTACCTGATAAATCAGAAAAGTTAAGGGCATACACAGTTTGGATTAAACCACCTCTTTTAGAACCACACTCTTTGTTTATATTCCCACTAATTGGGTCACAATATAATGCCATAATATATATATTTTTTAGTTCTTTTTTTTTATTATAAAAATGGGGGACTCTCACCCCCTAAGTTTTTTTTTATTTATTATACGTTCAATGCAATTTGAGACGCATCAGGGATAACCGCAACTGCCGATGCAACCGCAATTCTCATTCTTACCTTATCACCATCTTCGATAAGTTTAAGTTCGATGTTTTTCTCATCTTCAGGTCTGTTAACACCCCACTTCAACGCACCTTCGTCAGAATCACCAAAGATTCCTGCCAAAATAAGTCCTGTGTTAGTTGGGTCTGCCAAAATACCATCTGCCATATAGATAGAATATCCGAAGAAATTATCCATCAATAAACCTGTTTCCATATCAAATTGAACCTGTGGTAAGTTGTTAACATTTGTTTGTTGCATTACTGCCGCCATCAAATAGTTAGCAACGTCTGAACCTACAACTACTTTAAACATTGGATGAGATTTAACCTCAAATGGTAGTGCAGTAACAACAGTTGTAATCGCAGAAACTACGTCAGAAGGTCCTGTTACAGGTGCAGTTATTTGTTGGTAACCTGTTGTATTACCTGTAGTGTTAGGTCCTGCCGCAATAACTTGTTTGATTACACCATCACACAATGCCAATGCAGGGTCAGAAGAAAGAGTGTCACCTGCCCATCTTAGGTTTTGTACTTGTTTAGAGAATCTGTGAACGATTCTACGTGCCCATGCATTCGCCAATTCAGGGTCAACATCTTGTGAAAGATAACCTGCGGATGCCGCAGCGTAATCAGTATCAAAAAGTTCAGAGATACAAGCAGTTTGTTGTGTACCAACTTCACATAAGTCAAGATTCATAAAATCTAAAACTCTATCACCACCATCAACGAAAGAACAGATACCTGCACTTAAATCTTGAATAGTTGGAGATGCGTCAACGTAAGGAATTCTTACTTTAGAACCACTTGTTAAAGCGGTGTGGAACAAAGAATAGTCATTTGCCCCTATGGTAACTAATGAAGAAAGTCCTTCGATTAAGATACCACTGTAGTTATTGTTTGAAATATTTAATGCCATTTTTTTAAGTTTTTAAAAATTTTTATTTAATTATTTAGGAATGTAGTATATTTCGTTTCGTACTTTCCTTTTTATAAATTGATTTGAAGACATTTTCTCTTCATCAATTCTCTTTGATTGTCTTATCGCCCAATCAACTCCTGCCGTTCCACCCCACAATAACCATGCGACATAACCTCTATCCAACCAAGGAGTACCTTTGTATTGTTCATCAATTTTACTATTCTTTCTATGACGATTAAATGATGCCATTCTTTTAATAGTACGTTCAGAAATTGGTTCATTATTCGCCAATTGTCTTGCCCTTTTCAAACCAACCAAAGTTCCACCTTTTACAACATCTCTCCCATATTTTTCAATCCAACCCAAAACTTTTTTTGCGTTTTCAGATGCCTGTTTAGGATAATTAGTGTACGTCTTCATAGTTTTATTTATTTAGGTATATAGATAGTTTCCTTACCTACTTTCCTTACTTTATAATTGTCAGGATTCTGTTTAACAGTTTTCTTTGTGGGTATTGTATTTTTTTTAAGAACATTTTCTTTCTCCTGTTTCTCTTTTTCCAATGATGATTTTAAGTCTTGTATTTCTTTCTTTAAATCATTAATTATCGACATATCGAATTTGGGTTCTTCCTCTTTAGGTTGAACAGGAGTTGTTTCTTCCACAACTGTTTGAACAGAATTATCTGTTTTTTCTACAACTTCTTCTTTATTTACTACTTCTTCTTTAGTCTCTTCTACTGTATCAACAACTTCTTTTGTTTCTACAACTTCTTCAACTACTTCTAAAATAGGTTCTTCAATTTTTGATTCATCATCAAATCCAAAATCAACTACTTCACCTTCTTTTACGATTATTTTGAAGTCATTTTTGGTTGAAAATGTACCATCCATTACTTTTTCACCATTCATACTAATTTCTGAAGGTGTAACTTTCAACATACTCTCATCATTTAAGATGATTTCTCCTGAAAATTGGTTAATACTTAACTTTCTAAACATTTCTTCGGTTTTTTTAATGTATTTGTTATTACGAAATTGGTTTTCTACTGATTGAATATCAAATAAACCATCAATTGAGAAACCATTAAAATCTCCATCCTTTATGTATTCCCAAACAACTTCATCTTTAACATATACAGATTTTAATATACTTCCTTCTTTAATATCTTCAGGATTATATCCCAAATCTGATAATGTTAACCCTAAAATTGGGGATTTTTGTGAGGGATTACCATCATATATCCAATATTCAACATTCTGAAACGCATCTTTAATTACTTTTTCATCGTGATTGAAATCATGAATATCAGAATAACCACTCTTAATGTGTTTGAATAACATCTCTTTCAATCTTTCTGATTCAAATACAACTGTAAATTCAAAATCATTATATTTTCTATAAATTGGTGTATCCGCCAATACCCATACACCACTTAATATTCTTTTATCTTTCTGTTCTTTAAAATATAATTTTTGTTTACCTTCTGAAAACTTCGCAAAATCTCTCATCATCGCAGGTTCATCTACGATTGATGTAATATATACATTTGTTTCATCTTCTTCTTCATCCTTAACGGATAAAATAAATTGAGGTAATGTCTTTAAATATTCTTGCATAGTATTTTTATTATAAATATAATCAATTTTAGAAAAATCTTTCTTTATTATAAAATTTCTTCCATCCAATCTGAATTTTGTGTTATTTCAAGTATCTCATGCAATGTATAAGGTTCATAATCTTTAAAATAATAATATGGTTTATTATCACCTTTATGTAATTTAATAAGACATTTAGTTCTATCTAAAGTGTATCTTAATCCATTTATACTATGACTTGTTGATAGTTTAACCATACTATCTAAATTCTTATCATCACTTTTTACTATATAATATTTATTTTCCATTTATATTGTTTTACACCAACCTAAGCAAACCTTTTTAAATGTTATTATGTGAACAAGTTTACAAATTAATTTTTTCATTTTTTTCATTTTTTTTATTTTTATTTTATTAAGTTGGAGGACAATCATCAATTAAATCGTCACTATCCATACTTATTGAATTATATCCTGTTGTTATTGATGTTAAATCAGGTACTAACCATTGTGTTGAGAAAGTAGAATTTGGAATATCTGTATCTACAACCAAACTACCACTTTGAACAGGACTGTTTTGTATAACACCACCATTAAACATTGTTGTTACTTCACTTGCAGTTAATTCAGTATTCCATACTCTTACTTTGGCAATTTTTGCATCACTATAAAAAGTATTTGTAACACCAATTTGTAGAGGTTCTGTATTAACCATACCTGTTGCGGTAAGTGTATTTAAATTAGTGGTTAGGAGACTTAATGAATCATTAATATAAATTTTCACACCACTTGCATCTTGATTACCATTATAAGTACCAACTAAATGATACCAAACACCTGTACTGATTGTAGTTGTTGTTTCCATATTTAAAATAGTTGAACTACCACTTCTAAGAAACATTCTTACTTCACTATCTACAACACCAAAATAATAACCATTAGGAATGGCAGGGTCAAGTTTACCTACCAAAACATTTGCACCTGTTGTTACATCAAATTTCACCCATGTTTCAAAACTGAAAGAATCTGTAGGTTTAAAATCAAATGCACTATTATTTGAACAATCTATACTATCATTAATACCATCAAAATCTAATGACTTACATAAATTAATTGGATTTGGAGGACAATCATCAATTAAATCGTCACTTTCCATATTTTCAGAACTATATCCTGTTGTTATTGATGTTAAATCAGGTACTGCCCATTGTGTTGAGAAAGTAGAATTTGGTATATCCGTATCTAAAACTAAATTACCTGATTCTACAGGAGTATTTAGTATTGTACCACCATTGTATAGTGTAATTACATCTGAAGGAGTAAGTTCCAAATTCCACATTCTTACTTTACCAATTTTTGCAGCACTATAAAAAGTAGCCTGTCCACCTATTTGTAAAGGTTCTGTATTTAGTATGTTACCACTTAAATTGTCATTAATAATATTTTTATCTGAAACACTATTAATATATAAATTCGACCCACTTGCATTAGTAGAACCATCGTAAGTACATACCAAATGATACCATTGTCCAACAAGTAAAGAAATATTTGAATCTATTATCAAACTTGTTGAATTACCTGCAAACATTCTGAAAGTTAATTTATCTCCGTTTGTACCTAAGAAATATGCCTTTGCATCCGCAGGTAAAACTGTTAACCATTTAGATACAAGAAATCTAAACCCTGTTAAATTATCAAATTTAACCCATGTTTCAATACTATAAGCGTTGCCTATTCCGAAATCAAATACACTATTATTTGTACAATTTATAACATCATTAATACCATCAAATTCTAATGACTTACATATATCAGGTGGTGTTGGACTATGGAAGAAACTTTCAAATTCACATTGATAATCATTAACTGTTTCAACTTCCATTCTCAATCTAATACCTGTGACATAATCGTTATTAACCCTTTCCAAACTTTTTATTTGGTAATTAATTAAATTTAAATCATATCCAATAGTAGAGAAATCATCTTCAATAATCTTCGATAAAATATGTTGTCCAATTGCCAACGCAGTTTCTCTTAATTTGTTTTCATCCTTAAATCCAACATTCTCATCTATATCAGATGATATCATATAATTTGTGTTGAATGTATCCGCAGATGTAGTACCTGTTAAATCAAATCCATAGTATTGGTTTGTAACAATATCTACATCAAATGAATAACGTACATAGTCATTTACACCAAAACCTTGTGGAGTATTCTTAGTATATGGAAAACTCATAAATACGGCAGGATATGTTATCAATCGTTTGTTAACCTCATGTTGTTTACCTGTGTGGAATGATTTTACATATTTGTGAGAGGTACTTAAATCTCTCATTCTTTCAATCAGTTCAAATAATTTCATTTAAAGATAATTTAATAATAAATATATAGATTTATATAAAAATTCTATTTTTTGTTTTTATTGATTAACATATCATCAGATTCTGCGATTGAACGACCTATCTGAACATTCAAAAACGCCAATACATCAAACAATGGTGCGTCTTTTAGTTGAAGATATGTCCCAAATACACCCTTTTCCGATAAATCTCTCATTGTTTCCATCCAACCAAACACCTCAGAATGATTCTTCATATTTGGATTATTACCACCTCCTGAACCACCTTCGTACATATATACATAATAATGGTTCTCTTTTACCCTATTTGTCATCTGAATTAGGTGTTGATGATACATAATAACCTCATTAAATGGTAAATCAAATAACATTTCCTTAATCTTATCATCAAAATCACCCATTTCATCATCAAACTCACCACCAATCGTATACATTAATGGTAAATATAAATAATACCCATTTATTTTCTCATCATTATACATATGTCCATTCTTTATAAATGATTCATACATAACCCATTGGTAAAATATCCATTTCTTAGGTTCTTTATGACTATACTTACCCAAAAACTTATCTTCAATTGGTTTTACCTTAACATTTAATAAGTTTTCATTCAATTTATCAATGAAATATTGGATAATCTTTGGTTCACCATAATACTTTGGATGTATGTCCGATATATACCTTATAATCTCTATATTCTTCCCCTCATCATCCATTTCTTCCTCATCAATTGATAGTATATCTACTATCTTTAAATAGTCATATAAGGATATTTCAGATGATTTAAGTTTTATATTATATACCTCTTCGTTAATTTTAATCTCCATTATATACCATTTTATATAAGTCTATTATCAAATACGTCTTATTAACACCATCCTTAATCAAATTAACCTGATGAAACTTATTTAATTTATGTATTGTACCACCTAAGATTCTCCTTACCTTATTCTTCTTACCCTTCATCTTAAATCTCTTAACTGTCCTTACACGACATTTATTTGATACCTCATATATACCCTCATAATTGGGTATATCCCTCCATATCTCCTTATATCTCTTTTCAATATTCATATATCTTTACGGTTTATAAATAAATATAAAAAAATATAAAAAAAGTTTAGATAAAACCTAAAAAAAAGTGAAAATCTGATATTTATATATATAAGAAAGTAACAACAATAATAAATAAATTACACAACAACAACATGAGAGACAAAGTTATAAATTTCTTTGAAGATAAGAGATTTTTCAACAGAATTAAAATTTTAGATGATGTATCACATCATTATGGGTTAACAAGAATATCAACATGGGGATTTTCAATCTTAGAACTAATAAGAAAGGAAAATATTAACACAGAAAAAGAATTATGGGACAGAATTGAACCAATCTTTATGGAACATGTGGAAACTCTACTACAACACGTTAACAGATACCTATCAATTATTAAATCAGACCTTAAAATTACATTAAAACAATGTTTTTATTACTATTATAACCTTTTTATCATTAGAACAATGAAAGGGAGACTAATGGAATTGGATTTTAAACGTATATTAGAGAAAAAATTGGATAACGTAAGATTCTCAACAGTATCTGAAGATGGACATTATTCCGTTGATATTGTTGTTGAAGGAACATATGGTGTACAAGTTAAACCAATATCTTACCTTTATATGAATAAACCTGATGTTAAAGAATTAAATAATAAAAAATATAAGATGTTTGAATTAGATTACGGATACCCTGTAATTGAAGTATATTACGATAAAAATAATAAATGGGTGGTACATGATGAACAATTTAAAAACTTCTATTATAACCAAAATAAACAACCAATCTGATACAAATTGTCAGACAATTATAACAACCATTCAAAGTGTATTTACATCTGAATGGTTTTTTTTTGTCTTTTTATTATATTTATATATAAATTTAATTATGAAAACAATTACAAAGACTAAAAATCTAACCAAAGAAGAACTTATTACCAAATTGGAAATGATAATTGAAAGATTTGAAGAAGGTGATGACGATATTAGACCCTCTGACGTAATTAACTCCGTAAAAACAATATCTCAAATGAGAGGATTTAATGAACCTGAAAAAACTGAAGTATCATATAAAGAGTTTAGGTTGGATATATAAAACTATATTTAATCATGCCGAAAGATAAATTAGACGTACATAAACTAAAACTGAATATAAAACTATCTGATAAACAAAAGAAAATATTATCGGATTGTTCCCTACATTTAAAGAAATATGATACCATAGTCGTATCAACAGGTAGACAGGTAGGTAAAACCACCATTGGAATAATAACTGCGTTAAAATGGATATTTGGAAGGAAAGGATATCAAATAGGATTCTTCTCTCCAACCCATAGACAAGCGTTAAACGTATTCAATAGAATTAAAAAGATATTAAAACCATTTGAAGAAAATAAAATGGTATCATTTAGACAATCACCTGATACATATATAGAATTTTGGGATGGAAGTAAAATACAATTCTTTACATCTGATAATGACAATATGAGAGGTTACACATTTGATAGTATTATAGTAGATGAGGCGTGTTTTATTAAAGACGATATATTCAATGGAGGTATATTACCAACAGTATCCATATCATTAGGTAAAGGAAAAGGTAAGATGTTATTATTATCAACACCCAAAGAAAAGAACTATTTTTATCAATTGGTTAATAACCCATCAAAGAAAACATCTGTACATAAATTTACATCAGAAGAAGGTGGATTAATATCAAAAGATTTATTGGAACAATTAAAGAAAACAACACCATCATACATCTTTAAGAATGAATATGAAGGGGAATTCATTGAATCAGGACAGGGATTATTCAAATATATTAATACAATTCAAACAGAACCAATATTGGATAATAAAGGATTTGTAGGTGGATTGGATATAGGTTCATCAGATGATTATACAGTACTAACCATAATGAATAAGAGTGGTGATGTTATATCAATAAAACGTTGGAGACAATTGGAATTAAATGAAATATGTGATTTGGTGATGTTACAATGTAAGAGATATGGTAAACCATTAATATTCGTTGAAACTAACGGAATAGGAAAGATGCCATATGAATATCTTAAACAAAATTATAGAAGGGTAAAACCTTTTGTAACAACACAAAAGAACAAGAGTGATATGATTAACCAATTGATGGTGGATATGAATCAACAACTAATTACAATACCTGA
>JAAHTH010000949.1_pt2 | contig 23581 bp, 15 predicted proteins | sample 6116091 | NCBI WGS metagenome assembly JAAHTH01 (sample SAMN13939990, study PRJNA603662) | sponge metagenome | isolation source: marine sponge | host: Mycale hentscheli | place: New Zealand | collected 2006 | reverse complement strand
TCGTTGTATATCACCGGGCCGGGAGGATTGTATCGGCAACGAATGCTAATCTGCGGGCGATCGTCGGAGCCAGCGGCGATTTCTCTAAAACCTCCAGCTCAATTTCCACGTAAGAAAAATTCAGCTCAACCATCTACTTCAATTCCTGAGAATGTTGTCGCACATCGTAATGTTGTGTTCGCTCAATACGATCAACGAAAAGTATTGATGGATCTTTTTGTACCGTCCGGAGCAACGGCAAGCGAGCCGAAACCGGCCTTGGTCGTTGTTCACGGTGGTGGTTGGCGTAAAGGTGATAAAACCAAGTTTCGGGCGCTAGCAATAAAATTGGCTAGTCATGGTTATGTAACGGCCGCGATTGAATATCGGCTTGCTGACGAAGCCGCTTTTCCAGCTGCAATGCATGATTGCTCAGCGGCCGTGCGATTTCTGCGAGCCAATGCGTCGGTTTATCACCTCGATCCGAAAAAAATTGGAGCTGTGGGAGGCTCAGCGGGAGGACATTTAACAGGATTAATGGCGTCCGGTGGGGGCAACCCAAAATTGCAGGGGGAGGGCGGTAACCCCGGGCAATCCTCACGAATCCAAGCATCCATTGTCATGGCTGGCCCATTGGAGATGCTAACCGGATCGGTCGCGGAACGATCTCGGCAACCAGATTCTGGATCCAATTCGAATGTTTGGCTTCGGAGCACGGTTGATGAAAATCCAGAACTGTATGGACTTGCCGATGCCTGTGCCCAGATTGACGGATCGACTTGCCCAATTCTCTTTATGGTCGGTGAACAGGATAAGCCAGCTCGGAACCAGCCTGCCCGCGATAAATTAAAATCGTTTGGAGTTGAAACCGGTTTAATTACCTACCCCAATGCCAAGCACGGATGTTGGAATCGACAACCTTGGTTTGAAGAAATGGCAGGTGACATGATTAAGTTTTTCAATCAACATCTTTAAGGAATGGAACGGGTTCAATGTCTCGTAAGTGAACCTGTCGGCGCAGCGGTGCATTTGAAACCGCGTGCATGCTGTAAACAAAGCATTGGGCAAATGAGCGAGGTTGGTTTGTGAAGAAATCTTTTATGATTCTTCACGATAAACAAACTGTATCTTCCTACTTCCTTCAAATACCGCGATTATCCTGTCCGCCAGAAATACGGAATTGTTCTGTATGTTATTGGTAATTTTGAGATAGGACCTCGTAGAAATGAGCACACGAAAAAAGGGTTTTACACTTGTGGAACTTCTTGTTGTTATTTCCATCATCGGAATTTTAATGGCATTGCTGTTCCCGGCATTTGCCGCTGTTCGCGGAGCAGCTCGGTCGACCCAGTGTAAAAGTAACTTGCGAAATCTTGCACTTTGCCTGCTCGCCAAGGCAAGTAATTCGCCTAACGGTGCCTACTGTTCCGGTGCCTTTGATGGTAAACGGGATGGTGCGTTTGATCAGTACTCATGGGTATCAGACTGTGTTGCTCAAGATGTCATTCCAGGCGATATGCTCTGTCCAAGCTCAAAATGCATTGCTTCTGAAAAGTGGAATGCGGCTAGTTCTAACGGAGCCTCTGCTCCTCCGGCTCGCCAGGGTGTTCCTTTGAAGCAGTCTCTCCAAGCTACAGCGGAAATCGGTTTCAATACAAATTACGCAACGAGTTGGCACTTAGTTCGATCGGCTCCAGTGTTCACAGGTACAGCTGGTACTCAAGTCACCAAACCTGGTGGATTAAAAGACTGGTACAAATCAAATGGACAGCGACAGTGCGTGGGACCTTTGACCATGCGAGCGATGGACACGAGCGATATCCCTGCAAGTTCTTTAGCAATCATGGGCTGCGGCGGGCAAGGCGATGTCGCACTGCCTTATGACGGGAACGAAGATGGAATTCTAACGGAGACTGTATCGGAATCACGCGGACTCATCGCAGGAATCCCACTAGCGGAGAGCTTTAATGACGGTCCAGCTTATGTAGCCAGCGGCAATGGAGCTGCTGTTATCTTACAGCCAGATGGTACATCGCGAGCTGCTTTCGAAGCTCCGGCGGCTGGATATCCAACGCTTGGCCAAGTCGGTGTTACAAATACTTTCATGCAGGACACGCGAGACTTTTTCGCTTGGCACCAGAAGACGGTTAATGTTGCCTTTGCTGATGGAAGCGTTCGAGCGATCGAAGACGCCAATGGCGACGGTTATATCAATCCAGGATTTGGAGTTGATCCGTCAGTGGCTACTTTCGAGAACACTGGTTACACCTCGGCAGAATGCGAAGTCAACCCATGGGAAATGTTCCCTGGTGTTCTGCTCAATGGTTCTTTCCCTGTCAAGAAATTTGAGCAGTAAACCGTTTCAGTTTTGAAAGCGAAGTTTGCACCTTTGAATGAAGCCTGTTTCGACTGATAGTCGAAACAGGCGTTTTTTCGTAGTGTGCGTCTTTTTGTTTAACTCAGTTGAGTTTGGAAAATCGAATGAAACATCGATATTTTTCGTTAGAATCCCCGGATTTAAACCGTCCGAAACCGAGAAGTCGATCTGCCTTTACACTCGTCGAATTATTGGTTTGCATTTCGGTAATTGGGATCTTGCTTGCTTTGTCCTTTCCAGCCGCACAGGCGGTTAGACAAGCAGCGCGTCGGGCAACCTGCCTTTCAAACTTGCGACAGGTAATGATGGCTGCCTTAAGTTACGAGTCGAAAAATCAGGCTTTCCCCCCCGGCGACAATGGTGACGGGATGGGCTTCCTCGGGCCATTATTACCTATGATCGAAGAAGAGGCACTTTGGGATAAATTAAGATCTAAACCGATGGCCGGGCAGAGCTATCAAAATCTTTGGCACCAGGCATCGGAGACAGAAATTCCGTTGTTGCTGTGCGCTGCATCGGGTCCGGACGAGAAAATCGCTTCGTTAACAGGCTCGAATCAATACACGACACATTATTACGGAGTGTGTGGGCCGTCCGGTTCGGCAACCGATTATGCTAATTCGAAAACTTATAATTACCGTACGATTGCTTCCAACGTTTACGGTGACATTGGCTTGCAAGGTTTGTTTTCGCCAAGAAAAGACGGACGGTTTCGACCAAAACAGTTACGAGATGTGGTCGATGGCGTGTCCAATACGTTTGCGATTGGAGAAATCTCAGCATTCAATCCCAGTGAAGATTTTCCAGTTCCGCAACGATCGGCTTGGGCATTGGGTGTAAAGTACAACTCGTCCAAACAAGTTAATCAAATTTTTACCATTAAGTCGACCGCTCAGTCGATCAATTCGGAGAGCAAAAATTTGAATCATGTACCGTTTGCAAGTAATCACCCCGGGGGCACGCATTTTGCCTTAGTCGATGGATCAACTCAGTATATTGATCAGAATATTTCTCTCGATGTCTTAAAAATATATTCAAGCATCAATAGAAAAGAAAACGAGATCGGTGACCCTCCATTTTAAAGTTCTCTACGGGTTTACCCGTGAAGGCCAAAACCTGTGTTCGATTCGCTGAAAACGGCAGGCCACATCATTTTTACAACGCCAAGTGTATAATTGGGCTTGTTCCGCTTTCCTCCACTTTGAGCGGTTAAGCTAACTGAAAAAGTGGCGATTGCTTAAATGGACTTTGAGCAAATGGAGATTTCATTTCGGCAACAGTTAATTGTTGCGATGGGTCAAACAAATTTAAAAGATTGGCAATCGCCTCTCGACGTACCCAATTTGGATCGTCCGCAAAAGCGTCCGGCTAATCTGCCGGGTGATGGCAAGACGGCTGCTGTGCTTGCTTTATTTTGTGAACAAAGAAACAACGGAAAACCAGACGGCTCGACGATCAAAGCAGATCTTTTGTTAACGCAGCGGGCGCTTAACCTGTCGAATCATGCTGGCCAAATTAGTTTTCCCGGCGGCCGACTTGAGCCGGGCGAATCAACAGAGCAGGCAGCGATCCGTGAAACAGAAGAAGAAATTGGCATTCAAGAATCAAAGATTGAACTCTTTGGGCAGTTAACGAGTGTCTACATTCCACCAAGTGATTTTACAGTAACTCCTTATGTGGGTTGGATTCGTGGCGAGCCAAATTTCAAACGCTGTCAGCGCGAGGTAGAACGAATTATCCGGGCACCTTTGAATCATTTGATGGATCCACAAGCTTTAACCTCAGGTACGGTTACACGCTCAAACGGCACCACCCACGAAGTGCCTTGTTACCAAATTGGATCTCACCAGGTTTGGGGAGCGACCGCAATGATGGTCGGGGAATTGGTCGAACGGTTAAGACGCGCGGAGAAAGCGCTCGCGGGATCGGCGAGTCGGGAGAAGTGAGGCCTTGGCGTGTTGTGGTTGTTTTGGGGGCGCTATTCGCCGCGACTCCAAACATCCGCTTCACCTTCGTTATTGAATTCAACAAAGATTATGTTTGGATTACAGCAGACGGGGCAATCTTCTACATATTCCTGAGACAAACCCTCTGAAAAATCAAGCGGAACGATGATTTCCTCTCCGCAAGAATTGCAGGTGTACCCGGCTTCCTCATGAATGGCGGTGTGATTTTCAGATGTTTCGTTTTCACTTTCTTCAAAAAAATAATCCACGGCATGCCTGTTTGCTAAAGATGTTTTTGGTTGCATCGGTAACCGTTCATTCCTCGAGTTGAATAACTTTAGATTCTGATCGAGTTCCGTCAAAGGCATTGACGATTACCAGAGTGCCCGGTGGAATGTCAATTAGTCCAGTGATCGGGATTTCACCCTGATCGTTGCTACGGGTTCCTCGAATGGGTCGCCCATTGGTTCTGTAAAAATGGACGTCAGCATTGGGAAGTACGCGAATTGCAGGAATTTTTGCGGTTGGCGTTCGTCCTGTGCGAGACGCAGTGGTTTCTAAGTTTCCGCCGCCGCGAGGTGTCTCATCGGGAGAGTCGACCAGGTTTCGGATGCGGAGCTGGATGTCCGGATCTTGTTGGGAGGGATCAAACTCCATCTCCAGAAAATTCCAGTAAAACGGTTCATGGCTGGCGTGTGGTTCCTGATCTGGGTTCGCAAAATCTTTATGGTAGAGCGCGTGGACTTGGATTACCCGACCATCAACGTCTTTCATTTGCTGACCGAACCCCGGGATTAAGGCTCGTCCTCCACTTCGTCCGATTGGCCCAAAACTGCATTCGATCAGTCCATGGTTGAGATTTTTCATGATGCATCCATTGTGGACATCGCCATAGACCGAAACGACGCCATCTCGTTGTCCCAGCAATTCAATGACTCGATCCGAACCGGCTTTCACCCAGCCCGCGTAGTCAGCGGTAACACGATCTCGTTGCGAAAATTTTTGAGGATGGTTCTTACTTGCGGAGTCACCGTTTTTCGCGCCGGCCCAAATGGTATGTAATCCATTGATTCCCGTCAGGCAGATAAGTGGAGAGGAATCCGTCGTCAGCAGGGACTGTAACCATCCGAATTGCTCTTCCCCTAACAGGCTACGAGTTGGATCAGTTCGATCGTAAAGGCTCTTGAATTCATTCCATCCCTGGTCATCCCAGATATCGACATCCTGACTACTTCTCCAAAGTCGTGAATCCAGAATAACGAATGTAAAATCCCGGTTTGGCATCTTCCATGCCCGCCATTTTTTTGGATTTTCATAGGGGTCAACATGTTCGGCCCCAGTCGTCAAATGGTGCACAATTTGAAAATTTCTACGCATGTAGGCCGGGTCTTGTCCCAGGCCTTCCGTTTTCCGAATCAGTATTTGTTCGGGACCTTTCACATCGTCCATCCCATAGTCGTGATCACCTGGATTGATGACGTTCCAGTGGCGCATCATTTGCCATCGACTTGTCGGCCCACAAATTGAGAGCGCTACAATTTTGTAGGCGTCATCGGTACTCGGCGGGTACATCAGCAATTCCATGTACCAGACATCATCTTCCCAAACCATGATTTGAAAGTTGTAATCATCAAGGTGCTGATAAGCCTCGACGGTCGGCTGATCTCGGACACCCCAAATATCTCGTTGCCCGGAAATAGTCCAACCTTTATCTTTGCGTTCTTGCAATCCAGAATTGATTGCATGGCAGCTGAGCCCACATAATTTGTAGGGCGCCTTCAGCTGTGGTAGTCGACCGACATAGTTTCCCCCTCCGGGTACTTCGCCTACCAGTCCCATTCCCGGACCGCAGGAATCGGTCCCGACCCTGCCATCGGAAGTGACATTCTTACCGTCTTTCCAAACCGTGTAATAGAGAGTTTTTTCGGAAGGGTTAACCGGTAGCGTTACGTCAATCACTGCGGTGTTGCGGCGCCATTGGTTGTCGACAATTCGTCCTGCACCGGCAATCTCTACCTGTTCCCATCCACCCCGGGGAGCGGGTGAGTCGGCAACTCGAATTTCGATTTTTTTACCATCTGAGGCAAACATTCCTACAAACCGGACATGCCAATTTCCCCCTTTCAAAGCCAGCGTATCCCCTAACGGGTAACAGACGAGGCAATCAGCATGACCAATTTTTAGAGGTTCGTTTTGGTAAGGTTGAACTTTGAAACGAGTTACATCGAAGTCGATGAGGCCCCGAGATAAAACCCCGACAAATCCTTCCGTTTTTTGAATTGGCAAAGAGTGAGTCAGCGACACGGTCTTGCTATTGGCGGAAAAAGTTACCCGAATTTGGCATCGGTTGTCTTCCGATGGCTGGACGTGCACGATTAATCGACACCGGTCTCCCGGGTTTAATTGCATCGCATCGGTCGATTTCAAGATCGAATCGTTGGCGGCCGAAAGACCGGCCTGGGAAGATTTTTTGGCGTTCTTGGCCGGTCCCATGATCACCAATTGCTGCTTGTCGTTCCAGCCAATGCTTATGAGTTGACCAAGCCGATTGTAGCTTTGAAACACAGACTTTGATCCAATTGCGACCCCCATCAAACCGTATCCATCTTGATACATTTTCCAATCAGACTGATCTCCCTTTGGCACTGCAGGTCGATCAGCGTGGTAGGTGAATTCAGTCTCTAATTGATATTCTCCGGAGAGTTTCCACTGAGGGGCGTAAATGACCCCGCAATCTAAAGAGGGGTCGTAATCTGTTTTGTATGCAAAGTTGTGAGTTTCAGCGTGAAAAGGAAAACCTGTTCGGCGGGCGCGATCTCCGTAATTTTGCAATCGACGTCGGAGGGCGCCATTTTCAATTTTCCAGAAACCGGGATTTAGTGTTTGCCATTGGTGTCCGTGATAATTCGAGTTGGATCGGTCGAATAGAAATTCGGATTCTACGCCTTGTTTGGAGTTAACAGATTGCGATGAAATTGGGTGCTGTGGAATCGCCGACGCCGCCAGTGCCGCGCCCGTCGCTCCTGCCGCACCTTCCAGAAATGCCCGACGATCTAAATCGGTGGTCGCCTCCGGGGTTCGCTTGGGTTGGTTAGGGTTCATGGTGTTTGCACCGTGGGTGATGGATAAATGTTGCAGGCTTTCGACACATCCATTAGAGCAAACCTAGGCTGCCTCAGGCTTGCTTTGATTAAATTTATTATAACCGGCATGAATGTGTTGCGGTCGCCAAGCGTTGCGACCGGATTAGGGCACTGTCAAAGTGCCTAGAAATCTAATTTTATAATTCGCGCGATACTTTAACGGAGTGTATTTAAATGTGCTGGAGGGGTTCAAGAATTCAATTGGAATAAGAAGTTTTTACAGACAGGGTGTAACCATGAAATATTGTAAATTAACTATTTTGTATGTTCCTTGCTGTTTCATTTTTGCACTGTTGGTACAAGCTTGGATGCCGGCAGTTTCTCAGGCGCAGGAGCCAGATTGGTATCCTTATGTGTTGGCGCGAGGTAATGATCGTGCAGTAATTAAGAACACTCATATTAATGATCGCCCGTATCGCCCTCTTCATTTTTACGGAAATGCGGTTCGGCGCAGTCATTACCGAGGCAACCCGGCTCCAATGCCAAAAGATCTGGTTCGTGCTTCAACCGTAAGATTGCGACGCCGTTAATAGGCGGTCAACAGGCTTAAGTTCTAAACAAGAACGGTAGGGTTTTCCTGCCGTTCTTTTTTTGCAGGTGACCTCAAGGCAATAAATAAAAATTGACCTGGAACTTAGATCCAGTTGAAGGAATCTTCCAATCACAGGTCGCGCTCATAACTTATGAGAGTTACTTTCTTATTGGTACCAAAAACTACTTATCTTTGGTTTTTATTAAATCAAAGCCTCTTTTTCTGTTTTTTGTTGGCGGTGAAGAACCCAACGGTTTAAAAATATTGTAGCGAGTTGAATGGGCGACTTTGATTTAAATAATTCGCGCTGTTCAGCCATCAGTCTTACGGTAGGCCATCGAGTATCTACTGTTCACGATTCCATCCTTCGACGATTTAGATTTGATATGAAAAAACTTTTTGCAATCCTCTTTGTTCTGTTTGCGGGAACGACGCTGGCAGAAGAACAACCAAATATCTTATGGCTAACCTGCGAGGATAATAATATTAACTGGGTTGGGTGCTATGGAAATCCGTATGCGGAGACACCTAACATCGATCGTCTCGCCGGCGAGGGGTTTCAATACATGCATTGTTACGCCAATGCTCCGGTTTGCGCTCCAATGCGAAGTACTTGGATCACGGGTGTTCATGCACTTTCAATGGGAACCCATCCGATGCGTAGTCGATATCCAATCCCTCATGAGACGATAAAATACTATCCGGACCTTTTAAAGAAGGCCGGCTATTTCGTCGGCAATGCCCGCAAGACAGATTACAACATTGGGGGCCGTAACGATCAAAGTCCGTGGGATACGAACAAGGTTGATTGGGACGTTCTGAAAAACAACCAACCGTTTTTTATGGTGATTAACAGCACTAAATCGCATGAGTCAAAAGCCTTTGGTGATGTAAATAATACGACTCATGATCCGAAGGATGTGCGACTTGCTAAATACCATCCAGACATTCCCGAAATCCGAAAAAATTACGCCCACTACCATGACCAGATGAAAAAGATGGACGCCGATATCGGAACGGCTCTGGCTAATTTGGAGAAAAGTGGAATGGCGGATAATACGATCGTCATTCACAATTCGGACCATGGCGGTGTTCTGGCTCGCAGCAAGCGATTCTTATTTAATAGTGGAACGCATTGCCCTTTGGTCATTCGTATTCCCGAAAAGTATAAGCACCTGCGACCAGCTGACCCGGGAAGTAAGATTGATGAAATCGTAAGCTTTGTAGACATGACAAAGACGTGGCTGAATATTTGCAGTGCGGAGACGCCAGATTACTTGCAAGGAAAAGTCTTCCTCGGCCCGGATGCCGAATCTCGCAAGTATCACGTTAGCTTTCGTGGTCGCATGGACGAGCGTTGCGACAATGTCAGAGCAATTCGCGATGGAAAACTGCTATACATCAGGAACTATATGCCCTATGCACCCTGGGGGCAAAAGCTGAATTACCTTTGGCGCATGAAAGCGACGCAGGCCTGGGATCAATACCATCGAGAAGGAAAAACCAATGCTGTGACGGGGCGGTTTTTTGGAACCAAGCCGATGGAAGAACTCTACGACACCACCGTTGACCCCGATAATGTCGTTAATTTGATTGACGATCCAAAGTATGCCAACGACGTAACGCGGTTAAGTACAGCGTTAGATCAATGGCAAGTAGAGAAATTCGATTCCGGCTTAATTCCGGAAAGTGAAGTTGTAAAACGGTCGGAAGATTGTGGAAAGACTATTTATGAAATGGTCCGCGATCCTGTCTTGTACGATCTTCGTGCCTACCAATCCGCTGCTGCGATGGCACTGGAAAAGGATCCAAAAAACCTCCCTGTGTTTTATGAAAATCTAAACTCAGGTGATTCCGGTGTCCGCTATTGGGCGGTCGTTGGGTGCTTTAATCTGCAGGAAAAAAACTCTATCGATTTGGCTAAAATGAAAACCTGTTTGAGTGATAAGTCGCATCACGTTCAGGCGATGGCGGCGTGGATTTTATATCGAGCGGGAGATCAAGAATCTGCACAAGCGTGTTGGAATCGATTGCTTGCCGGTAGTTCTTACGCATCTCTCAAGGTACTTAATATTATCGATTGGATCGGCGATGGCGCAGAACCTTATCTAGAGGCAATGAAAAAATGCGAATTTAGTCATCAAGGCTATGTGCCCAATATGAAAGAAAATCTTGGCCTCGTTGTTACAAAACCAAAAAAGAAACGTGCCCCATAGATCGATATTCACCTGTCGGGATTTTTCGACTTCGCTTACTTTCATCCTGCAATTCAATATGAAAAAAACACTTGTTTGCCTTTGTCTGTTGTTTGCGGTGCCGTTGAGTGTGGAGGCGGTTGAGCGACCCAACGTACTGATCATCATGGCAGATGATTGCACATATTCAGACTTACCCATGTACGGGGGTAAAAACGCAAAGACTCCAAACCTTGAAACGCTCTCAAAAGAGAGCTTAGTATTTAATCGCGCGTATTTGTCATCAGCGATGTGCCAACCATGTCGTGCGGAACTCTACACGGGACAATACCCGATGAGAAATGGCTGTGCGTGGAATCACTCAGCCAGTCGACCGGGTACAAAAAGTATGCCGCACTATCTGCGGAAGTTAAATTACCGTGTTGGATTGGCCGGGAAAGTACACGTGCTTCCCAAGAAAGTTTTTCCGTTTGAATCGATTGCCGGGTTTGATAAAAATTGTGTTCGGAATCCAACCTCTGCCCATGATTTAAGTGCGACAAAAGAGTTTTTTTCTCGGGATACTGAACAGCCATTCTGTCTGGTCGTGGCTTTGGTGGAACCGCATGTACCGTGGGTCATGGGAGATGCTTCGGTTTATCCGCCAGCGGGCCTGGATCTCCCGCCAAATATTGCTGACACGCCGAGGACACGCGAAGATTTTGGGAAATATCTCGCCGAGATCAGTTACATGGACGGTCAAGTAGGCGAAATTCTCGAAGCGCTTGAGGAGTCGGGCGAAGCGGATAGTACGCTAGTTCTATTTACATCGGAACAGGGAGCGCAATTCCCCGGTTGCAAATGGACGAACTGGGATACGGGTGTCCATTCAGCGCTAATGGCTCGATGGCCAGGGAAAATCAGAGGAGGATTGCGTACCGACGCATTGGTGCAGTATGCAGATATTTTACCGACCATTCTGGAACTCTGCGGCGGAAACTGTCAGGGGAAACCGTTTGACGGAACCAGTTTTTCATCCGTTTTAAAACAACCCGATAGTCGTCATCGGGATTTTGTATTCGGGATGCACAACAATATACCCGAAGGGCCCGCCTATCCAATTCGTTCGGTCTGCGATGGTGAGTTTCACTATATTCGCAATCTCTCGCCCGCCGAAACCTACATTGAAAAACACCTAATGGGGGTGAAAGGGGAGGGCGTTCTCAACAATCCATATTGGGGCACTTGGATTTGGGATTCGACAACAAACGAACGAACCTACGGATTGGTGAAACGTTACATGCATCGTCCTGCCGAGCATTTATATCGTTTGACCAGCGATGCCTATGAGATGAATAACCTTGCACTCGATCCGGAGTATAAGGCTACGGTCGAAAAAATGAGCGCAGAACTTGATCGTTGGATGCGAGATCAAGGTGATCCGGGGCTTGAGCAAGATACGCGAACAAGTCATCAAGCGGCAAAAAAAGGTCAACATCGATTCATGCCTCCTGTAAAGACAGAATAGAGTCTGTCAAATAGGCGATGAATGAAATGATGTTTCGAACAATCATAAGTTCTCTGAGGAGCCCATGAAAACTAAACTCTCGTCCTTATTGTTGGCAGCTTATTTGTTGTACGGGGGCGTTCTCCTTGAAGGAGCTTTCGTACAGGACGCAGACGCTCCCTACAACGTCTTGTTTATTATTTCAGATGACCTGACTTCAACAGCCCTTTCGTGTTACGGAAATCCTCGCTGTCAAACACCCAACATTGATGCCCTGGCTGCTCGCGGAACACGCTTCACGCGGGCTTATTGTCAGGGAACCTACTGTGGCCCTTCGCGGGCATCCTTTATGTCGGGCTACTATCCGCATGCGACGGGAGTCCTTGGTTATGACAGTCCCCGGCCTAAGATTGGCGACCGAGCGACGTGGCCGCAGCATTTTAAAAATAACGGATATTACACTGCGCGAGTTAGCAAGCTCTATCACATGGGAGTTCCCGGCGGCATCGAAGTTGGTTTTGGTATCGAGGATCATCTGGGGTCAGATGGTTCCGATGATCCTGCTTCCTGGACGGAGCGGTTTAATTGTCCAGGACCGGAATGGAAGGCTCCAGGAGATATTGAACTGCTTGAGGGGAATCCGGATGGTAAAAAGCCACCTAAAGGCGGCAATAATTTTATTGTTGTTGAAGCCGATGGCGGGGATGAAGTTCACTCAGATGGCCTTGCCGCAAAGAAGGCAGTCGAACTTATCGAAGCCCATAAAAATGAACCATTTTGGTTAGGTGTCGGCTTCGTTCGTCCTCACGTACCGTTTGTTGCTCCGCGCAGTTATTTCCCGCCTTTTCTCCCTTACTCGAATATCGAATTGCCAGAAAAAATTGCCGGAGATCGCGATGACACACCTCGCGCGGGAATTAATTACAAGACCAGCGAAAATATGAAAATGGATCTTCGTCGGCAAAAGAAAGCGGTTGGCGGATATCTCGCGTCTGTGGCCTTCATGGATGCTCAGGTTGGAAAAGTGATGGATGCACTCGACCGAGCCGGGTTGCGGGACAAGACGATTGTGATTTTTACAAGTGATCACGGATACCATCTTGGGGAACATGATTTTTGGGCCAAAGTGAGTCTTCGTGAAGAATCAGCGGCAGTCCCGCTGATCATTTGTGTGCCTAATCAAGCGCCTGGAGTATGTAACAGCCTTGTTGAACTTTTGGATCTTTATCCGACGGTTGCTGATCTTTGCGGACTCGAGGTTCCAAAAAGACTGCAAGGTAAAAACATAAAATCGATGTTGAGTAATCCGGAGGCCACAGTGCGGGAATCTGCTTTCAGTGTCGCGCCAATGCGTAAAGGTTTTTTACTGCGAGAAAACAACTGGGCCTACATCCAATACGGCGAAGATGCAGCGAATGGCATCGAGTTGTACGACATGAACTTGGATCCCAAACAATATAATAATTTGGCAGGAGATCCGGCTCACACTGAGTTGATCGATGCTTTCAAAGCAAAGATGAAATTAAAAATGACTGAGATTAGAACCAACGATTTACCAGCTTCAATAAAACCAAAGAAGCGAAAAAAACAATCACAACGGTAGCCTTTTGTTCGACCCTTTAACGACTTCGGCGTAATCAAAATTTGCGAAAGAGGAACCATGAGAATTTTACTTGTTTTGATTAGTCTGTTTTTTTCCATCTGGACGCCGGGAACTTTGTTAAGTGAAGAACCGCCAAATGTGGTTGTGTTTCTTACCGACGATCAGGGTTGGGGAGATTTGGGATGCTATGGGCACCCCAGAATTCAAAGTCCTCATCTGGATCAGTTTGCTGCCGAAGGCCTGCGGTTAACCCAGTGCTATGCCGGTTGCAGCGTGTGCTCTCCTTCTAGATCGGCTATTTTGACCGGTCGAACGCCTTATCGAAACGGTGTTTGGCGGTGGATTCCGCCGGGAAGTCAGTACCACCTTCGAACCAGTGAAATCACGATTGCGGAGCTATTGAAAGAACGTGGTTACGATACCTGCCACGTAGGAAAATGGCATCTAAACGGAAAATTCAACAGTGACGAGCAACCTCAGCCGGATGATCACGGGTACGACCATTGGCTGGCAACGCAAAACAATGCCGCGCCAAACCACATGAACCCAGAAAATTTTGTTCGTAATGGAAAGGCTATCGGTAAAGCGACTGGGCCGAGTTCTATGATTTGTGCGGAGGAGGCAATCGACTGGCTTGAGTCGCGAGAAAATTCTAGCCGGCCGTTTTTCTTAACTGTCTGGACACACGAGCCTCATTTACCGATCGAATCGGCTGAAAAGTACATGCAACCCTACGCTGATATTAGTGACGAGGGCGTTCGGCAGCATCACGGTAACATCACCCAGTTAGACGATGCGTTTGGTACTTTAATGTCAGGTCTGGATCGTCTGGGGTACCGAAACGATACGCTTGTCATTTACACCTCGGACAATGGACCCGAGGGAAAAGGTACGTCGGGAAGAACGCGAGGATCCACCGGAGGGTTGCGGGGACGAAAGCGCGCATCTCATGAGGGGGGAATCCGAGTGCCTGGAATTATTCGTTGGCCAGGCCATGTTGCCCCGGGGTCACAAAGTGATACTCCAGTGATTGGCTCAGATATTTTTTCCACGATTTGCGAGATTGTCAAAATTCCTCTTCCTCAAGATCGAACAATCGACGGGGCAAGCATAATGCCAGTTTTTGAAAATAAACCGGTCGTTCGAGAGCAACCTCTGTATTGGAGAAATCATTTAGCTCCAGAGGAATCGCGTGTCGCGATGCGCGTTGGCGATTGGAAAATATTGGCCTCTGAGAATTTAACTCAGTTTGAGTTGTATAACATCCGAGAAGATTGGCAAGAAACGGATGATTTGCAAGCGAAGCATCCCGTCAAATTTGAGTCGCTTAAAAAGCAACTAATCCAAATGGATGCGGCGGTATTAGCCGAGGGCCCGGACTGGTGGAAAGAAGACAAATCCCGTTCTCGAAAACCAACCAAGACCGCGAAACTCCCTTCTGGTAAGGACGACACGGGTCGATTTCAACTAGTCAAGGGTGTCAATGTGACTGCTTGTGATTTGGGATATCGATTAAAAGCGAACGGTGAAGGTCTGGCACTGCAAAAGCTAGATTCACCCATTGTGGGGCGAGCCGTATTAAGCACAACTTATCGAAGTCACCAAAAACAAGGTAAGACGCGAAATGCGGCGATCGTATTCGGATCCGATTCCAGCAATCAGGAGACATTAAAAATTGGTACAGCCATCGGAATGAATCAACATGTGGCGTTCCGGGGTGGCTGGAAAAATGTCGGTGAACTTGCCAAAGTTGACGCCAAGTTTGAGTCGTTGGATACGTTTCAGGTCCAGATTGAATTCGACTTAGATCGTCATTTGGCGATCGCCAAAATCAACGGCAAAACAGTTGAAGCGGTTTTGCCAACGGCATGGAAAGAAATCTCTTGGGTAGGATTTTATGTGAAGGCGACAGAAACTGATTTCGCCGATTTCAAAATTGAATTGAAATGATCAATTCACTGCAATTTCAATGACGTTACGATTCAATCAAGACGGTGTCATCGTCTTCGTACGGTGGGCTACAGCAACAGAGTAATCGCAGTACGACGTTGCCGTCATTTTTAATTTGATGGACTTGGCCGGGAGGTATCGAGACGGCATCGCCCACGCCAACATTCTGCGTCTGGCCTTCGATCGTCATGATTCCCTGACCATCGGTGATGTAATAGATTTCTTCTGCCTTGACGTGATAGTGTGGAATCGTTTGCCCACCGACTGGAACGCGGGCCTCGGCGAGACTTTGATTGCGGATGGAAGAATTTCGATAAGACAGCAACTCTCGAATTTCGGAGGAGTCCTTCGTGGTGAACGAAGGCACAACGTTGAGGTTTTTAACATCCACGGTTGAAGACCTTAAATTGTATGACGTGACTAGTGAACTGAGTTATTATTTGTTGCTCGGTGGTTGCCAAAGGCCAATGCGACCATTGCTTCCCGAGGCCCAACCGCGGCTTCCGTCTGGTGAAAATTGAATTGAATGAAATCCCGTTTCAGAAATGCGTTGCCAAGTATGGCCAAGGTCAAAAGAAATGTCAGTCCCGCTAGGCCCTACCGTGATTGCACAGGGAGCGCCGCGGTGTTGAGCATGAATCACGCAACTGCGAAAACCAGAGGGAGGTTTTGCGCCTTTGGGAACTGTCCATGTCATACCCCCGTCCGAAGAAACAGCGTAATTGTGAGTTTTGGCATCGGCTAAGGTATAGTTACCGCCAACGACCACGCCGCATTTTTGATTGATAAAGCAGACTGAAAAAATTCCCGAAGAAGGGTCTCTTAGAATAGGTACACTCGCCATCGTCCACTGTTTTCCAGCATCTCGAGAAATTGCGATACGGCTGGTTTCGCTGACTTCACCCTTCAAGGCACTGCCTAACGCAATAAAGATATTCGATCCTGAAGTTGTGATCATGTTGGTCCCGCTGGCGGCAAAGCCTGCTTCACCAGGTCGAGTTTGGGGTGAGTTGTCTGCTGGTTTCCAAGACACACCTCCGTCGGATGTGGTTAGCAGGAATATTTTTCCGTCAATTGGATCTCCCATAATGATCCCGTTTTTTTTGTTGAAAAAAGAAAGCGCGTCGAGAAAGATTTTTTCATCTTTGTTTTCATACACCCGCTGCCAGTTGGAACCTCCATCGGTGCTGCGGTAGACGCAGGCAGGTGTCCCCGATGTGATGGCCACGATGGTTTGCGAGTTGATGGCATGAATATCTCGAAAATCTAGATTCTCAGCGCCAGGAACAACCTTGAGACTCCAGGTTTTACCGCTATCGGTAGAGTGGACAATTGTTCCACCAGTCCCACTGGCCCAGATAGTTGATTCAGAAAATACGTGCAGTCCGCGCAGGCTTGCTTTGGTATCGAGTTGAATTACTTGCCATGGATCGGCTGTGCGATTTTCTTCTTCTGCGCGTTCGCTGCCTTGTGTAAAACAGCAGAAAAAGCTGGAAATAGTGATAATTATTAGTAATTTATCGACTGGTTTTGTTTTCATTTGAATCCTTAGCTGATTTATAATTAGCGATTAGAAGCAGGATTGATTTCGGATGAAAGTTATTGGTTTGCAAATTGAAATGCATGGAAACGGAAGTACCGATTTACGCCACACGATTGCTGGAAAATTTGATGATTAAGCGTAATTCAACTTATCAGATTTTCATCGCCGTTGTCTTCTTTCTCAATTTAATGTCACCCATTGGATTTGGACAGGATCAGGCGAAGATTAGCTTTGCTGATCAAGTTCGGCCTATTTTGGAAAAGCATTGTTATTCTTGCCATGGACCGACGGCTCAGGAAAGTGAATATCGGTTAGACGTAAGAAGTGCTGCGATGGGGATTGGTGATCGCGGTGAGCGACCAATCCAAGTTGGCGATCGAAAACACAGCCCAATTTTTCACTTTGTTAACGGCAGTGAGGATGGCGAGCGAATGCCTCCAGTTGGCTCGGGTGAGCCTCTTAACGCAAATCAGATTGAGATCATCGGTCAATGGATAGATGAAGGTGCGAGTTGGCCGGACGAATTTGCGAATGAATCAGCAATCGGCTCAGGTCGGCAATCAATAGAAACCGATCACTGGTCATTTCAGCCGGTAGTCGATCACGTTCCTCCGAAAGTCCAGTGGCCGTTGTCGGTGAATTTTCCCATTCGGGGAGCCGTAGATCAGTTTGTTAGCCAGAAGCTTCAGAAAAACAGACTTCGTCCATCATCGCCGACTGATCGCACAACGCTAATTCGCCGGGTGTATTTGGATATGCTTGGCCTGTATCCGACGTCTAAACAGATTGAAGAATTTGTTGCTGATGAATCCGAAGATGCGTATGCGAATTTAATCGAACGAGTTTTAGCAAGTCCTCATTACGGTGAACGTTGGGCGCGGCATTGGTTGGATGTTGTCCGTTTTGGTGAATCAACAGGCTACGAAGTCAATCGAGACCGGGCGAATGCCTATTACTATCGTGACTATGTGATTGACTCCCTCAACAATGACAAGTCCTACCAGGATTTTATTCTTGAACAACTCGCCGGGGATGCCGTCGGCGCGGATGTTGGAACTGGATTTCTGGTTGGAGGTGCCTATGACATTGTAAAGAGCCCGGACAAAAATTTGACACTCATGCAGCGGGAGGATGAGTTAGCCGATTATGTGAACACCACCAGCACAACGTTTTTAGGTTTAACAGTTGGATGTGCTCGATGTCATAACCATAAATTCGATCCTATTTTGCAATCGGATTATTACTCTCTTCAAGCGGTGTTTGCCGGGGTTCAACACGGTGAACGAAGGCTCAAAGAACATTTGGACCCGTCAGTTCAAATCGCAATGGATACGCTCGAAAAGGAGCGGATGATTTATCAGAAAAAGATTGTTGATCTGAAAAAAAAGCTTCTCCCACTCGATGCTGCTGCGATCGACTTGCCTGCGGTTAACGCCAAACAGAATGTCGATAATTTTCCACCCACGAAAGCGAAATATATTCGATTCGAAATTTTTCAAACGAACGGTGCGGAGCCTTGCATCGATGAATTAGAAGTGATTTCGCATCAAGATCAGAAAAATGTCGCATTGGCGTCGAGTGGTTGTAAAGTAAGCTCGTCAGGCGACTATCAAAACAATCCAAAACATAAGTTGAAACACCTTAACGATGGTAAGTATGGAAATGATTTCAGCTGGATATCCAATCAAAAGGGAGCGGGTTGGGTAGAAATTGAATTGCCAAATTTGACCACAATCGATCAAGTTGTTTGGGGGCGAGAGAGAAACGGTGCTTACGCCGACCGTTTACCTGTCGGTTACATCATTGAAGTTTCAACCGATGGAAAAAACTATCAACGGGTTTCCGGTTCGTCGAGAAGGCCGTCGAATGTGGCGGGTTCATCTGTCTTAGATCTGGATGCGATTCGACTCCTTTCTCACGTAGACGCTGCGAAAGCGAAAGAATTGTTGGCGTTGTTGAAACAAACGGAATCTCGGCTTGCCAAATTGACTCAGTCGATCCCGACTGCCTATGTTGGGAAATTTTCTCAACCGCCGGTTATCAAACGACTGTACCGTGGTGATCCGCTTTCTCCCCGGGAGGAGGTTTATCCGGACGCTCTGGCGGTGATGGGGACACTGGGAATGACCTCCGACGAACCCGAGCAAAGTCGGCGACTCAAGTTAGCGAAGTGGATCGCTTCTGAGGATAACCCGTTAACCGCCCGTGTTATCGTTAATCGAGTATGGCATTACCATTTTGGTCGCGGACTGGTCGCAACGCCAAGTGATTTTGGAAAAAATGGATCCGTTCCCAGTCACTTAGAACTTTTGGATTGGTTAGCGATTCGATTCATTGAAAATGATTGGTCGTTGAAATGGCTCCACCGCGAGATTTTATCATCGAGCACCTTTCAGCAATCTAGTCATCCACGAGCCGAAGCAATCGCTAAAGATGCTGATTGCAAACTCTTGTGGCGCTTTCCACTGAAGCGACTTGAGGCCGAAGCGATTCGCGACTGTGTACTGCAACTTTCGGGGAAATTAAATCTAAAAGCTGGGGGACCGGGATTTTTATTATTCAAGATCGATCGTGAAAATGTTCATCATTATTTCCCCCTAGAGAGTTTTGGTCCTGAGCATTTCCGGCGAATGATTTATATGACTAAAATTCGTCAGGAGCAGGATGAAGTGTTCGGCGTGTTCGATTGTCCAGACGGAGGTCAGACCATTCCAAATCGAAACCAGTCGACAACGGCGTTGCAGTCGCTAAACATGCTTAATAGCAAGTTCATGATGGAGCAAGCGAAGTTTTTATCAGAACGTTTGCAACGCGAGGCAGGAAGCCAAGCAAATGATCAAATTAATCACGCTTTTGATTTAGCGTTTGCAAGAATCCCAACGGCAGGGGAATTGGCAGAAGCGAGTGCCTTAATACAACAATTTGGTTTGGAATCTTTCTGTCGAGCGATTTTGAATTCGAATGAATTTTTATTCGTGAGGTGACCTATGAGACCGAGAATAAAACCATCCCACCTTTTGAACCGTCGTTCGTTTCTATCGAGCACAGTGACTGGTCTAAGCGGGATAGCGCTAACGCAACTCCTTGCTTCTGAACAATTACTCGCGAATGTTGATGACAAAAAATCTCCGATTCGTCCGGCAATTTTGCCGGAACAACCGTCGCTGGCACGGAAACCACATTTTCCTGCTGCCGCCAAGAATGTGATCATGATCTTTTGCGCTGGTGCGTGTAGCCAAATAGACACTTTTGACTACAAGCCGGAGTTGATTCGCATGCACGGTCAGGCGATGCCGGGAGAAAAAGTGGTCACGTTTCAGGGAGCGCAGGGGAGTTTGCAAAAAAGTCCGTGGGAGTTTAAACCTCGCGGAGAAAGCGGCAAGATGGTTTCGACGTTAGTCGATAACATAGGTGAGCTGGCAGACGATATTTGTTTTCTTCACTCGTTGACAGGAAAAACGAATACCCATGGACCAGGTGAAAATTTCATGTCGACCGGTTTTACGCTCGATGGTTTCCCTAGTATTGGTGCCTGGGCAACTTATGCCCTGGGGAGTGAAAATAATGAATTGCCAGCCTTTGTCGCGATTCCGGATCCACGCGGCACGCCTCAGTCCAGTGTCAACAACTGGGGTCCCGGTTTTTTGCCCGCTGTATTTCAGGGCACTGATTTTAACGCGGCCAATCCAATTCGAAATCTTGCTCGACCGAGCGGGATCTCTAGTCGAGAAGATGTTGCGACCCGCGCCTTTTTAAAGAAAATGAACGAGCGACACTTAGCCCAGTTTCCCGGGGATACTGAATTAGCAGCTCGGATTGCGAGTTACGAATTGGCGGCCAAAATGCAATTGAGTGTTCCAGAAATTAGCGATTTATCGACCGAGCCGGAACATATTTTATCTCTGTACGGTGCGAACGATCCCGCCAACGAACTGAAATCCAGCTTTGCAAAAAATTGCATTTTGGCTCGGCGTTTGGTTGAAAAAGGTGTTCGCTTCGTTCAGTTATTTAACGGTGCTTACCAGACCGGTGGCGAGGGAACCAGTAACTGGGATGGCCATAAAGCCCTTGAGAAACAATATACAGTCCATGGCCAGATACTCGATCAGCCCGTCGCTGGGCTTCTTAAAGATCTCAAGCAAAGAGGGTTACTCGAAGATACTCTAGTTGTCTGGTGTACCGAATTTGGTCGAATGCCGACGTTCCAGGCAGGAGCCAGCGGCCGAGATCACAATCCCTCAGGCTTCACTGCCTGGCTAGCTGGAGCTGGAGTTAAAAAAGGCTTCAGTTTTGGTGCGACCGACGAGTTTAGTTATAAAGCGGTGGAAGATGTCGTTTCTGTTTATGATTTCCACGCCACAATACTCCACCTGTTGGGACTCGACCATGAGCGGTTGAGTTTTTATCACGATGGAATTGAACGCCGGCTGACCGACGTCCACGGGAGCGTTATCAAGCAGATTTTGAACCGTGTCTGAGATCTAAGTTGATTTTTAAATGACACTCGCTCTCATTTTCGCGCTTTACTTTTTTGGAATTTGCCGGAGTGTGGCGACTAAATAGTCCCAGTATTTTTTTACACTTGCAATCTCACACTTTTCGTCGGGCGAATGCGGATTCTTGATCGTTGGTCCAAACGAGATCATATCCAACCCTGGATAAACGCTTCCGATAATTCCACATTCCAGTCCGGCATGCACTGCATTGACGGTTGGTTCAACGCCAAACAGGTCCGAATAAATCTGAGTCATTTGGCGGAGGATTTCTGAATCGGCATTGGGCTTCCAGCCCGGATAGCCACCGGTATGCTGGACATCGGCAGCGGCAAGTTGGAATGCCGATTGGATCGTTCTCGCAAGATCATCACGAGCGGTCTCGACACTGCTTCGCGTTAGAAACTGAACCAGAACCGTACCCGACTCAATCAATACTCTGGCAAGACTGGTAGATGTTTCAACAAGCCCAGGCATCTCGTCGCTCATTCGGGCAACGCCGCAAGGGGCAGCATAGATTGCCCGAATCAGATTTTCCTGTGAGGTTGAGTCCATTACCGTTTCTACCGGGGATGCCGGTTCGAGCGACGCCATCAAGTCAGGTTCGGTTCGAATGAGTTCGGTTTGAATCACCCCGATCGTTTTTGCAATGTGTTTTTTGAAATGATCGACTTGATCTGAATCGACGACGACAATTGCAAAAGATTCACGAGGAATAGCATTTCTTAAACTGCCACCGTCGAGAGAGGCAATTCTTAGTCCAAAATTTTGTGAGCCTTCCCAGAGAAGACGGTTCATGATTTTATTGGCATTTCCGCGGCCGAGATGAATTTCACATCCAGAATGACCGCCACGCAATCCTTTTACCGAAACTTTAAATGTGACTCCTTCGCCTGCAGGAATTTGTTCGTAATTCGCTTTGATGTTTGTGTCGATTCCACCGGCGCATCCGATGCACAATTCTCCCTCGTCTTCGGTATCGGTATTTAAGAGGATGGAGCCGGTTAGGATTCCAGGTTGGAGTTTAAAGGCACCGGTCATTCCAGTTTCTTCATCAATGGTGAATAGCGCTTCGACCTGACCGTGTTCGATATCGGTAGCGGACAGCACTGCCATGATCGAAGCGACTCCCATTCCATTGTCTGCACCGAGAGTTGTGCCTTCTGCAGTTAGCCATCCATCTTCTGTAATGACAGACCGAATTCCTTCGGTTTCGAAATCGAAAACTGTGTCGGCATTCTTTTGATGAACCATGTCGAGATGCCCCTGAAGAATCACACCTTGGCGATCCTCCATTCCGGGAGTTGCAGGCTTGCGAATAATCACATTGCCAATTTCATCTACGATGGTTTCAAGGTTTAAACCCTCTCCGAACTGCTTCATAAATTCGATGACGCGCCCCTCTTTTTTAGAGGGCCTTGGGACAGCGTTTAGTTCTTCGAAGTGGGTCCAGACAGCATTAGGTTGGAGGCGGGTTGTGGCATCGTTCATGATTGAGAGCTACGAATATTGGACAGTGGACATTTCTGGATATTGTAGGAATTCGAGGTTTGAATACTACTACTTTGAACGCTTTTGGAGTGATTGGAGGATGTTTTAACTTGGCTCAATCTTGTTTTTGATTTAAATCGTGCTCGAGGTCGACGTTTTTCAATCGGTCGTTTAGGCTGGGCATCGATTTTTGAGGAATTTTCAGCGCGTAATTTAATTCTGTAGCCCCATGATCTACCTGATATTACAAATTGTATTTGCTTCGGCTTTTACGCTATTTATAAAATGGGCGCAAATTCGAAGACAGGAAAATGTCATTACGATTGGGGCAATCAACTATATTATTGCCGCAGTTTCAATCCTTCCCGTGTTCCTGTTTTCCAATCTTTCTCCTGTTTCGTTTGGTGCTCTCTGGACGGGTGGATCAATGGGAGCTGTTTATTTCATAGCTTTCTTTTTTGCGATTTACTCAATCCGTAAAGTGGGGGCATCGACGACGACGGTCGTCAGTGTTCTCTCAATTTTGATGCCAATTGGGTTCGCCGCCTTTATCTGGCAAGAAAAACCTGATGTAGTGCAGTCCATTGGGATTGGGATGGCGCTGTTAGCATTGACGCTCATTGGTGCTCAAAAGAATCCTCATCCAAGCGATTTTGAAACAAAGTCCCGTTGGCTGGTGCCGTTGGTCTTATTTTCATTTTTTCTTCTGTGTGGTTTCAGTCGCCTTTCGCAAGAGGCTTTCAAGCACGTTAGTTCTCCCGAGCATCGTCCAACCTTTATTTTGGCTGCGTTTACAATCGCGGCGATTCCATCCCTCATTGTGTTGATTTACGGGAAACGCAT
>JAAHTH010001187.1_pt1 | contig 23596 bp, 21 predicted proteins | sample 6116091 | NCBI WGS metagenome assembly JAAHTH01 (sample SAMN13939990, study PRJNA603662) | sponge metagenome | isolation source: marine sponge | host: Mycale hentscheli | place: New Zealand | collected 2006 | reverse complement strand
TCGACGAGAACAAGCGCTTAAAAGAAGAAAACCAGCATCTATCAAGTCAAAAAATGAGATATGCCTAAATGTTGTGGGTGGCATAAAGGGCGCATAGCAGTATCCTATTCCGGGTGTAATGCTTGGATCTATGGAGAGGGTTAGGTCTCTGAGAAAGCTCTGGTCTATGGGGCTCAGGTCTATGAGAATGCTCGGGTCTGCGGAGATACTAGGATCAATAGCGGCAATCTGACTACAGGTCTTTTTGGTTGCTGAAGTTTCTTTATTATGTCGTCTGTAACGAGCGCCAAACCTCAAACAGTTCTAAGGCCTGAAGAATCGACCGCCACATAAGCCCGACAAACAATCCAACGACGCCGATGGAAACTAGAATCTTAACTGCCCGAGAGTAACTTTTGCTCTTCCAAAGCAGTGGTAAAGCAAAAGGGCCCAATAAAATTATGCCACCCCAAATGGAAGCCGGATGAAGCAACCACGCAAAGAAGCTCTTTCGTTTCATCTTCTTTACTGCCTCGTCTATAATGACCTGCGTTTCTGCGTCTGCATTGATTTCCTCTTCCAAATTTGAGGGGCTCTGAGAACTTGAAGAGTCTTGAGAATTCATGAGGACAGTCTAACGAATAATCAACTGGATTCCAATACCAACATTTCCTGCTTAAGATCCGTCCCTCGTTCCGATGAAAACCCTTGCATCTTTCCATTACTCGCCACCACTCGATGACAAGGAACAATCAAAGGTATTGGATTTTTAGCCATCGCCTGCCCAACCGCGCGAGCCGCCGCAGGCGAGCCCACCTTCGCAGCTAATTCACCATAAGAAATTGTCTGACCAGCTGGAATCTTACGTAGAGCATTATAAATTCTGCGTTGAAAATCCGTGTGCTTAGAAAAGTCTAACTTCAGATCTCGAAAATCATCTGCCACTCCGCTAAAATAATTCTGAACGCGTTCCACTACTTCCAGAATCCAAGCTGGTGGATTTTTATCTTCGGTAGCAGCATGAGAACGCATACTGCCTACCGCGGTGGACCTTCGGCTAACCGGCAGCAAAGTGTGCATTAATACCAGCTTTCCCTCCAGCCAGGCCAGCGCGCCATAAGCACCCTGGATAGAAAATACGTAGAATCTTAACTTTGACATCAGCGCTCTAGGCTATCATGAATAGCTCAGACTAGCGATCATCACTTGTAATCTGATTTTGAGAATTTTGATAACTCTGTCGTTTTTCGCGAAATTCCGGATTGCGATTGATTTTAGCAAATAGAATCCGGTTTTGAATCTGCTCACTTGGAATCAACCCTAGCTGGTGGAGCATCTGTATCGAAGGAGTATTTGTCGTATTGCAAAGAGCAACAATGCGGAATACTTGCAATTGATTGAATGCAAACTCCATGATTCGGCTTGCTGCTTCTGTTGCAAAACCATGACTCCGAGACCCTGAATCGATAGTATAGCTAAGCTCAGCTTCCAATACTACTTTTCGGTTTAGGGTGAGTCCAAACACGCCTGCAAATTCTCGATTTGTCTTTAAAAGAGCGACAAACTCATAACGAACCCTCGGGATTCGCTTCTGTTCACGAATAGCATCTGCAATAAATTGTAAGCTTTCTCCTGGAGTATCCGGTCCCCACCCCTGGTGTCGCACAGTAAGAGGGTCAGATGCGCACTGGTGCAATACTTTCCAATCCGATTGAACAATCTCACGTACAATTAAATGTTCGGTCAAAAATGGCCCTACTGCCATAGTCACAACCCATCCTTGGGAATAATTCTCCTATATTGAACCACAGGGATGGGGGATTTGTCACCTCGCGCAGCTTGAAATTTGTCATCTGGCGCTGTTTTAGAAGGAGCCGTAGTTTCGAGCCTGCCTGGCCCTACCCGGTGCCGGCTTGATTGGCTCTGTTGATTCGATTAGGTGTCGATCATTAATAGTGCGGTTAGTGGCTTCGAGAATTCGTTCTGCAAGTGCTCGATCCTTTCTTGCAATATTTTTTAGAATTCTTGTGCGAAACTCATTGTCTGCGTGGACTAACATTTCCACAACGTTACTGAAACCGTCATAGGGGATATCGTTCCTACTCATTCACTTCTATCCTCCAGCCTGAACTTATTATCGGCAAAGTCTTCCCGAAGTTTGCTTAACGTACGCTCATTTTTAGTGCTTAGCTCTGTTTTTTGCCGCTCAATTGTTTCTTTAAGTGTCTGTATGGAACGTTCGCCCTCTTGGCGGGCCTGCTCCAGACGGGTTCCATAACGAGTTTGCAAAGCCTCCATCTCTTTTTCAAATCGAGACTCCAAAGAATCAAGCTCGAGCTTGTAGGCTTGCTCTTCTTCCCGCATCGTTTTATCGTGCTTAGATTCGATGCCATCTAATTCTTTTTCGTACTCTACTTTGGTCTCGTGGACTTCGCTGGATTGCCTACGATGCAATTGGTTTATGTAGTTCTCGTGCCTTGCCTTACTAGCTGCTATACCGGAGCTTGACATGTCTTGCTTTCCTTCTGTTAAGTATAATAAATGTAGGAACGAATGGAAACTGGGTATTTCACCTTTTTCCAAGTAAGGATTGATTTTAACTTTGAAACAAATGAATTTTTTGGAAGATGTGCCAAATTACGCTGAGCTTTTGCGTACGTTGATTATCGCTAGTGAGGAGCTATTGCCGTTTGCTGTAGTTTGTTGTGGCGACCCCTTACGAGCAGAAGCCTATTTACAGGATGTGATCTTGATATCACTTGAAAATGGTTGGTTTTACCGCTCGGTTGACTGGGAAGAGAGCTTTACTCATAATGAATTTAGAGAAGATATCCTGGCGTTATTGTGGGAACGAGTGCGTAAGGATTCTTTAAAAGGTATTATTGCCGGAATTCGAACCTATGGTGAAAAGTCTAGCGGATTTTATCAACTGAACATCTTAGATAGAGCTACGCTATTTTTGCGAATGCGCCTCCATTTAACCTATGAGCAAATTTCGAATATTTTGAAGGAGGAATCCGAAGATGTACTAATCGCACGAGTCCATCAGGCTAGAGAACAAATACTTGAGCGTCCACTGGCAAGAGAGTCTGGAGTTTTTTTAGATAATGAATCATGAACTCGATGAGCAGGAATTGATTTGCTTTGTGGAGAATGCAACTGAGCTAGATCCAGACGCTCATAAGCGAATCATGGAGCAAGTGGCTGCCAACCCAGATTTGCGAGAAAGAGTGGCTAGAATCCGTAAAGAGCTATATATAGTGGATAGCCAAATTCCAGAATACGATATTAGCCGTGAGTTTCATGAAGAACTTAAATCTCTCGCTGAGCTATGGTTAAGGTCAAAACTCAAACAAAAATTACGCATGCGCCGAGTTTTATTCGGCAAAGAGTTTCCACTCTTTGCTTCTGCTCTGATTATCTTATTGCTAGTTGCGCTGGCTGTTATTTATCTACGGCTCTAGATAATCGCCGAATTCATCTCACGGTCAATTTATCCATCTCTGCTTTGGTGCGTTTCGGTAGCTTCATGTCTTCACGAAATCGATGTGGATTTAAAGGAGGGTTCGGCAGCCATTGACCTCTTTTATGATTTTCCATCATATCTGAGACATTAATGACCATAGACCAAAACCCGGGCTGGGATTGAGACTGGGATTGGGATTGGGACCGAGACTGAGGCTCAGACTTTGCAGCAAAACCCTCGATGGGTAAGTATACACATAAACATAAAGTGCAAAAAACAGGTGACCGAGTGAATGCAAGTGCTCGAATAAGCATAAAGGATCTCCTTTTCCTAAGACTATTAGACCGAAATTCTGAGCTGGAATCAAGAAGAAGGATTTTCCCGCCGAGCCGAAGGGCTGTTTTCAGAGAAAACTCTTATGGAGGGGAATATTCCTTTAGGTGGCAAGGAAGATAAAGTTGCCCTAAAAACAGCCTTCCGGACCCTCGATTCTTGCAAATCGAGCGTGGCGAGGGAAAGTAAACTAATATCCCGCACTATAATTGATGGATTTGCTTCTTGCAAGCAGATCTCACTGTAAGTCGAAAAAATAATGCTCGTTTAGCTATTTTTTCATAAATTCCGTGTGCTTGGACAGTTGTAATTCAAGATAAAGTTTATTTTCGTCGATGAGAGGGGGATGGCAAAAGCTAAGAAGACTGCCAACCAGAATGAGAACAGTGCTCAAAACCGATTAGAGGCACTGCAGGAAATTGCACTCGAGTTATTGCGTGAGCGTGATCCGCACAATGTGCTGGAGCTCATTTTAAAACATGCGTTGAACCTACTGATTTGTGATGCAGGATCACTGTACCTAAAACGCGGTCAAGATAAACTTATGTTCGAAGTGGCAATGAACAAAAGCATCAAACTGAGCCTGGAAAAGAGAGTACTAAATGTGGAGGGTAAATCGATCGCCACATTTTGCTACTCTTCTGGCTCACCCTTACGAATCGCAGACGTGTATGAAATAGGCGAGAGTGCTCCTTACCAGTTTAACTCAAGTTTTGATAAGAAAATCGGCTATCGAACTAAATCAATGCTTGTACAGCCCTTAGTCAGCTCCCATGGCGAACATTTGGGTGTAATTCAGCTAATGAATCGAAAGAACTCAAGCAAAGATCCCTGGCCGAGTGATGACTTGGATCAGCTTTCGACAATGCCAAACTTCAATGATGAAGACGATAAACTCATTGCTAGCTTTGCAGCCTTAGCATCAACAGCACTAGAAAATGCGAAACTATATAAAGAAATTGAGGATTTATTTGAAGGCTTCGTATACGCGTCGGTTGGAGCTATTGAAAGTCGAGACCGTGCAACAAGGGGGCATTCGGAAAGAGTTGCGGTTTTGACAGTAGACCTTGCTCAGAAAGTATCTCGTAGCTCCGATGAAGGGATCAATCAAATCCATTTCTCAGAGCAACAAATCAAGGAAGTGCGCTACGCAGCTCTGTTGCATGACTTTGGCAAAATCAGCGTCAAAGAGCAAACATTGATGAAATCTGAAAAACTATTACCACATCAAGGAGAAGCCATCCGTCGTCGATTGGATGAGTTCAATTATTCGAAAGAAATTACAGAACTTCGACAGCTAATTGGTGAGTTGATTGAAAATGGTCGACCTCCAGTGGAGTTGGACTTATTGCAGGTCGATCGTACTGTGAGAAAATTTCGTAATCAGATGGATGATTACTGGGATGCGATTCTAGATATAAATCAACCAACAGTTTTGGATGAAGATAAATCAAAATTCCTAGCTGCATTGAAAAAGCTGGAGTTCATTGGACCTAGAGGAAATCTCCAGCGACTATTGAAGCCAGATGAGGTTACTACTCTTAGCATTAAGCGTGGTTCCTTAAGCCCGACTGAACGTCGTGAAATTGAAGAACACGTCACTCGAACATTTCTATTTTTGAGTGAAATCCCTTGGACACCTGGCTTGGATGGCGTTGCTGATATTGCTCATGCACACCATGAAAAACTGGATGGCACAGGCTACCCGCTAGGCATTTATGATGCAGAAATACCGATTCAGTCCAAGATTATGACGATTTGTGATATTTTCGACGCACTGGTGGCCAGTGATCGACCTTATAAGCGTGCCGTACCGATTGATAACGCCCTAGATATCCTGCAAGCACAAGTCAAAGACGGCAAGCTGGATTCAAAGCTTTTTCAAGTATTTCTCGAGAGCGAGGTATATAAGAATTTTGAGTTCCGAGCTCTCATAAGAAGTCCTGCTGAAGCGAAAAAAACAACAAAGCCTCTAAAAGCTGCTTAACAACTATTGCAACTATTGTTGACTGATCGGGCAGCAGAGTACAAGCCCATAGCGCAAGCCATGCGCGGAAATTTCGATCTCTTTGTGAGCGCTTTTGAGTAGGGCTTCCTCAAGTATAACCGCTCCGCCAACTATTACATCCGCACGACCAGCATCCATACCACCCATTCCTAGGCGATCTTCCGCAGTCATTTTTTGCATGTTCAGGCGAAGCTCCCTTACCGCATCTTGCGATAGCAGAGAGCCGTTTACTTTCTCCAGGTCAAACTCTTCCAGCCCCATATGAGTGGACGACAGATAAGTAGCCGTACCAGCTATACCGATAAGGCTCTTACCTTGGATGGCATCCCAAATCTCCTTTTCACCATCGAAAGTCTCTTTGATAAAGCTTTGTAGCGCTTTAATCTCTTCAGGTTTGGCGGGGTCATGCTCCAGGAATCGCTCTTTCATCCGCACACAGCCAATATCTAAACTCTTGCCAAATAGTTTGCCACTCGCTGGTTTTTTACAGACAAACTCTGTCGATCCGCCACCAATATCAATAATGGCATAATTCTCGGGCTTTTCTTTATCACTCAATGCCCCAATAAAACTAAGCTCTGCTTCCTGCTCACCAGAAATTACCTCAATTGGAAATCCAAGAACAGGCTGCATCTCAACAAAAAAAGATTCTGCATTTTCTGCATCCCTAGAGCCAGATGTTGCAACTGCACGACATTGCTCTACGCCATGCTCTTTAAGAATTTTGCTGTATTTTGTAAAACAGGCTTGAGCTCGATCCATTGCCGCTGGAGAAAAGGCAGAGTTTTCGTCCACTCCCTCTCCTAAGCGAACCACAGTCACCTCATCTCGAACGACTCGTATATCCTTTCCTTCGACTTCTGCAATCAACATCAGAACTGTGTTCGTCCCAATATCAATTCCTGCTCGCAATGCCGCCATGAGCTCTCTATTCTAATTTAGGAATTTATCTAATGCTTTTTTAATCAAATTCTTTCCTTGGCTCTTCACAGCTTTTTGGGCTGCACTAGAAGCTGTGTATCCGTAATCCACCTTAGGCTCCAGCAATGAGCCCTTAATATGTAGCTGCAATGCAGACGATTTACCGTCTGATATCTCCTTTGGCAACAGTCGATTCGGATCGTATACGTCAATATACGTATCTTGATTCAGGTTTGGATCAATCACTGATCGTCCACGCAAATCGAACCCTCGACCACGCTGCAAAATCTTCACTGGATTTGCAACAATTATCCCATTATTAAAGCTTAGCTTCGCATAAAGCGTCTTAAATCCCTCATCCAGCTTTGGTGCTTTATTCTTTTTAAGGATCGGGATCTTACTCATAATCTTTTTGATACTGCCCTCGATATCTGCTGTCTTGAAAGAGCCATCTTGTGCATTCATATCTATTGTACCCTTCATGCTTAGCAAACGAACCGCTTCCGGAAAGGATTTTCCATTCAAATTCCAATTTGCTCTCGCTGTCCCCGTCAATGTATTTTTGTACCTTGGGAAGTACATTGTTAGTGCATCTTTAGCCGAAATCCCAGACGCTTTACCCTTGGTCGAATAGTCTAGCCCTGGGGAGTTTAACTTCATTGAAGCACTAGCATTAACCGTTCCGCCGAACGTCTTAAAATTTGCGCTGGGAATCATGAGCATCATATTTCTCAGCTTAATCGCTGCTTTAATGTCTGTGATTGGTACATTCTTCAGAGTGATAATCTTGGAGTTCAACTTAAAATCAAATCGCGGCGACTTGAAGTTTCGAACCTTACCACTGAGTTTCATATCCGTTCCTGGGCCACTGGCTGTAAGGCTCAATACGGAGAAGGAATCTTCTGTAAATCCAGTTTTAGCCTCAAAGGAAATTGGCGCTTTAAACATCGCTGGATACGAAACGGATCCCTTCTTGACATTAAGCGAGCCCTGAATCTTTAATTTGTCGGTAGGCCCCTCAATATTAACCTTGGTCACAGCCGCCCCTTTCAGAGCATATGCCTTAAGCATTGGTACCATCTCTTCAAAACTCGCTAGGTCTAGATCCGTGCTTTGAATCGTGAACTTCATCGCCATCTTTGGCTTAAGGGTTAAGGCTCCCGCACCATGTAACGTTAGCTTATCTGCTTCGATCTTCATTTTACTAATTTGTAACTCGGCCTCAGCCCCCTTAAACTCCATATCGAACTTAAGTGGCACCTTGTTAGTCTTTTGGAACGCACCGCCACCGGCAGAAACCGCTAGTTCTGTCATGTCCATCCTAATACCGCCAGAGACCAAACGAACTTCTGATCTGCTCATAATGGGCGTAATATTTCCCTGCATGCGGAGAACCCCGTTTAACCGAGCCACCTTGGATACGCCCTGGACAGGCATAATTAGAGTAAGTTCAATCGTTTCTTTTAATCCGAAGTTTTGGACATCTAACTCCACACCATGAGTCGAATATTGGCCACCACCAGGCATCTTATCTGTAAAGAGAATATCGCCTTGGATGATTCTAAGTCCAAGCGCTGCGTTTACGAGAAAGGCAGGAACTTGTGGTGATTTTGTAGACGACTCTGTAGCCGATGTCGAGGCTGATGCGGTTTTTATCTCATCCGTAACGAAATCACTCTTGACTGAACCCTTTCCCTTCCTCTCACCTTTTGAAGCCTTTGGTATTAACCTCATAGCATTAGTCTTGCCGTTCTTATAACGAACTATTCGAACACCTGGTTTCTCTAAAACCGCATTTAATCTTGCAGAGCCGGTCAGGAATGAAAAAAGCGGGATGTTTACATAGGCAGAGTCCGTTGTCAGTATCGGCTTCTTTTCACCTGTAACAGTAACTTGAATGGACTTGATCCTTACTTTGACTCCCCCCCAAAGGGAGAGATTGAGTTCTCCCAATTTTAGATTGCCATTGATTTGCTTGTTTACTGCCTCTTCAATCTCCGGTCGATAGTCATCAACGTTAATAATCATAGGCAATGCAACCGCAGTCACAATAAATGTCAGAATTAGGCAGCCAAATACAATTCCGATCTTTTTTAACATCCCATAGCTCCTTTAGCTTTTTAGAACTTCCTTAATCAATTTATTGATCAATTCAGGATTGCCTTTACCCTTCATTTCTTTCATCACTTGCCCCACGAAGAATCCTAGTAATTTTTCTTTGCCACCTCGGTATTCTTCCGCTTGCTTTGGATTTGCCTCTATTACCGCCTCCACAACCTTATGAATTGTGCCTTCATCAAAAACCTGCGTAAGTCCCTTTTCCTCTACGATCACACTTGGGCTCTTCCCCGTATCCCACATATCCTCGAACACAGTTTTTGCGATTTTGGAGGAAATTTTACCTCCATTGATTAAGACTACAAGCCCCCCTAGGTCAGCCGCCTTGATTGGAGAATCCGCAATTTCAGATTCCGTTTCTTTTAGCTTACGAAGAATGTCACCCATCACCCAGTTAGATACCAACTTCGGTGAATTCTCGGAATATTGAACCGCTTCTTCATAGAAGCTAGCCAGTGTTTTATCCCCTGTGATGACTTTGGCATCATATTCAGGAATCCCCAACTCTGCGACGAATCTCTTAGCTTTATCATCTGCCCGCTCTGGTAGTGCTTTACTTAACTCTTGAATCCATTCTGGATCAAGGCGAAGTGGAGGCAAATCCGGCTCCGAGAAATATCGATAATCCATCGCATCTTCTTTGGAGCGCATGGAATTCGTGATATTTTTGGCTGAGTCATAGAGACGAGTCTCTTGCACAACCGTGCCGCCGCCTTGGAGCACTCCGATCTGTCGATAAATTTCATACTCAATCGCCTTTTCCACAAAACGAAAAGAGTTGACGTTTTTGATCTCCGCACGAGTTCCAAGCTCTTTCTGACCAATCGGGCGAACAGATATGTTTGCATCACAACGGAAATTGCCCTCTTGCATATTCCCATCACAAACTTCCGCATATTGTAAAATCGAATGCAACTTTTTTAGATATGCAACTGCCTCAAAAGGAGACCGGAAATCTGGCTCCGATACGATTTCAATCAGTGGCGTACCCGCACGATTCAAATCTACCAAACTATACCCTGCCATATGTGCAGACTTACCCGCATCTTCCTCCATATGAATTCGCGTAATCCCAACTTCTTTCGTCGCTGGCTTTCCATCTTGGTCCTCAAATTCAATTTCTAGCTTTCCGTGTTCCGCGATCGGTAAATCAAATTGAGATATTTGGTAGCCCTTCGGCAAATCGGGGTAAAAATAATTTTTACGAGAGAATACGGATACTGGATTCACAACACAATTGGTCGCCAGTGCCGCTTTAACTGCAAACTCAACTGCCTTACGGTTCAAAACAGGAAGCGTCCCTGGCTGAGCCGTACAAACAGGGTTAATATTCCGGTTTGGAGCATCGCCGTAGGAGTTGGGCGATGAGGAAAAAAGTTTCGAATTCGTAGATAATTGGGCATGCACTTCCAGTCCAATTACCGTTTCAAACCCATTATAGACCGGGGGTTGGTAATTCATATTATTTCACCCCTTCTTATCCAAAAGGAATTCTAAGCTTGCACAAGTTTCTAGCAGGACTTGCTCCGAAAACGCCGGGCCCACCACCTGTAATCCAATTGGTAATCCGCTCTTTGTTTCACCACATGGCATAGACAGAGCCGGTAGCCCAGCCAAGTTCACCGGCACGGTGTATATGTCATTCAAATACATTTGCAGCGGATCTTTCTTACCACCACTAACAAAAGACGGTGTCGGAGTGGTTGGCCCTAAAATCACATCGCAATGTTTGAACGCTTTATGAAAACCCTGCACAACCAAAGCTCGCACCTGACAAGCTTTCTTAAAATACGCATCGTAATATCCAGAGGACAAAGCAAAAGTACCCAACAAAATTCGGCGTTTCACTTCTTCCCCAAAGCCCACTCCTCTAGACGCTTCATACATTTGGTCCAGACTTGTCTTCTCCTCGGCGGGCATTTCACGCAAACCAAAACGGACGCCATCGTAACGAGCTAAGTTTGCAGAGGCTTCCGAAACCGCGACGACACAATATACTGCAAGAGCATATTCAGAATGTGGCAAATCAATTTCAACAACCGAAGCACCATTAAACTTCAAAAGCTCAACACTGGTTTCCACCGAAGTCCTTACTTCCGCATCCAATCCTTCTTTAAAATATTGTTTTGGAATTCCAATGCGTAAGCTTTTACTGAACTTCTCCCGACGAGCTGCATCTTCACGCAAAAATTGCACTGCATCCCCATAGGCCGGTACTCGCATTTGTGCGCTCGTACTATCCATCTCATCAAACCCAGAAATTGTTTCCATCGCTAGAGCACAGTCCATCGAATCTAATGCGAATGGTCCAACCTGATCTAGACTGGAGGCAAACGCCACAACCCCATAACGAGAAACTCGCCCATAAGTTGGTTTCATGCCGACAACACCGCAAAAGCTTGCCGGTTGCCGTATGGATCCACCCGTGTCGGTGCCCAAACTAATCGGACTCAAATTGCCGGCTACCGCTGCCGCTGGCCCCGACGAGGAACCACCGGGCACGCGCGACTCATCCTGTGGAAGCTTCGTCCGACCAAAGGCAGAACTCTCCCCGCTGGACCCCATAGCGAATTCATCCATATTAAGTTTGCCAAGATTAATCAGGCCTCCGTCATCTACCTTAGTCACGACGGTTCCATTGTAGGGCGGAATATAATTCTCGAGGATCTTTGATCCTGCCGTAGTCTTCAATCCTTTTGTGATTAAAGCATCTTTTAAAGCAACTGGTGTTCCTGCTAAAGGCTTTGCCTTGCCAATAGCCGGATCATAAATCTCGGCTGCCTTAAGTGCCGCATCTGCATTGACGGAGATAAATGAATTCGTAGAGTCCTTTTCAATTCTTCCCAAATACTCTTCCACCACTGCCTTAGCACTTATATCGCCAGCATCAATGCGTGATTTCCATTCCCAAGATTTAGTAAATTCGTGACGAGGTAGAGTCATGTTTCTCCTCCGATCACTTGTGGCACACGATACTGCTCATAAATCGCGTCCGAAGAACAGGAAACAATTTCCTTTGTATGCTTGTCCTCCAAAGCCCTAGGCTCATCTTCGCGCATACGAGTCTCCTGAGGAATCCCATGAACGATTGGTTCCACTCCATCTGTGTTCACCTGATTGAGCAAATCCACATAGCTCAAAATTTTTTCTAGGTCTCGCATATACATATTCTTTTCATCGTCGCTTAATTGCAGCCGCGCCAGACGCGCAGTCTTATCCATTAGGGCTCGGTCTATGAACAATTTTTCTGACGCCAATTTTGCCTCCTGAATTACTTTATAAATTTGTAACAACCTATACGAACTCGGCCTACAGGAATTCTAGTTTGACATACTTCAACAAGAACTTCTTGCGTTGATATCCTTTGAATTCGATTACAACTTTCCGGTCACCTTCCGCACCTTCTAGCGCACGAATAGTACCTCTGCCATAAGTGGCATGATGCACCTTAGAACCGATGGTCACCAACTCGCCAGAGTCTGGAATTCTGGCATCAATATCAACAGGAGGAAGCTGAGAATCTTCGTAATCGTAGTAGGCTCCCGATTTTTTGGGCTTCACTACACCGTAAGCCCTAGGTTCTTTCGATTTTGCCGCACTACCACTGTAGCGCCTTGTTTCGTCGATTGTCTGCATATAAGACTCTGGTATTTCTCCCAGAAATCGAGACGGGGGAGATACCTGAATCTGCCCGTGAATCCGGCGAATTCCAGCATAGGTCATCTGTAAATTTTGTTTTGCCCGGGTAATCCCAACGTAGCAAAGTCGGCGCTCCTCTTCGATAGCTGAGCCTTCCCATTCCGATTCGTTGATTGCCCTACGACTTGGGAAGATCCCTTCTTCACAGCCAACCAGAAAAACATACGAAAATTCTAACCCCTTCGAAGAGTGGAGAGTCATAAGCGACACCAATCCTCGACCGTCCTCTGCCGCTAAGGCTTGGCTCTCTAATGAGATTTGATTGAGAAAATTAGGCAAACGATCTTCGCCTCTGCCCCAATCACAGGCCTTACACTCTTCATCAAAGACTTGAACGACCGTATAAAACTCTTCCAAATTTTCGATTCTGGCGACTGACTCCTCCGTGTTCTCCTCCTTTAACTCCAAAAGATACCCACTATCTTCCAATACGGTTTGGACAATTTCAGAAAGTGGCGCCGTCGCTAGCATGCCTCGCAGTCGTACAATGAGTTGAAAAAACGGATCCATTTTCTTACGAGCTGCCGGACCCAAATCGCTTGCCCCACCATTCATCAATGCTTCAAGCCCACCATAAAGCGATATATTTTCCCGACGTGCCAACTTGTCTAGCTTATCGATTGAAACCTTACCGATTCCTCGAGCCGGGACATTGATAATTCGAGTTAGAGAAATGGAATCATCTGGATTCACTAAAACCCGCAGATAAGCCAGTAGATCTTTAATTTCTTTCCGTTCATAGAAGCCCACACCACCAACAATTCGGTAGGCAACTTTCTCCCGCCGTAAAGCCTCTTCAATTGCCCGTGACTGTGCATGTCCACGATAAAAGATTGCAATATCATTAAAACCTATAGATGAAGTAGATGAAGTGACAGAGCGAATTTCACTTGCAATATATTCTGCCTCGGTCCGTTCATCTTCTAAACCAACGACCTTGATTTTGTCTCCCAAAGGATTATTCGTGAACAAAGCCTTTTCATAACGATCATTATTGTTACGAATCACATGAGAGGCAGCTTCGATTATTGTTTTCGTCGATCGATAGTTTTCTTCAAGCCTGATTAACTTGGCTTCTGAATAGTCTTCCCGGAAATTGAGGATATTTTGAATGTCGGCACCACGCCATTTATAAATGCTTTGGTCTTCATCACCAACCACGCAAATATTCTGATATTTTCTCGCCAGCAATGCTACAAGCATGTACTGTGCTCTGTTCGTATCCTGATATTCATCCACCATCAAATACCGAAAACGATCTTGGTATTTTTCCAAAATATCTGGACGGCTGACCAATAAGCGATAAGCATTGACGATAATATCGCCAAAATCCATTGCCTGGTTTGATTGCAGCTCATTTTGGTAGAGTTCGTATACTTCCACAAGTGTATCGTGAAGGGGGCCTGGCTTCCCTCTATCCGCCACATCTTGTGGTGACCAAGCGCGTGTCTTTGCTTTATTAATCTCACTTTGAAACATCTTCACATTTGCTAAACGGCCAGTGAGTTCCATTTGCTTAAGAGTTTTTTTGAGTAGGCTTCGTTGATCTCCATCATTATAGATAACAAAATTCTTTTCAAAGCCAGCTGCTTCTGCCTCAGTTCTTAACAGCTTTAAACAAAAAGAGTGGAACGTAGAAACTTCCGGCATTATGGACGAGAATCCCATCCAAGGCTCTGTCCAACGTCCTAGCCCTGGAGCTGATTCCAATTTTTGTAAAGCAATTTCAATCCGCTCTTTCATTTCTCGAGCTGCTTTATTTGTAAAGGTCACAGCTAAGATAGATGAGGGTGCAACTCCTTTTGAAATGAGGTGAACCAGTCTAGACGTAAGTGTTTTAGTCTTGCCAGATCCAGCGCCCGCCAACACTATCACCGGCCCGTCCACACATTCTACAGCTTCACGCTGCTGGGGATTTAGTTCGCTCAAGTATGCTGTTGTTGTCATCCTCTATTCTTTTCCTTACACAAGATGTTCGTGTGACACTAGTCTTCTTAGCACATCTTTGTTATACACATTTTCTAAGTCACTTCGTTGCAACAAACCAATGAAACGACCCGAATCGGGCTCTACCACTGGAACAATATCCTCGTCTCGCATTCGACTGAGTGCTCGATCCAACTGCATCGTCGACTCTACCTTCGATCGAATTGGCTGCATAATATCTTCAATACCTATAAGTTCTGCCACCTGGGAGTCATGCTCCATAGAACGCCAAGCCTCTAGATCCTGAAAGTCTGATAAAGAAAGCATTCCGACTAAGCTCTTGTCGTGATCGGTAATCGGCAAAGATGTAAATCGAGACTTTAAAAGCATGGAGTAAGCCATTCCAAGGGATGCATCCTTTGCGATTGGCTGAATCCAGGAAAGCATTGCATCTCGAACAGTTATTGGAGAAAGGGTGTTGAAGCAAAGACCATCTCGAAAACGAAGACCAAGGCGATGTAAGCCTAGAGTCGGGAAACGTTCTTTACAAACGAGGCCCACTAAATAGTGCGCCGAAAAATTGATGATTATTGCAGCAAGCAAAAAAGACCCACGTTCCGGTACGATGGCATCGGCTAAAAAATAAACACAAACGCATGCCGTCACTGGTGCACCAAATGCTGCCGAAAGAAAGCCTCCTGCCATCAATAATGCAAGTGCATGTCCACTATCGAGTGCTACTCCAAAAAAATCAAGCAAGGCATTACCAAAATAACCAAAGTAGGCACCCAAAAAGATAATAGGGATAAAGGCGCCAAGACTACGAAACGCTGTAAAGGATAAGACTACTAAAAGGAAGCGTACAGCGATAATACCACCTAGTGTCCCAATTCCAGCTTGCTGCCAAAACGTTGGGACTAGCAAATTTTGCCCTAAACCAAGAACTAGCGGAAAAGAATAGAGAATGACTGCCGTAGCGCTCCCCCACAAGGCTAAACGCGCGGCCGACTCACCTTGTTCTTTTGGCCATGGTAATACCGCAGCTACCCTGGTAGCTAAAGACTCCGACTCTTGAACCGACCAGAGCAAAACAATAATAATCACAGCAACTGCAATTGTGACCAGCGGAACTAAAAATACTAAGTTTGACATTGATAAAAAGAAATTTCCGTCTGCTAGGAAGAGTGAAAAGCCAGCATCAAACCCAGGAATAGCACCTCGAAACCATCCAGTAGATAACAGTCCTTGCGACACCCCCGTGGCTGCAAAAGCAGCAATGGCTAGTGGCCCAAAATAGGAGGCGGGAAAGGACCAGGCAAATACAACTTCTAGCACAAACACAATGCCTAAAAATGGATTGGCCAGTTGCGCTGACAACCCCGCACCTAAAGCACAAGCAATCATTCCACAATGATGTTTCCGGGCGATGTGAAATATTTCACCTAACTTTGATGCAAGCATTGAAGACCACTCTATAACTGCACCTTCTAAGCCAACAATGCCGCCACTAAGTGGCGCAGCAAAGGACACCAGCCCATTTAAAAAAGTGTGACTCTCTCGCCGATTACCTTGCCGATAATGAACATCAAAAAAGAAACGTGTAAACGAGTCCAAATGTAAGGATAGCCTTCGAGCAAATATCAGTAATAACAAGCAGGCTAGGAAAGCAAAGAAAACAAGATAAGAACCTTGTCCAACGCCCAGTCCACTCTCAAGTAATAATTCTTCTGCCGACAAAAATAGATGCCATACAAGGGTTACCACAAGACCTGCGATAACTCCGAGAACACCTGCGAGTGCCCACCAAGCCATGAAACTCTACCTAGACCTCTCTTTGTTCTGCTGTTGCACTTTGTTTACGTTACACTTTATTCTACTGTTACACTTTTGGCTAAGTTCCGTGGCTGATCAATCTCACAGCCTTTGGCCGCCGAGATATAATATGCCAACAGTTGTAGTGGGACGAGACTTAAAATGGAATTTAAATCTCCTAACTTAACAGTCGGAATCGAAAAATAACGATCCGAGATATCTTGAAAATGTGAATCTTTTGCTTGGCCAATACCTAACACGGTGCCGCGGCGCGATTTAACTTCTGCAATATTGCTTAAAGTCTTTAAATGAAGCTCTCCACTCCCCTCAGGGGCTACTGCAACCACAAGCATTTTATCTTCCACTAAGGCCAGAGGACCGTGCTTCAGTTCACCAGCGGCAAAACCTTCTGCATGAACATAGGCAAGCTCTTTCAACTTTAATGCACCTTCCATAGCCATGGGATAATACGGCCCACGCCCGAGGTAGAGGTAACCCTTCATATTCTGATAATCCTTGGCGATATCCTGAATCATATTGCCTTGCTTTAATTGCTCCTCAAGAAGAGACGGCAACGCAAGAAATGCCCCCACCCATTCCTTCTCTTGCTCTTCATCGATATGACCTTTAGCTACACCAAGTCCAACGGATAAGGCTGCAAATACGGCAAGCATCGTACTAAACGCCTTCGTGCTTGCAACACAAATCTCGATCCCGGCATTCATCAAAAAAACCGCGTCGCATTCCCGCGCGATGGACGAGCCACGAACATTTGTAATGGCAAAGACTTTCATACCACGCTCCCGCATCATGCGAGCTGCGGCAATTGTATCTGCGGTTTCACCGGACTGCGACACGACGATCCCCACATCATTGCTTCGCAAATGTGGCTTGCGATAACGAAATTCATGGGCTAGCTCAGCACGAGCAGAAACCCTCACATACCGTTCAATCAAATTTTGCCCGTACATCGCTGCATAAAATGCAGTCCCACAAGCAACGATATGGATATTCTGGGCTGCCTGCACCGCTTCAACCACGCTCCCACTAGACATCCTATCGACGTGGATTCGAACCTTTTCCTTACTCTCCACAATCCAAGGTCGCAAGGTTTCCGCAATCGCCTGCGGCTGTTCGTGGACTTCCTTCAGCATAAAATGTGGGAAACCCATCTTATCGATAGCATCTGCGTCCCATTCAATATGCTCTAATTGAATTCTCTTTTCTTTTCCGTCCAAATCGAAGGCCTTGGCTCCATCGTGCCTAAGGATGACGAACTCATTTTCCTTCAGATAGTAGACGTCTCGTGTGTGAGCCAACAAAGCTGGAACGTCACTAGCCACTAGTCCTTCATTCTTGCCTACTCCAACTACTAAAGGCGAAGCCCCCTTACGAATAGCGATGATCGTGTCTGGAGTATCTCGGTCGATTACTACAAACGCAGAGTTTCCTTCCAAACGTTGAAATGCTACACGTGTGGCTTCGGAGAGATCCATACCCTTAGCCCGATTGTCCGCCACCAAATGCGCAAATATCTCAGAATCTGTGTCAGAGTAAAATCGGTTTTCACCAATTTCTTTTCTCAGTTCCGCATAGTTCTCGATAATGCCATTATGAACGATCGTGATTCCATCGGAAATATGTGGATGACAGTTCGCTTCATTAGCCTCGCCGTGGGTTGCCCAACGTGTGTGCCCTACTCCCAGGCCTGACGATTCAGATAAATTTCCAACTTTGTTTTGTAAATTCTTTAATTTTCCTGCGACCTTCTCTACAAAATTTTTCCCTACACCATCTTCAGCTAAAACCACCGCGATCCCCGCAGAATCGTAGCCCCGATATTCTAAGCGCTCTAAACCTTTGTATATTACATCCCTTGCCGACCGCTGCCCGACGTAACCAACAATTCCACACACAGGCTATTTCTCCTTGTCTTCTTTCGCAAAATTTTACTCTTCTTTGAAAGCATTCTTCTTTGGCAAAAACTTGCGGGCATACCCTTCCTTATTGACCTGCCGAGCACGAGCAATCGACAAATCACCACTAGGTACATCACGATTGATAACACTACCAGTGGAAACATACGAGTCCGCGTGAATCGTCACCGGCGCAATCGCTTGCACAGAAGAACCAATAAAGGCGCGATCCTCGATCGTAGTCTTACTCTTTTTGACACCATCATAATTACAAGCGACAAAACCGCAGCCAATATTTACATCCTCCCCAATTTCTGCATCTCCCACATAGGAAAGGTGAGAAACTTTGGAGCCCTTGCCAATAACAGATTTTTTTACTTCAACGTAATTACCAACTTTTGAGCCTGGACCGAGGTCAGCCCCTGGGCGTAAATGAGCCATTGGCCCTACTACTGCCCCTTCGCGGACAGTCGAATTTTGCAATACAGAATGAGCTTTGATCATTACATTATCCGCAATCTCAACATTCTCTAGCCGAGAGCCACTTTGAATCGTCACATTACGGCCAATTTTGGAATTACCGTAAATATATACATTCGGCTCGATTCGGGTGCCTTGCCCGATTTCCACCATCATTTCGATATACGTATGGTTTGAATCCTCAATTCGCACACCTTCTCGCATGCAGTCTTTGACCTTTCGCCCCCAAAGAATTCGCTGCGCACGGGATAGCTGCTCAAAATCATTAACTCCATGCAAATACTTAGGAGCGACTACTTCTGTGATAATTTTCTTATCTGCTTTTGCCCCTAGTTCAATTAGCTCGGTCAGGTACAACTCGCCGGTTACAGAGCTTGGACTCAATTTCGGTAAAAGCTCTTCCAACAGAGAATTTTCAGCGACATAGATTCCACCATTGACCAGTTGAATTTCTCGCTCGATATCGCTGGCATCTTTTTCCTCAACACACTTTTTGACCAGTCCATTTTCTTGGACCAAGCGCCCATAACCGAACGGATTTTCTAGTTCCATTCCACCGACGGTGAACTGAGCTTGACTCTCCTGATGCTTCAACAGCAACGACTGTAGCACGTCCGAGGTGATAAGGGGGCCATCGCCACTCAAAATCACTACAGGAAGCTTGGCTCCATTCTTAGAGACGGCTTCCAGCGCAACTTGCAAAGCGTGTCCCGTTCCCTTTTGTTCCTTTTGTTCGCAAACAGTAACGGGGACCTGCATTCCATCGGCTCTCCAGGACTCGATCTCAGACTGGACCGCCTCCAGTCCGTGGCCCAGAATTGGATAGATTCGCTCTGCGCTGAGCCCTTCGATAGCCGTAAATACGTGGCGCAAAATTGGCCAACCAGAGATTTTGTGCAACACCTTAGGCAGCGGGCTCCGCATCCGGGTGCCCTTTCCCGCAGCCATAACCACAATTTCGCATTTGATGTCCATAGATTTCACTTAGCTTCCATAAATTTCACTTAGTTTCCATAGATTTAACTCATCCCGTTCCAATGGGAAACTAGTCGATTTCAGCCCATTCTTCAAATGCCTAGCTCAAATTAGTCTTTTACATTTTCAACGGCTATGCTAGAAATTCCGGTGGTTATGCTAGAAAGATCTCTCGCATTTCGTTTGATTTAGAGAAAGGACGACCATGCCAGGTTACGAAACTACAGTGGTAACAAAGCCGTCTATTGGCGACGACAAGGCATCCGCGATCAAGACAAAGATTAAATCTGTCTTGAAGGAGCGCAGTGGAGAGTTGCAGTTGCACGAGGATTGGGGCAGCCGCCGCTTGGCGTTCCGTGTGCAGAATGAATCGAAAGGTCGATACCTTTACTACGCCTATACTGGTGATAATACGGCGGTTTCTGAGATCGAGCGGAACCTAAGAATCAATGAAGATATCATGCTGCACATGAGTATACGCCGAAATGACGGTATTAGTGACGCGGATATTGATGAATTGAAATCTCCATCTCCAATCGTTCGCCCTTCGCAACGAGATACACGTCCATCTCGCGACCGTGGTGACCGCGACCGCGACTACCGCGACCACCGCGACCACCGCGACCGAGACTAATCCAGCGAACCGGCGGTGGTTGAGTCCTCGCAGTTCACTCCTTGGGCATTTAAGGCCGCGTTGTGTCTTTTGGCACCGTTTTTTTATCTCACGATGCCACTGTCAATGGCTGGAAATTTGCCCCCCCTTTTTGCGCTGTCTTCGCTTTTAGCTCCTTTGCCAATTTTATATTTGCTCCTTGGCATCACTGACGGCTCCGAGAAGAATTGGGGCTACGGGGCTATCGTGGGTGGTGCGTTCCTTTGTTCCGCTATAGCCGGGCTAGCAAGTGCCTTTGGCTTCCTATTGACAAGTTCGATACCCGCACTGATTTTATCTGAATGTTTAGGTAGGAGAGTCTCGCTGGAGCGCTCCGTGACTATTTGTTTTGTTATTATGGTGGCTGTCATAGGTCTTTTTGCCTTTGAAATGCGAGATGAAATTGAGAAAAAAGCGATTCCCGAGCTTCGCACGACTGTTACAAGCTATGCCCAGAGCTTCTTAGACGTCAATACCGACAAGCTGAATGATTCGGATAAAGCCATCTTCCAAGCCCTAGTGGATCAACCAGAACGCTGGCTCTGGAAAATTCCTGGCTGGATTTTGGTAAGCCTTCAAATGCTATCCATCTTCTCGCTGCTTGTGCTACTTCGTTGGAATCCGAAGAGGTTACTCTACCGACTAGGCTTAGCACACAACTACTTACGGCGATGGCGAACGCCGGACTACCTTATTTGGCCTGCATTGGTCTGTATTGCCACCCAGCTCCTGCCGTATAAGCAGGTGGCCATTGTTGGTGAAATTATAGGTTGGCCTCTTGTTTTTCTTTACTTTTTGCACGGTATCAGTATTTTTTCCTTTTACTTAGATCTTTTCCGTGTCCCTGGAGTACTACGGGTTATTTTCTATGGTATAGCTTTGGTCCCGGCTTTCGGAACAGCAGTCGTCAGTTTTGGTTTTTTTGACCTGTGGTTTAATTTCCGTGAGCGGGCGCGTCCGGCCAAGACTGAGGCCCGCTCAGATCGCGATAAGTAAAGTCGATAGGATATAAATAAGTAGGATCGATAAGAAGGAGACCGCACACCATGAAGGTTATTTTAAAAGAAACGATGGACAATTTAGGAACTCTTGGCGATATCGTAAACGTCACTCCAGGGTATGCTCGCAATTTTTTGATTCCCAACAATAAGGCTATCCTTGCTAGCGAAAAGCAAATGAAGAGGGTTGAGCATGAGAAGCGCTTGCTGGCGAAGAAATTGGAAAAAATTAAGGCTGGAAAATCCGAACTTAAGGGCAAGCTGGAAGAACTTACTCTCACCATCCGTCGAAAGGCTGGCGAGAATGATAAGCTATTTGGCTCCGTTACAAACCAAGATATCGAAGAAGCTCTAAAAGAGAAGGGCTATAAAATTAATCGTCGCCAGATTCAACTAAGCAACCCTATTAAAAAACTAGGCGCACACAAAGTGCCTTGCCAATTAATGGATGAAATCGTTGCCGAGCTTAACGTAGCAGTAGTTACTGAGGTTTAAGGCGTAAAATATGGCATTATTTGGCGATCTACAGGGGGGGGTGGATCGTCCTAAATTGGGCGATCAATTGAATCGTATGGCTGCGTCTACTTCGCGCGTACCTCCCCATAGTTTAGAAGCAGAAGAAGCTGTTCTCGGCGGGTTACTTTTCGACAATTCGGCTATGCACGCAATGTCGGATCTGATGCTAACGGCCGAAGATTTCTATAAAGAATCGCACCAACATATCTACCAAGCGATTGTGAGTTTAATTGCCAAGAGCGATCCAGCGGATACGTTGACGGTCTGTGAGCAATTACAAAACTTGAGCTTGCTTGACCGAGTCGGTGGACGGGTCTACGTTTCCGAATTAGCTTCCCGCGCATTCTCTGCTGCCAATGTGCCGAAGTACGCCCAGATTGTACGCGATAAGTCTATTTTGCGATCATTTATCGGGAAAACCAGTGAGCTGGCAACCCAAGCCTACGGCGGTATCGAAGATCAAGAAGCATTTCTGGACAATGCCGAAAAAGAAATTCTTGGAGTTACGAAACAAAAATCCACATCTAACTTTGAATCAATCAAAGATATTTTGTTGCGAAATTTCTCGGAAATCGAATCCAATGCTGCGAGCGATGCTCAGACTTCGGGTATCCCCTCTGGATTCGTAGACTTGGACGCGAAGACCACCGGGTGGAAGCCAGGTCAGCTGATTATTGTTGCTGCCCGCCCTGGTATGGGTAAAACATCCCTCATGCTAAGCTTGGGCATTACCGCTTGTAGTAGTGATAAACCGCAAACAATCTGCATGTTCTCAATGGAGATGGGTGCGGAAGAGCTCTCTATGCGACTACTTGCAATGGAGTCTAGAGTAGACTCCCAACGCCTGCGCACCGGTCGCCTGCAAGATCAAGATTGGCAAAACCTACAAAGAGGTGCGAGCCGACTTTCCGAGTGCCCATTCTTTATTGACGATACGCCTGCGTTGAATGTGATGGAGCTAAAAAGTCGCTGTCGCCGCATTCAAAGTCAGCACAGTTTGGGATTAGTGTTTGTCGATTATTTGCAACTGATGCGTGGTACAGCGAAAGCCACTAGAGCAGGTATGAACCGGGAGCAAGAGATTTCAGAAATCTCCCGTGGTCTAAAAGCGCTAGCGAAAGAACTTGGCGTTCCTGTGATCGCTGCCTCTCAGTTAAATCGTGGCGTCGAATCCCGTAATGACAAACGGCCAATGCTTTCTGATCTTCGAGAGTCTGGCGCGATTGAGCAGGATGCGGATATAGTGTTGTTCATCCACCGGGATGAGCAGTACAACAAAGAAGCTTCCGAAGAAAAAGGCATAGCGGAGATCATTATCGGCAAGCAGCGGGCTGGTTCTGTAGGCACAGTGAAACTCGCTTGGATTGGTCAATACACAAGCTTTACCAACTTGGCCGTTGATCAAGGTAACTATTAAGCTGGCAACAGAGCGCTTAACAATACCCACCATCGACGACGTGAACTACTCTCTCTGCGCAGAGATATGCTCAAAGGTTGTGGATCAGGGCCTAGGCAACTCCCTCTTGGTTGGATGAACGTAAGCGCGCTAACTACACCATCTTCCCAGACCAAAGAATTTTAAGTAGACTCCGCGCCAAATTAACGCATGGAGTGTAAATATGGAAAACAAAGAAATTGGCCCGGCAGAATATCGACAGCATCTCATTCTATTGCCTAGTGCAGAGTTATGCTAGGTGCGGACCCTGCGAGAAAAAGATCGGCCAGCTTCTCGTATTCATCGATCGTTTCTGCTTTGGGTAATCGGTCAAAAACTGTTTTCAATACCTGGTACGGATC